>AUXO011547613.1_pt1 | contig 44279 bp, 66 predicted proteins | sample 768731 | NCBI WGS metagenome assembly AUXO01 (sample SAMN02715735, study PRJNA202380) | gut metagenome | biome: sheep rumen | host: Ovis aries | place: New Zealand: Palmerston North | reverse complement strand
AAGATGAGGACGAAGATGAGGACGAAGACGAAGATGAGGACGAGGACGAAGATGAGGACGAAGACGAAGATGAGGATGAGGACGAAGATGAGGATGAGGACGAAGATGAGGATGAGGACGAAGTAACTCCTGAGTCTCTCTCTGAAATGGACTTCGAAGAGCTCGAGGACCTCTGCGATGACAAGGAACTCGAAACTTCTCCTGATGACTACGACGAGGATGATATCGAAAAGCTCCGTGCTGCAATAGCAAAGGAACTTGGTATCAAGCTTCCAAAGAAGGCTGCTAAGAAAGGCAAGAAAAAGTAAGGAACTTTTCTCATAGGCATTCTTACTCAGGGTGGGCAGGACCATTTCCTGCTCTCCCTCCTTTTAGGAATCACTTTTAATAACACTTTATATCAAAAACAAATTTAATTACACAAATCACTATGGCAACAAAATCAAACAAGAAGGCTGCAGCTGCTGCTGATGAGAAGGCTGCAAAGAGAAAGGCTCGTATGGAAGCTCTTAAGAATCGTCCTGCAGAGCAGAGACCTAACAGTAAGCAGATTGACATCATCCCAACAGAGAACGGGGGCTGTGTAAAGAACTTCGGTTATCCTCTTAAGGCTAACGGTAAGCATACTGGAGTACTAGTTACTTCTGTTGCTTATGATGCCGAGGGCAACGTACTGAGTTCAAATGTAACTCTCGTTCCTGGAGATATCACTGTAAAGGCAAAGAAGGGTCACGGTACCATCGTTGCTGCAAAGTATAAGACTGAGGAGCAGAAGGCAAAGAAGAAGGCTAAGTCTTCTAAGGAAGATTAAACTCTCAACCCTTATTCTTCAGTTTATAATAATGGTAGTTGTTCATTCTGTAGCCCGGTAATTTACCGGGCTATTTTTTAGCATATTACTATGGACCAAGCTGATATTAGAAGAAATCTTACTATTGTTGCACTCATAAATCTTAATGAAGATTATAATAATGCTCTAGAAGATCCCAATATAAACGAGGGAGAGAGAGAATTTCTTATTTCTTGCATACAGGAAATAACTTTATATCTAGATGAGTTAACTCAAGCTTTAGATTCTGAACCTATAAAAAAGCCCAAATGGAGTCAAGGATAAACCTCATAATAGCTGATATAGAAAAGCTTTTTCAGGAGTTTTTACTTTTAAATTCTCAGATAGAGTTAGCTAAAAACCAGAACAAGAAAGGTGAAGTTCAAAAACTAACCCACACCAAGAAATACCTATACAGAAAACTTTTTTCACTAAAAACCCAGTTTCGTGATTTAATACATGGGTGTATATGTAATATTAAATACGAGTATTACGACAAAGAAAGTCATCTTAAAGTTGGAGAAGCAATATTACTCAACTTAAGTGATCACGAGATATTAAGTGTACTGAAGCTGTACTGTAATCTTAAAGCCATTACTTTTAAGGGCATTCTAGAAATTCAAAGAGTACCTACGAAATTAAATTAGGTAAAACTATATACTTTCGAAATGGGAAATTCAAAAGAAAAGGTTCCGAAGTTATATGCTGCTAAGAGAGCTTTAATATCCTATCTCAAGGAGCATAATATAGATCCTTCGGACACTAAAAGGATTAAAGAAGATCCTAAGCTAAAAGACTTAGTTTATAAATTAAACAAGGAAAGAGATAAGGTAATGCTCAATTATCCTGCTCTTGATAAGTCAAACAACATAAAATTACTAAAAATGGCTAAAGAAAGTAAGAAATCCAAAAAGGCTAAAAAGGTTAAGGAGGCAGAAGCTCCTAAAACCGAGAAAAAGCAAGGTAGGGTAGTTACTAAGTACGATTATCCTCAGGTTAAGGATGAAAAAACCGGTAAAATGCGAGAGATGACTAAGGATGAGAAGAAAAAGTACCGAGTAGAGCAAAGGAAGAAGGCTGCAGGTACTACCTCATCTAAGAAGAAGTCTACTAAAGAAGAAGCTCCGGTTGCTAAAGATAAGAAAAAGGCCAAAAAGGATGTAAATACCAAAACCTCCAAAAAGGCCAAGAAGGTGAAGAAAGAGGAGGATTAACTTATATACAGCAGCAAAATAGGGGTTATTCGTTTTCCCCCTACATAGGCCAAATTCCTGCAGTATTAAGTTACTCTTATTCACCAAGTTCCAAATTTTTATTTGGGTAAGCCTCCGGGGTCAAATCGGTTTGACCCCGGATTTTTTGTTCATAAACATCCATAAAGTATATGAAAGATAAAAAAGAAAAGAAGCAACCAAAGGCTCCTAAAGCTGAAGCTAAAGTATTTAAACCTAAGATGAGAATAACTCTCTTAGATAAGGACGGGGCAGTGGTAAATGACCGATTAGTAGATAGTACTGCTGAATATTATGCAGGACCTAAACTAAAACATGATGGCCCAGTAAGGTTTGAAGTAACCTTAGTACATAAAGAAGATATAGACTCTTTCAAGGAGTATATCGATAAACTAAAGGGTGATTTACCAATAAAGCCTCAAACTCCTGGAAGAGGTAGACCAAGCTCTACAGGTCCTTCTGTAATAGAATCTCCTCGAGAGGATATTTTGGCAGAAGTAGAGAAAATGGCTTCAGAAGGTAAAAACCAAGCAGAGGTTATAAAATACCTTAGAGATCTTGGATTTGTATTCATACTAACCGAAGATTTTAAGTATTACTTCCCTGACTTTGAATTTAATACCAAAGATACGGGAGAACCTCATCACAATGGTCAATACCTTCACTCACTATCCTGGATGGTCCGTTGCATACGTAAGGGCAAAGATCCAAAAACGGATAAATTTGATCCTATGATAATCTTCGGATTCTCTATCATGGATGGTCCTTCTAAGAAGGTAGTACCTTATCTATATAAGGAAAGGAAAAAACCCTTTAAGATAAAAGAGAGCAAGAGAACACTATCATTCTCTTCAGTAGAGTTTACCAAGTTGCCCTACTTTATGACGCAAGAGGAGAGGCTCAAGTTCTCTTTCGAACAAAGACAACTGTTGCTTAATCCCGAGAAAAAGCCTTCTAAGTTCTTCTTAAGATGGGCACCAGATTGCCAATTCCCAGACTCTATCAAAGATAAGATACAGGAAGCTCTACAACGTAAATAACTACCTTGAACTAATGAAATATGCAAATAGATTAATAAAAATTTGCATATTTCATTTTTTATTTGTAATTTTGCACTATATAAAAAATATAAAAATATGATAGAACCTAACACAACCAAAGTAATATCAATGATAGCTGATATTCAGATAGAAGCTCTTAACAAGCTCAAAGATAACCCAAACATTATCTCTAAGGATTACCTTATGAAATTGGTAGAAGCTAAAGAGGATGAAATCACAGAGGCTATCGAGAAACTTATCTGTATATACGAAGATATAAAGCAGGCTCCAGAACTCTTAAATATGCTCACTGAGTATCAAACTTCCCTTTGCTCTTATATCCTATGGAGAATGGAAGCTGAATGGTTAGAGATAAACCAGGAAGGAGTACTTGGAGCTTGGGCTTTAATTATTAGGGCTCAGAATAAATTCCATCCTGAATATCAGGCTATACTTAACTTAATATAAGATGAATAAAGGAAATCTAAACAAAGAGAAAATCATAAAGCTATTTGAAGATTGCTTTAGAGTAAAGTTCACTTCTTGTACTTCTTCTAATATCGAGGCTTATGCTAAGATGACCGAAGGATCATCTACGGATATCCTTATCATATTCAAAAACTGTACATGCTATCGATATATTGGTGCAGGAATACTTTACAAGGAGCTTGACCAAGCTGACTCCAAAGGTAGATGGGTTAATGCTAATCTAGTAAAGGGTAACTTTGATATTAAGAAATATGAGTACAAAACTTAATAATAACTCTAGTAAGTCCGTATGGTTTGCCTGCGGACTTCTATTTTTTATATATGCAGGTTGTTGTCATTATGTATTAACTTATGATGATAATAAACCTAAATATATAAGAAAGCCTACAACGGAGATAACTAAACCTAAATATACCAGTAATATAGATAGCGGTCAACGTACACGAAAAGTTATAAAACGTATAAGGGTTATACCTACTACAGAAACCTATGAGGTATCACGATGGATAACTTCTGGAGACTGGAGCCATGATGATGATCCCTTAACAGTAACTATACCATCTCATAAGGTAGTAATGGACATAGATTACGTAGAAGATCATTGGGATGATTACCTTGCAGACCCAGAGGATGAAATCCAATATCCTCCAGAGGTATTCCAATAGCTAACCTAAGTTTTATTAAAAATATTTTGCAAAAAATTTGCATATTTAAAATATTATATGTAATTTTGCATTGTATAAAAATAAAAGGGAAAACAAGGGAAGCCCTACCCAAAGAACCTTAACATTAACTTTAGTCACGGGCTTCAAAACCCATTAAATTAAACTCGTTATGAAAAAGACGAAGAACAACACCAAGAAGGAGCAGATCATTGCTCAGGTAGAAAACCCAGAAACTGTTGCTAAGACAACAGAAGTTACTAACCAAGATTCTTCCAAAAAGGAAAAGAAACTTAAATCTAAAAAGGCTAAGGCTAAGACCGTAGAATTGCCTGCTTCTAAGTCTAAGAAAAACAAAGACAAGGTAGTCAAGGAAGTTGCTAAAAAGCAGAAGAACTCTATCAAGGAGCAAGTCGTTTCCGAAAGGGATGTAAAATACTACTACCCTTCAGAGGATGAACTCAGGGAGAAATACCCAGATAGGGCAAATCGTTCTATTAACGACCTCAAAAAGGCTTGGAGACAGGATGTTCGCAATCAGTACCGTAAACTCGAAAGGGAAATGAACCGATTCATCCAGGATCAAACCTCCAAGGAATATAAGTCTGCTAAGAAGGCTTTCGATAGCTATGCTGCTAAAGTACTTAAACCAGGAATGGCTATCTAAGGATAGTCATTCTTAACTCTTTCGACTATGGCTAATTATGGTTAAGAAACCTACGGTCAAATATCACATTTTTACTGAAAAAGAGCTTAGAAGAGATCTTAAGGAGCTTATTGAATTACACAAACGTTGTATCAAGAGTTACTTAGTATCTAAGGATATTACCTTTAAAACGAGGAAGAAGTTCAACAAGTTGTATGACTTCTATATTGACAATCACAATATAAGGGACTTCTTCTTCTTACCTATATCCATCTTTGTTCAAGCTACAGTAAAGGACCAACTAGAAAATGTAAGAATTTATGTTCACAAAGAAAAACCTAAGAAGCGTAAAGGTAGAGTACGTAAAGGGTAAGTATGCCTACAAGCAACTCTCTAATAACCTCAAAGAGTCTGAAGACATTAAGATAATATTCTCTGGAACCATCTCGTCCGTTAAACGAACCATAAACCTGGATGGTCTCTATGAAGAGGAAAGAAAGGAAGGTCGTATGGATAAACTTTCCAGAGATACTATCAAAGGTTTACAGATGAATCTGAGTAATAGTAAAGTAATAGAATCTAAAGGTGTAACTCATATAATCGTTTACGAATGTATAAGCAAGTAGTATATAATACGTATATAGGTAAATGTCACATGCCTATAGTAAAAGAGGCTAAGTTTATAGAGCCTACTGTAAAGATAGGTGAAATAGCTTATCCTTGCGTTATCCTAGATAAAGCTAAGGATAGTGTAGCTTGGCCTGACTATTACCTTATGGGATTCTTTGAAAAAGGCTCAGAATCAGATCCTGCTCAGTATTTCCAGTGTTTAAAACCCTGGAATAAAACCTTACATCACATGTATATTACAGGTATACCTAAGGGAGCTAGTAGTCTAGAACCTTTTAAACTAAATGGCTGTTTATGGGAATCTTACTATGAAGATGACCTTCATGGCTACCTTTTTCAAGTCCTACCAAGTAACTTAACTTTAAACTTTAAACAAGAATGGAACTTTCAGCAGTAGAATATGTACACATGTTTCGAATGGATCAAAAGGGTTATAACTTTAACCGGAGTAAATTCATACAGAGATTCGGACAGGATTTTCAAGAAACTCTGAGAAATTCTGATAGTATAGATCGTAAAACTGGATATATTAAATATCGTGCCTTTAAAAAGGAAGTAACGAATGCTCAAAAGGTTTTCAAACAGATTTCAGATATTCTGGTTGAATCCGGTAAAAAGCCTCTTTCTAATGGTTTATGGGGAGTATTCTATGCTTCTTACGTAATAGAAACCAGGAAAGCCTTGTTTAAGCATATCCAGGATCAAATTGATTTTAAAAGGAAAACTGCCCAAGAGAGATGGGCTTCCCTTTTGCCCTTATCATCCCAGAGATTAAAATCCGATGAAGACAATACAAAAAATAAACCATCGAAAAAAGGAAAGCCAAATCCTTGACCTTCATGGTAACCTTTTCCATATAAAGCCTTTTTATAGGCTTTATATGGATTTCCCTTTTAAGAAAGGAAAATATTACTATACCCAAGATCAGTATTCGGGCCAAACCCTTACCTTGATACATACTCCAAAAGATCTTTGGTATTCAGTATCTTATTCTTTAGAACTTAATCTATATGTATTAAAGAAGCTTGTCTTACTAGAATATCAGCCAGAAAAGGATATAAGAAATGGAAAAAGAAGAAATAAAAGTAAGCAATAGGTTTCCTAGACCTATGGGAACTACAGCTTTAGCCATACAGTATCAAAAAGAATTAACCGAGGCTTCAAAAGAGGCCTTGTACAATTATATTATACACAACTGGATCCTTAGTAATGGTAAATTTGGTAGTATACCTATGGACACCAATACTCTTGCAAAGACTTTGGGTATAACCATAGAGTATATACAGCTATACATGAGAGATCATGTACTTTCCTCTAAAATATGGCAACCAGAGATCCAGCAGGATCTTGTAAATGGTTTACTTGGTCAACAGTTAGCTTGGGCATTAGAGGACAGAATGGAAGTAAATCAGCAAGTGGAGATATTGAAAGTTTCCCAAGGAGGCCATTATACGCCTTTTATATCTTCTGAACTCAATAAGGCCCTTAAGTTAAGGTTAGATACCTCTAACTCTTTACAACAGGTAATTCGTACCTTTACTGGAGGCAGTACTACTAATATCTTCCTACAGCAAAACAATAATCAGGTACAACAACAAACTGAATTTGTTAGTAGAGAAGAGGCTATGGAGATTATTTCTCAGAATAATAACTTCTTAGATGATAAAACTGAACAAGCTAAATATCTGGAGCAGGCTTATGATTTAAAGCAGCTTCCTAAAGTTGTAGCCAATGAGGATACAGAAAGTGATGGTTCTAGCTTTAACATTAATCAGCAGGAATTAAATGAAATTACAGACGACTATAAAGGAGCTATTGCTGTTTCTTCTAAAGAAAGACATGAAATGCGTAGGGAGATAGAAATGAATATAGACCCTTATGAAGAGGATCCTGAATTCGATACTTATGAAGAAGTAGACAACTCCATAGAGCCTACTTCAATAGCCGAACATTTTTTGCAATAATTCGTAAAAATATTTTGTTATTTAAAATAATTTTATTACCTTTGTAAAGTATAAAAATTAAAGATATTAAGTTAAACCAAAACCAAAACAACAATGAACACAAACACAACTACCGTAGAAATCACTTCACCTAAAAATCAGAAGGTAGAATGCTTACTTAGAATAGAAAACCCAGAAATAGCCTTCAACAGGGATATCAGGGTTGACGTTAATCCAGACCTTTTAAGGGACGATTCATGGAAATTTGAAGACATTTATACTGGAGCAAGCCAAACTTTGTTACAGAAGTACTTAGCTCAGATGAAATTAGCTAATTCTAAGATCTCCTTCCTAAGACCCATTGAACTTGACAAGGACAAATTTATTGCCTTTCTTGAGGATGCAGATACCAACAAAGCCAAGGCTGATATCAACAACATATTAGCTTCTTTACCAGAAGATAAAAGGGCTATTGTCCTGCAGTCACTAAGAGACAAGTAATATCAATAAGCGGACTACGAGAGCGTATGGTAGGAAAAAAGAATATAATACCAAAGATACTAACTATCAAGAGAACTTGTCCTTACTGTAAAAAGGTACAAACCGTTAAAGTAAGGGAATTAGAGTTCCTTTCCTGGATAAAGGGAGAGAAGATAGGTAAAGCTATGCCTACACTAACTCCCGAAGAAAGAGAAATACTCATCTCAGGTATATGTCCTCCTTGTTGGGACAAGTTATTCAAAGACTCAAAAGATCTAGAATAACTATATAGATTTATCTTTTTACCTCAACATGAACACATCAAGTTCAGGTTTCATAATTTTATTTTTTTCAAACAGATGTTGGTGCTTCTTGCTTGTGAAAGTAGGAGGCACTTTCTAGTAAATTACTTTACTTCTTCTAACTAGTTATATAAACTAAGCATAAGATTACTAGAACGCATACCTAAACCCCACTTTTGCATAAAATTTTATGCAAAATATTTTGTTATTTAAAATAATTTTATTACCTTTGCATTATATATTTTTATATGTAGTAAAATTATAAACCACTAAACAACAACAATGAACAACAACGAATTTCACAAATCAAACACAATCACCCTTATGCTGGTGCAAGCAACTAACTATGCAGTATCTAGAGGCTTCATTCCTCAGGCTCATACCGATGTAGACGATGACAATAAGCCTGCAGACTTTCTCCAAACTCTTAATAAAATACACGAAGCTATCGAAAAAAGAATCCAAGACAACATCTTTTATGCTTCTATATATTTCAACGATGACCAAAATGCTTTCAGTTTTGACGATTGCTTCTATTCACATGAACAAATGCTAAACGAATACAGTGATAACGGTAACCTTGAAGGTGACCTGGACATGGCTTCATTCAGTATGCCATTTATTATCAAAAACGAAGACGGTAAAGAGATCTGCAAATACTTTACTCTAGACATAGTCATGGGCTAAATAACATTATTAACACTATAAAACACCTTTAAGTTATGACACATCATTCAATTAAATTTCCAGGTTTAGACCTAAACAAAGCTTTCTTTTACCAAAAGCACTTCTTTAGTTCGGATATACGATTAGAGCTAATTAGCTCTAATTTACAATCATTTCCAGATGAATCCTGTATCATAGTAGATACTTGGTCTTTCAAAACGGATGAAGTAGACCTCGAACAACTTGGTCGAGCTATTATACATGCAGTAACTCTTGACTCGGATATCTGTAAGGCTTTCCAGGAAAATAATCACATAACTATCTACAATGATTTGGAAACTCTTACTATCCACTATAACGACTCAACCATTACAGTTATTTATCATAACAACGGAGAACTTTAATTATTAATCACTTAAAAATTGTTAAAACTATGGACAGATCAGAACTTATCGACTATCTTATGGAAAAAGGAGCTATATCCAGGTACGAAGCAGTATCTATGGATAGTTATTCACTCTTCGTAGAAGCCTTGAAATACAACGGTATTATAGGTTTCGAGAATGACATCAAAGAATGGATAGAACCTTTCTTCCAAGATTACTTCTCCAGAAATCCTGAAGAGCTTAATATATGCTCTCAATGGATAGAGAAAAGATACAACCATCTAGTAGAAGAGGGACTTATAGTTCCAGGGCCTAAGTCGGATCCAAAACCTTCTTATCCCGATAATATCTTTACAGTATAACTTAAAAACACCTTGTAATATGCGAATAGGACATCAGATTTATAATTACCTTTATGACCATATTAATAGCGGGAGAATTAACATAGTCTCCCCTATCAAAATAACCTCAGTAGATAACATTGTAAAAGGGCATATCTATGAGTGCCATATACATTGGCTAGAGAATCAAGTATATATTGGAGTAGTAACTCCAGATGGAGATAAACTAGCTTTATCCGTACACGAATTCTTGAAATGGATGGACGGCCCAACTAAACCTCAGTCTTATAAACCCCTATATGAACTAAGGGACAAACTAAAAGCTTTAATCAAAAGAGAAACCAATAATACCATACATTATGAAAATATCAGAACTAGATGCTAAGCTTAATGCTGAAAACCAAAAGAAAGCCAAGTTGGCTTTATCCCAGATACCAAGATTTATCGAGGAGTTAAACCAAGTAAAAGACTATCTAGAAGAAGCTTTAGAGGTCTCAAAAGAAAACCCAGATAGGGTTATCAAAACTATAGGCTCTTGTCGTCAAGCTATCTTGAAATCAAGATTAAGCCTATTAAGTAATTTGCCTCTTGGTATTATAAAACCCGCCAAGTTTACTACCCCAGAACCACTATTTTTCTCTGATATGGTTGGAAAATAACATACCAGTAATATTAGTAAGTGGACAATGTACGTGTTTAATTGTTTCTGTTTAGTAATTCAGTGCCTCCTGCTTGTGAAAGTCGGGGGCACTTTTACTTTAACACTCTAACAGTCGAACCTACCTATGTCCATAACCATAGTTTTAAATAAAATTCTACATAAAAATTTTGATATTTAAAATATTTTTTGTATCTTTGTATTACATATTTTATATATGTATAAATAAGTATTAACCAACCAACAAACATTAACAACAATGAACACAACCAATGTATCTTACCCGGTTTCAATTGCAAACCATTCACAGTTAACCAACTTGGTATTAAACCTTCTGGCTTTCTCAGGAGCTAAACCCGATCAACTCACATTAAACGATGAACCTCTCGGGTGGGACGAACTAGACGAGGAACTTCTCTCATTACTCGAAGATGGAACTATCCTAGATGGCTTCTATATTTACTTGGAGCAAGACTCAAACCTTATCCAAATACTTACCCTCGATGAATGGGAGAATCAGGATGCTGAGGATCAAGACGATTACACATATCATACTTTCATCGCATCATACGATGAAAATACAATGGAAATCAACCTTGCAATCAACTAATAACAAAGGTAACGGAGGGACTAACCATCCCTCCCTTTAAACAATTAAACAACAATGAAAACGAAAGTTAATTACTCTACTCCACTTACATTAACTAGTAACAATCTTGCTACTCGTCAAGAGTTATCCACTATCCTATCTCATATCCTAATACAGGCAGCTCTCAACGGGATAGACTTAACCACTTACGAATTTGACAACGATGAATTCGATTTTGACTATATTGCTTTCGAAGCTCTAGCCGATGTCTGGGAAAGCTCAGAGAACATCGCTATCATTATAAACAAGGACAAGAAAACTTGGGACTTACTTGAAAATGATCAAATCTTAGAGATCAAGAACTTCCCTTACAAGGAATACTGGGAAACTAAGTTACCTAAGATAGTCTTTCACTATCATTTCTATATCATATAAACAACAAACAAATATGCTTAGACTTAAAAACATAATAATATTACAGGCTATACTTGGCAGTATCATATTTGTAGCTGCAGTATTCGTCATAGCTACTATCTTATTTTTCACACTATCCTTCTTATACAATAACCTATGAATAAGAAACTCTTTGAACTCATAAAGACTTTGCTTAAGAGCCACCCTAACCTAAACAAGGAGGGCTCTAAGCAAAAGTATTTCCATCAATTTGACCAAAGCCTGGAAACTCCAAATTACTTGGTTGATGCTATATACCTCGGTAATGATGATAAGCTCATGCTTTCTACTACCTACATCGTTTGCAAAGTTACTAAAGAGCAATACTTGGAAGACTTCATTCGAACGGGTAATATGAGACCAGGTTTACTAAGCCGAGGTCCAGAACGCATGACAGAAATGGAAAAATGGAAATTCCTACAAACTCTTATAAGTGCTCTAGACACAGCCCATATCTTGGAATACTATATCGTTTATACACAATTTACTAGTAAACCCAACTACTACTATGTTGCTTATCAGATAAAAGGCCAAGATCCTGTACAGATATCTCCCAAGTATGTTCACCATAAGAGTGCTGTTAACTTCGCTATTAGGTATCAACTCCCAATTCCACGTTATTTACGAACGTTATATACAGTTATTGAACCATGTATTTACAGTTATTGAACCATGAACATATTTCCTCTACAAGCTAAAGGTAAACTTGGAAGCTACAAACTCCTAAGACAAACCTCCAGTACTACACCCTGGGCTATATACCAACGAGTAAATAATTTCTGGCAACAGATATCTCCTCAGTACTTCAGAAGGGGCAATGCCCTACGCTACGCAAAACGAAATAACATCACATTAGAAAACATTTAACATTATGAAAGCAAAGTACATCGACAAAACATTCCCAATTACTCTCCAGGATCTCATAGACCTGGCTAAGTCACAAAACCTAGATCCTCATGATCTGAAGTTAATAATGAACAGCAATCAATTTGATTTGGCAAACTATGTACAATGTGCCCTACTAAACCCAGATCAAGGAAATATCTCCATCGAACTATATATCTCAGCTGAAGATGGTCTTCACGAAGATATCTCCTTAAAAACACAGTCGAAAAAGGGTACTAAAGTATAGCCAAAAAACCGTTACACAAATATTATAACTATCACAAACCTATAACATCATGAAAGTCAAAGAATCCTACATATTAAATTGCCTCAATCAACACGTACTCAATTGGCTATCATTATCCTACAAAGATAAAAATACCAAACCGTTCACTCCGGAATCCTACCCAAAAGAATTATATATCCTAATCAAATATCTAGGATACTCTATGGAGGATATTACTAAATATCAAGATCTATCCGAGAGGGAGCAACAGTTTATCTCTAAGGAAAACTTCGAAAAGATGTTCCTATCACCTGCGGAAGAACGTAAACAACGGATCTTACAAGGTGCTCAACAGGAAATATCTGAAACACTTCAGAAACTCCTAAATGAAGGCTTCGATGAACCTGATCTACAAAACCTATTAAATAACTTAAAAGAAGACATCCCAACCCTATGAAACTTAAAAGAAGACATCCTAACCCTATGACACCAACTGAAAGAATAAACCAAGCCAAAGAATATCTCCAAGAGATAAAGGACTTAGTAGAGAACCCAGAGATAAATATCACTAGCGATTTCGATCTCTACTTCCTAGCTAAGGCAATGAACTACATCAACCACTTTATCCAAAAACAAAAGAAAAATGAAAACCAATAACAATTACAAAGGATATCTACCATAAGATCATAACCTCTTTATACAACAAAGAAGAAACAACATTAACCTAAAGCCTTAATATAATCATATATGCTAATATAATAATAACATATATAACTAATAAGGCTTTAGGCTTTCCCTTTTTCCTTTTGTATACGTATCCAATAATCTATACTCTAATACTATCATCCAATACTGAATACTATATCACAAGATCCCCGGGGGTGCTCGGATCAGATCCTAAAATCCTAGATCCCCAATCCCAGTAGGGGCTACTATGAACCCCAAGGCCTTAGTATATACATAGCCTAATCTCCGTAAGGCCTAACTTAGTTATATCCCACCCTAACTTAGCTATCATCCATACTCTACTATCAGCTTATAGTCCTCATGGCCTTTTAGGATTTCCTAATCCTGGCTGCGTGGCCCCTTTTATATTAGCATATATTATATATAATAAGTAAAAGGGAAAAGGCCTCAAGGATCATAGGATCATAGGATTTAAGGCCTATTATATTATATAAGGAAAGGCAATCATTCAGGTAATATCCTTAAGCGGACTACGTGCAGGCATGGGCATTAGGCAATTAAAATACTAGCCTATATTCAAGTTACCAACCAATAAACTATGCACCAACTTTAAATAAAACTCTAGAAGACTACCTTTAATGGACATCTGGCCACTTTTAGCTTCAGGTATAGCTATAATTAGCTATCTGGCCAAAGTAAGGCAGATAAAAGGATGATCCTAAAGCCTTAAATAAAGGCCTTGGTGATGGCCTCACTATTAAATAAAAAAGTAATAAAAAATTTTGATATTTAAAATATTTTTTGTACCTTTGTATTATATAATAATCGGGTAATAAATAATGCAGACCAACCCACCTGCCAACATTAACAACTTAAACACTTACAACAATGAACAACTACAAATTCAAATCATTCACAACTGAACAGGGAACTTATCCTACAACCTTTTATTGCTTTGATCCTTGCGATTGCACTCCTAACAATCCCAAAGCTCTATACACCTACATTGATCACAGCGATGATGATCAATATGACGATGACGATGAACAAATCGAAATCCAAATACCTAATCGACTTGCTCTTTACGATCTTATAAAAGATCTCAACAATGCCATTAACGAGGAGATCATCGGATATGCACAATGCGAACATCCTTCTGCTCCTCATGACGATGCAACTGGTGATATTCATACTGCTATCGATATCATCTCCGATCTCAAATCATTCGACGAATTTTAATCAACTAATAAACAAGGTAACGAGGGAGCTAACCACTCCCTCACTTTAAATAACTCTATAACAATGAAAACAAAAATCTTTCAAACAATTGGTCCTGAATTTCCTATCATGGAAGCTCTCGATTCTATCTGGGAATCTAACGAAATGACCCCAGTCAGGGAACTTATCACTCCTACCGAAATCATAGACTTCCCTGCATACCCAGACAAAGACTGCGGTTATACCCGCTATTGCTTTACTCACAAGGGAACCAAGGCTCTCACCTATAAACAACTCAAACTCATCAAGGATTCCCTCGATAATATCCTTCTTACTAGGGACGACGGAGATCCTCTCGAACCAAACCATTGGTACACCGAAATCAATCATCCTCACAAGGGAGAAACTGTTTACGATTTTTATATTCTCAAGGCTTGGTCATGCTAAGCCTTATTCATCATACATCAAATTACAAACCCTATAACAATGAAAACATTTAACATTCACCTCAGAGATCTTACATTCCCAGTTATCACTAACACCGATATTCACCAGGAAACTATCGAAGCTGGCCTAGATTGCCTCTTACCTTCCAAAGAGCTTATCCCAACAGGAGTAAAGCTAATCCTAGTAAGTTGCCTCAATATAGACGATGCTACTCAATGGACCTTACACTTCGAAATCACAGATCCTGACCCAGATGATCCTGACTTTATAAGAGACTTTGCCTCTGACCTTAAAAACTATATCCTATCAAACGAGGAAGATCCGGATCTCAATATTATAATCAACGAAACCTACGGGACGGTAACCCTTATCTTTCATGCGGGATAATTAACCCTCTAGCCCAGGCTAATAACCTGGGCTTTATTGTGACCATACCAGTAATATACATTAGCTAGCCATTTACTTTAAAGGCCGCCTAACCTACAAAGTTACCCTAAATCTTACCCCAAGCCTTACCTTAGTCTCTTAATTTGAACTGGGCTAATCCTCGTAACTTAGGCCTTCATAATTCTACCTAATTAGGCGAACTGGCCCAAGATGAAAGGATAATATTAGGATGATAATTTTGGCCATGAGGATTGGCGGCTAATTAGGACACTTGGCCTCTCTAATATCCAATACCCTTATATCATTGGGCCACCATACAGGTAATGTAGGATATCGGACTTCCGCAGGGGTGGATCGGCGGGAAATTATATATGGGCAAAATTAAAAAAAAAAATTTACATTTTTTCACGTTTTCAAAAATAATTATTATGATAAATAGAATATTAAAGAAAAAAGTTTGCTTTTTTAAGCAAACTTTTTCAACCAATAGGATAAGTTGTTTTCATCTAACAACTGTAAAATGCTATCCGTAAATTTATTTTCGTAACTATCTAAATTGCTACCTAAATATTTTTTATAAATTGGGACATCAAATTTTCTTCCTGCAATATTAAAATAATACTTACCAACAAATAAATACATATTCAAATTTTTGCCGTTATAGTCAGTTTGTGAGTATTGATATTCACTATTTTTCAAAGTTTCTAAATAAAACTCTAAAAAGTTTCCGTTTTGTCCTTTGATAATTTCCAAATTCTCTACATCTACAAGAAAAAAACTCCTAAATAGAGATGCTTTACAATACCGCAAACTTGCATTAACCGCTTTTTTAAACTCTCGAAAATCATTAAATTTTTCTTTTTTCATAACTCTAAATTTTTGTATCAATAAATTAAACATCTAACTTTTGTACTGCAAAGGTACGAAGAAAATTTGAAACTACCAAAACTTTTTACAAAAAAATTTGCATATATGATATTTTTTTATTATATTATAGTTATTATATATAAGGTACGCATATAATAAAATTTTTTGGAATATGCAAATATTTTGAACAAAAAATGCAAAAATCAAAATTTTTTGAAAGTTTTTCGTAAAAAGTTTTGGTAATTCAAAATATTGTATTACCTTTGCAGTACAAAAATAAGGTTCTTTGATTTATTGATACAACGGAAATTATTACCCTTTAAGGGTACTTATTAATTATTGTTTTATTTAAAAAGTTATGCTTTCCCTTTAAAAGCACTTAAAATTATGAAAACTAATAATGCTTTAAATGCGCTTTTCTCTCTCGCAAAAAGTGACGGTGCAGTAACAAAAAATGCAAGCGCCAAAAGTAACATTTATCAAGAAAAATTCTTTGAGGGTGCAGATGAAAGTCAAGAAAAAGCAATAAGAAGAAAATTGCGTTCTTTGTCTTTATCTTATGTTACTTTGTTAGCGGGTGCAAAAAATAAACCTGAGTTTAATCTCGCTTTTTCAAAATTTAAAAAATTTTTTGCTGAAACGTACACAACGGAAACGGTGGATTTTTCAGTTTTTAATGGATTAAGGAAAGAACGTGACATCAAACTCGTTGCTAAAGCACAAGAGAATTACGAAAAATTCTCAAAGTAAGTAATAATTAAAAGATAGCGAGTAAAAATACTCGCTATCTTTATTTAAAACATTAAAAAGATGAAGAGAAAAATATTATTTATTATCCGTTTCTTCAACAAAGTTTACGGTATAACGGATAAACAAAGTGCTCAAATTTTTCTTTTGTTTTTGGAGGACATAAAGTTTTTAGAGATGAAAGAAAAAAAACAAAAGAAAATTATTAATCATATTTATGAAACGTTATTCGACCTTTGGCTAAAATATGACAGTACAAAAGAGTTAACAACAAAACCAAATGAGTTTGCAACAAAACAAAATGTAACTACACACTTAAACCACAAACTAAAAATCATTATTAATTACATCTAAAATTGAGGGCTACAAAGGTAGCCCTTTTTTTTTGTATTTTGTATTTTAATTATATCTAAAAAATGTCCTTTGTATCAATTTATTTTTCTTTTTGTTATTGTGTACCTTACTTTTATTTTTGATTAAATTTTGCATCGTCTACCGTTCCCCTCTCCCACTACCTGGACTTTTGGCTACGTATATAAGGGCTTCCCAGCTCCTCCACATACTACTATACACTTGATAACCCACAAAACACAAACACACTAAAAAGCCCAGAGAAGTAACATTAAACCAAAGCCAACATTAACTTCTCCAGGCCTATATACGTATATAAGGAACTCCTAGATTAAATCTCTACCCTACAACCCTTACCATTATTAATACTCATAAGGTCCCTTAAAAATAACTTCTCCCTCCTTTCTTATCAAATACTTACCCACAAAATTTCCCCAATCTGAATGGGAAGATCCTATATATACTTGAACCTCTATGAGATCACCCTTATAGTGTTTCCATATCTCCCGCAGGTAATCACTTAAAACTACCATTTCATCTAGAAATTCTTTATAAATATAACAAGTATTTCCTAAGTTACTTGTCTTCCACTCCTCTAGAACTTCCGTATGCATATAAAGGACACCACATAATCTATACTTAAAAGTATATTTATTCATCTTGGGCTTTATCATCTTCTTCTCTAATTTCTTTACTAAGAAGAAAAGGATGATAAGAACCACAATATTGATTAGGTAAAACCAAAAGAAAATATTATTCATTGTTCTTAGGCTCTTTACTGATTATTTTAATTTCATCTAATCTATCTCCGAATAGGATCAAGGTTAAACTCAGCCAAGATCCAATCATAACCCAAAGGGAAGCTATGATATCGAAGAAGGTGATAGATCCATATTTATCTCCTCTATACTCCTTGATAGTAATATACCAGTAGTAAATTAGGGTTACTACACCACCCAATACGTAAAAGATGTGAATTAGTTCTCTCATATTGCTTTAATGTTTTAAGTTAGATAATGCGTCCTTAATAAGATAAATGGGATAGATAAGCCATATACTGATGAAACCCAGGAAGAATCCACATTGCATAGCTTTATGAGCTATAGGATCTTTTTCTCTGAATAACCAGAAAGCTACAGAAGTTCTGATTGCCATAGGTAATGCTAGTAAGTAAGCAATACCCACTATTACGAAAACTGCTTTTGCCATATCTTTATGCGAATTTAGTTAGTGATTTTCTTAAATTGTGAAGCCATTCTCCGTCGGTATCTACCTTACTATTTTCTACCTTTCCTTTAAGAACTCCAATAAAGGACTTTAACCAGTTCCTATCCAAGAAAGATTGATAGAGATTATAACCTTCACTATCCTTTTCATAAAGGTAAATACGAGCATCCGAAGATCTCATACCCGCTCTCTTAAAATATCCCTTTTTAAGGATTTCTCGGTTAACAATAACTCCATTAGCTAATTTAGCTGTTCCTTGGCTTTTATCTATGGATATAACCTCAGTCTTATCGATTAAGCTGAAGTTACGTTCTACATAGATAACTTCCATGTTTGGTTTGAGCTTTGTGTTCATTGTTGTTTTGGTTTTGGTTTAACTTATATCTTTAATTTTTATACTTTACAAAGGTAATAAAATTATTTTAAATAAGCAAATTTTTATATTAAAAAATTATGCTTTATTTCTGTTAGCTCAAGTAGGTTGTTGTAGATGTCGTAAGGTATGTTTTTGAGTTCATTCTTAATAGATTCTTCTACTGCTTCTTTAGAACAACCCTCCCACATTGTAACTGATAAATCCTCAAATATATCCGATTCAGGATTTACTTGACAGTAATTTTCGTGCCAATCAACGATTATTTTTAACATGTGCGATCCTATTTTTAATAATATATGCAGTATTACATAGAACCTCTAGTTTAAGTAGTTCTAGGCAATACTCAATTCTTATATTATATAACACTAAAAACATTAAAGTTTATGGCAAACGAAAAACAAATGGATTTCGCTAAGAGAGTTTATCAAGCCGCTAAGGGTGGAGAAATTCATCCTTTATTTGTAACAGCTCAAGCAGTACTGGAAACAGGATGGGGAGCTCACACTATTGGAGAGAATAATATCTTTGGTATTACCAAGGGTTCTACTTGGAAAGGTCCAGTAGATATGGTACAAACTACCGAGTATTTTAGTAATGATAGGAAGACTCTTACTCCTCCAGATAAAGTACTGAGAAAGATTAAACTAGACGTTAATAGGTGGAAGTATATAGTAATTAGAGCTTTCCGCCATTATGAAACACTAGAGGAATGCCTAAAAGACCATCTGGCTATCTTTAAGAAGCCAATGTATAGTGATGCTTGGCCTTATAGGGACCAACCTCTAATGTTTGCTCTGAAGATAACCGACAACATAAAGGCAAAATATGCTACTTCACCCGCCTATTATACCAGTTTGAGGTCCTTAATTATCATCTTGGGTTCTAAAGAAGATTGGTTAAATAGTAAGGAGGACTAAATATGACAGTGGATGATATTTGCAACATTATAGTTGTATCTACATTTTGCATTTGCATTATGTTATTTGTTTACGGAATATTTGTGAAAAGATAAGGAGGACTGAGCGATGACCAAGAAAGAAGAAACTATCCTGAGAAAGCTCGTCAAGACGTTACAGAACTACGAAAATGAGTGCTATCGACAAATGGCATACATGAACCAATATGGGTTCAAAATTGAACACGAAGCCATCGGATACAAGCAACAGGCGTACAACCGCAGTTGGCTGGAGGTGGCAAATGTTATTGACGAAATCAAAAAGTTAGATGAAGAAAATTAAGATTTTAGGCGTATGTGCAGGTGGAGGAGCTCTCCTCCACCCTTTTTTAGGTGATAAAAGGTATAAAATTTTGGGTAATATAGAGCCCAGAACAGTCTTCCATACTAAGGGTGAAGAAAATTGGAGATTAAATTTTGGTGAAATACCCTTCGAAACCGAATTTTTTGACTTAGAAAAGCGTCCAGATATCATAATGGGTAGCCCAGATTGCGGTGCAAGTTCTACTATGAGACTTTCTAAAGTAAAAGAGCTGGGTAATCCAGAGAAAAATGAGACCATAAACCTCCTTATTAAGAGTATTTTAATCTTTAAGCCTGGGATTTTCCTTTTGGAGAATGTACCTAAGCTACTTACATTGATGCCAATAGCTGATTGGGAGAGAACTTTTAAGAAATACGACCTTATATTTCACAATCACTCAATGGCAGATCTGGGTAATTCTCAGGTATCAAGGAAAAGGTTGTTAATTATAGGTGTTAAAAAAGGCAGCTCTAAGTTTAATAAAGAAAATTTCCAAAGGATTTTCCAAGTAAACACTCTTAAAGTTACTAGAAATTTACTGGAGGCAGCGTATTTTAAGGGAAATAATACTAACTATATGCCGCCAAAAAATAAAATATTGGCGATGTATGATTATAGGAAACTTCCTGAAAAAGAAAACCTTACGGTAAAAAGGATTCATTACCTTTGGACCCATGACTTTATGTCAGAGAAGAAATGGCCAATTAAAACAGCTAAAATGTCTACATTGCCAGGAGTGTATAGATTAGAATCAGATAGACCACCTCTTACTTTGAGACCTGCAGATAGGCAATTTAGACCAGATGGTTGGCCACTTGGTATAGAAGATTTTAAGAACATAATGGGATTCCCTAAGAGTTTTAAGATACATTATGATCCTGAGAATCCTATTTACTGGATGAACAAGGCCAGGAATGTATTAGCTAAGGGTGCGGTGTACGAAACTGGAATTTGGTTTAAGGATTGCCTAAACCATTAAATCCCTTTACCTTTTAACAAATTTTAACAAAATATATAGATATATAATATACTAACGTATATATATCTATATATTTTATATGGCTCTATATCTATATATACTAACGTATATAGATATAAGTAAATCTCTATCGATAAGTATATACGTAAAAAAGAAAGAGCTTCCTCGGTAAACCTCGGAAGAGATAGGTGGGGTACCCCACCTATCTGGAGATTATATAAGCTATAATGATATGAAATACAAAATTGCAACATTCTTGTTATTGGGGATTACTATTATCCTTTGCTTTACCTATTTTAGGCAGAGGCATGAGATATCCCAATTACAAAAACAACCCAAGGTTATAGGCAATACCGATACAGTTTATATATCTAAACCCTATAAACCAGTTAAGGGTTATTCTACTAAGGTACTACCTAAATACGTTTTCCTGTATGGTAAGAATTGGAAAGAATCTAAAGAAGTTACTACTACTACAGATTCTATACAAAAAGGAGATTCTCTAGTTCAAGCCTTACTAAACAAGGATAAACTAAACCTATCTTTCTTCAGACCATCCATGAATGGGTTCTTTACCAAGGAATATAAGATCGATCTCGATAAATATCAGTATAACTGGGTAAATGGAGATTTAACTCAAAAGGAAGCAGGTTTTAGGTTAAAGGTAGAACCTTATGCTTATCTCAAATATCGGTATTTTAATAAGTTAGCCGATTTAGGTATCGGAATTTCTTTCAAGACTCGGAGGATATCTTATAAAGTAGGTATAAATGAATTTTATTATCCTAACCTACAAAAAAATCCTGGAACGGATCTAGAGATTTCAATCACCTATAACTAGAGATATGGCAAAGAAAATAGAAAGTCCTGGCAGTTTGACCAAAGGAGAACTTCAGAACTTAGCTAGAGTAGCTAATGATGTTTTCTTTTTTAGTACTTTCTGCTATGTAATACATCCAGTAAGAGGTAAAACCCATTTTTACTTATATCCTTACCAAAAATCCGTACTTTACCAGTTTGTCCTTCAAAGGTTTAATATTATCCTTAAGTTTAGGCAAGCTGGTATTACTGAGTTAATCTCTATGTACTGCCTTTGGTTAGCTATGTTCCATGATAATAAGAAGATAAACATTATCTCTATCAAGGATACGGTAGCTAAGAAGGTACTAAGGAAGATCAAGTATATGTATAAGAATCTACCTTGGTATATGCAAACACCTATAATAAATGGTCGTTCAGGAGAATATGGCTCAGCTAGTACTATGGAGTTTGCTAATGGATCATTCATTGAATCCATACCTACTTCTCCAGAAGCAGGTCGTTCAGAATCTCTTACATTGTTGGTAATAGATGAGGCAGCTATGGTAAGATGGGCTGGGCAAATATGGGCTGCAGCTCTTCCTACTCTATCAACTGGTGGTTCTGCTATAGTGAACAGTACGCCATTGGGAATGGGCAACTTCTATCATTCTACTTGGGTAGATGCTATGGCTCATGCCAATGAGTTTAACCCTCTGAGATTATATTGGCGAATGCACCCAGAACGAGATGATAAGTGGTATCAGACTATGTCTAAGAACTTGGGTGCACGTAGAACTGCCCAAGAGATAGATGGAGACTTCTTAGGTTCTGGTAATACTGTATTCGACCTAACTGATATCAAGGCTATTGAAGATTGTTTAACAGACTATCCTGCAATAATCAAACGTATGAATGGTCAGTATAGACAGTTCAATAAACCCAAAAGGAATACAGAATACTTCATAGGAGCCGACGTTTCAACTGGTAGATCTACTGACTACTCATCTTTCACCTGTATGGATAAATCTGGAGAAGAACAATGCGTTTATAAGGGTCGTATACCAGTAGATAAATATGCCCAGTTATTGGGAGATACCGGTAGGTTATTTAACTGGGCTTTATTAGCTCCTGAATCAAATGATGTAGGCTTGGCAGTTACTTCTAAATTACAAACTGAAGGTTACCCTCGACTGTATTACTACCAGAAGCTTTTAAAGAAAAAGGGTAAACGTAAACCCGAAGTAGATGCTTCTCCTGGATGGCTTACTACTACTAAGAACAGAACTATCATCATTGAGAACCTTGAAGAGGATGTACGAGAAAATAATCTGATTATAAAAGACCCATTCTTTGTACAAGAGGCTTATACCTTTATATATGATTCTCTTGGTAGACCAGTAGCTATGGGTAAGCATAGGTTAAATACTCAAGCTGCTGATGAGGGAGATACCGATTTGGTATATGCCGATGACGACATTTTTGGTAAAGCCATTTGTAATCATATTCGAAAGAGTAAAACCAATATAGTAGTACAACCAAAATGAATGTTTTTAAATTTTGGAGAAATAAACCTCAGTCGGTTAAGTCTCCACCTCAAGAATCTAACAAAGAAAGAAAACCTAAGGTATCTTCAATATCTCCAGGAAGAGTTTCAGTTCCTGAGGATTCTACAAATTTTACCTCTACTTTATATGGTCTTACCAGTATGGTAACTCCCTCATTTAGAACTGAGGTAATCCAGTTAATACGTAAGTTATACAAGGTTAACCCAGATATGGCTATAGCTATTCAGGAAACCTTTAAACTGGCTAATACTGGACATATGATAACCTTTCCAAATAACACGGATAAAGAAGCCGAAAGTATGAGGAATCATCTAAAGAAAGCTTCTAGAGGATGGTCATCTTATTCTGCAGGTATAGATGGACTTGTAAACAAGATGATTGTTCAACTTTGTGTTGGAGGTGCTGTTTCTATAGAAGGTGTACCTAATAATGACCTTGATGGTCTAGCTACTATACTCTTCCTTAAACCAGATAACATACTATTTAAGAGAGAGAACAACGGTGTATATCAACCATATCAGCGTAATGAAAACTACATGGTAAAGAACCTTGATTATATCAAGTTAAACACCGAAACCTATGTATATGCTGGTATGTATAATGATACCGATGAACCCTATGGAATACCACCGTTTATGTCTGCTTTAGATTCTATCAAGGGTCAACATGATATGATGACTAATTTTAAGCATATCATGGAACAGATGGGTTTCTTAGGTTTCTTATCTGCCTCTATAGCTAAACCAGATCCTTTGCCAAATGAGAATAACAGAGCTTATGAGAACAGGTTAAACAGTACCCTACTTAAAGCCAAGAGAAATCTCAAAGAGGGTATGAATGATGGTTTGGTAGTCGGTTATCTTGATGACCACGAGTTTAACATGACTTCTACCTCTAAAGATCTTGGTAGTGCTGATAAACTATGGAATCTCAATCAGCAGAGAGTAGCTAATGGTCTAGGTATCAACGGTAATATTATAGGAGTTAGTGGAACTAATACAGAAGGAGGTATGGGTATTATATTGTCTAAGATGATATCCCAACTCCGTAATATTCAGTCCATAATATCCTATGTTCTGGAGTTTATTTATAACTTAGAGCTTCGTTTAGCTGGCTTTAATAATAAGGGTATAAAGATTACTTGGGCTACCTCTACTATAGCCGATGATGTTAAAGTTCAACAGGCTTTACAGTACAAGATAGCTAATCTTAATGCTCTATATCGTGATGGTATCATAGGTCAATCCCAATATGCTTGGGAAATGGGTTATGACTCTCCTGATCAGGCTGAGCCAAGAGTTGACCCAGAAGATCAAGCTGGTGTAAAGGATAATACTAACTATGATCCTGATGATCCAGCTAAGAAGAAGAAGGATCAAGATAACGAGAATAAATCTGCTCGTAGAACTAGAGATAAAGCTAAAACTACTCCAAAAAGAGGAGATCAAAAAACTAATCCAAGATAAATTATGCCCATTATTTTACACAAAAATCCTGAGCGTACTGATTCAATGATAATTGGTCAGGGTCATTCTATTTTGGTTGGTAATTTGCCAGACCCAATAGATGCTCAAGAATTTAATGAGAAGTTCTATGAGTGGCATAAGCCAACTCAAGAATCAATTCAACAGCTTGGACTATTTGGTGGTAATATAAACTACCACACTTATTATCCTGAGCTCAAAGAGGAAGACTTAAAACCAAAGGAAGAAGAATTTATTGAACCAGTCTTTAGACTCTTGTCGGCTACCATAGTAAGCAAAAATTGGATGCCTACAGACTTTGGTCAGGGTAATGTTTTAAAGAACTCTATTAAACTAATGTTAGGCCAAACAGTAAACTGTGATCATGAGACTGACATTGGTAATGCCATTGGTGCTGTATCTAAGGTGATGTGGCAAGAGGCTTATAAGGATGGTAATATCCTTATTCCTGCTGGTATGAATGGAGTACTTAAGATAGATGGTAAAGCTAATCCTAGAATTGCTAGAGGTATTCTTATGGAACCACCCTCTATACACAGTAATTCTGTAACAGTACAATTTACTTGGGATAAATCTCATCCTGAAATGGATGACCAGGAATTCTGGGACAAGATTGGTACTTACGATTCTAAGGGTAACATGATTAGGAGAATAGTTACCCATATTGTACGTTACTTAGAAACTTCTTTAGTATCTCATGGAGCTGATCCTTATGCTCAAAAGACAGGAGAAGACGGTAAGATAGTAAACCCCGGTTTTGCAAATAGGACTTGGAACAGCTATTCTGAATACCTCAAAGAAGCTCCAAAGGTATACGCTTTCAAAGATTCAAAAGAGTTAATAGAACAAGATAAACAAAAGGACGATACTCTACGTTTAGTTAATAAGGATCCAAATATTTACGAACCAAAAAATAATTCTAACATGAACCAAGAACTCAAAGAATTTCTCGAAAAGCTTTTTGGTAATGACATGCTTCAGCTCAGTGAGGGCCAGGAAATTAGTGAAGAGCTTGCTTTGCAGATGGTAAAGACTTCTCTTAGTGAACTTAACTCTTTGAAGGAGCAGATTACTACTAAGGACAATGAGATTAAGTCCTTGAAAGACTCAGTGGCTACCAAGGACACAGAGATTGCCAATCTTAAGGAGATGGCAACTGTAGGTAAGAATCACATTGCTTCACTCCGTGAGGCTACTGTAACAGCTTACAAGAAGTTGAATGGAGATCAGGTAGATGAGACCATCGTTACGATGATCAATGCTGAGACTACAGGTCTTCAGACTCTGCTTTCTCTTAAGAAGGATTATGAAACCCGTCTTAATGAGAAATTCCCTCTCAAGTGTGCTAAATGTGGTTCTCATGACATTAACCGAGCTTCCTCTGCTCAGGAGGGCAATGGTAGTGCTACTACACAGAACCAGGAAGATCCTCATTCAACAGAATCATCCATCGATTCTCTTTACAAGAGTAAACTTTCATAACTTAATTTAAATTAAATAATATGAATATTGTACAGGCTGGGGATAAGCTGACTCTCTATGGACAGAAGACTCCTAGAGTTTCAATTTACAAGCATGAATCCCACAAACTTCATCAGGCTTTTAATGTTGCCGCAAATGTAACTATTGTTCAGGGTATGCCAGTAGCTTTGGATAATACCGGTAAGCTTATTGCTTATACCGGAGCTGAGAATCAGGTTTATCTTGGTGTTGCAGTTACCGATAGTGTAACACCTGCTTATGCTGGTCAGAGAGAGTATCCTATCGAGGTTACCGTAGCAGTAGAAGGTTACATGATTTGTTACTGGGCTGCTAAGGCTGCTATTACTCCTGGTTATGTAAAACCAGATGGTACTCTGTTTAATAATCGTTATCCTAATTGTACTAACACTACCTCTGGAGCAGAGAGTAAGTTTATTGCTTTGGCTCCAGCTTCTGCTCCTTCAGGAGGCGAGGTTGAGTTGGTACCAGTTCTTGTACGTTAAACCCTAATATTTTATAATAATGGAAGGTATAGATATTACAAAAATGAAGGCCAACGACTTTAAGAAAGAATTTAAGGACATGGTCCTTTCTCTTGAAAGTGTTCGTGCAGGAGGCCAGAATAAGAAGCCAGTAGATATCTCTTTTGAGGAGCTGGTAAAGAGTAAGTGGGGTATCTCACAGGCAGCTCTCTTTGAGAAGATTGACCTGAATCCAAAGGTAGACACTATGCAGAATATCTTCGATATGCCTAATCAGGATATTCGTTGGATTGTTCCAGAGATAATCCGTGCAGCTATCACCACGGGTATGCGAGAGGCACCTTTCTACCCAACTATCATACAGGGTGATCAGCCTATTAACGGTTTGACTGCTATCCAGCCTTGGGTTAACATGTCTGATGCTGCTCCTGCCAAGATAAATGAGGCTGAGACCATCCCATTGGGAACAGTTTCATTTGGCCAGAAGAGTGTTACTCTCTTCAAGATTGGTAAGGGCTTTAAGCTCACTGATGAGGTACGTAACTATGTATCTATCGATATCCTGGGTATTTACCTCCGTGATTTCGGTATTCAGCTCGGATATGCCCTTGATACACTGGCTCTTGATACTCTTCTCCTTGGTAACAAGGCTGATGGTTCAGAGGCTGCAGATATCGTAGGTGTAACTACAGCTAATACCCTTACATATAAGGATATGCTTCGTATATGGATCCGTGGTGCTCGTATAGGTCGTAACTTTACTACTATGATCTCTGCCGAGGATATAGCTCTTAGTCTCCTCGACCTCGATGAGTTTAAGAAGCGTAGTCAGGGTACAACCGAAGCTACTCTCAACCTCCATACTCCAGTACCTAACACTGCAGATATGTGGATCCATCCAGGAGTACCTGCTAACGACATCGTAATGATAGATCCTAAGGCAGCTCTGGTTAAGCTTACTGCCAAGCAGCTTATGCTTGAGTCTGAGAGAATTGTATCTAATCAGACCGAGGCAGTATATGCTACCCTTACTACTGGTTTCTCTAAGATATATAACGATTCTGTAATTGTACTCGACCAGACCAAGGCATTCAGTACTTATGGTTTCCCAGAGTACATGAATAAGGATCCATATATGCTTGTAAATCTCGAGTAGTTGTTGATAATAAGTTTTTTCATGACCAGGTTCAGGTAGGGTTGGTTAATAATCCTCCTGTTCCTGGTTTTTACTAACCATCTAAACTTTAAGAGGATAATAATATGGCAAAAAATTCTTATTTTATAGCTCTTGGTCCTAAAGCTAATGGCTTCTTCGACCAAACTACTGGTATTACCATTGCTCATGGAGAGAAAGTAGAAATTACTGATCGTCAGATGCGTTCTAGGCGTATATCTATGGCACTCAATTCAGGTCACCTCATTATGGTACAGCCAGACCAGAAGGTAGAGAAGCTTACTGAGGCTGACGTTAAGAAACTTGACAACAAGCTCAAGGCTCAGTTCGAAAAGGGTGTTACCATAGACAAGATGATTAAGGATATTACAGTAGATCAGGCTAAGGCTTTGGCTAAGGTACATGATATCGATGTTGAAGAAACTGATACTGTAAAGGATATCATTTCTGTTATAATCAAAGATTTTAAACCAGAAGAGTAGCTTATATGGACCTAGCTTTCGTATATGTTGCGAAAGGCTTGGAAGTTTCTTTTAAGGTGATAAACAAAGTCCCGGCCGATGCAACCATTGGTTGGGACTTTGGTGTTGAAGGCGGAGAAAGTCAAGAACTGAATCCAACCTTTACTTATGAGAATCCAGGCTGTTACATCGTAACCCTAACTATCACTGAATCTGGTAGTGATGGACCTTCATATGTATCTCAGACTATTCTAGTTTCGGATTCTGGTATAAAGACTCATCTTAGCGATTCTATTTATAACCTGATAGATCTTTATGTACCTGCTAATCTAGTAGATAGTGGGATGACTTTACAACAGAAAGTTACCTTTATTCAAAAATGGCAGTTATATTTAGGACCTCTAGTGGATCATTGTATTCCTTTAGAAGAATATACTAATGAACTTTATTATGAGGGACTAGAAAACCAGCTAATAATGGAATTGGCAGTATGGGATTTTCTTAATATGCAGATTATATCTTTACTTACTGGTACTGGGCAATATATAGATGCCTTAACCTACCAATCCCAATCATCTAGTTCGGATAAATCTGAGGATAAAGGTGGAGATGAGCAGGGTTCTACTGGTAGAGTAAAGAGAATACAGACTGGTCCTACCGAAGTGGAGTATTTCGATGAATTATCAGATTCTTTATCTACCTTATACAAATCTTACTCTGAAGCTCTTAAACCAAACGGTATTATAGAAGTACTGAGAAAGAATTTGTGTAATTTGGCTTCTAGGTTAATGATCTTCTTACCTATGTGTGATAATGCTTATAAACCTACTAGAGTACCTATAGTAGTTAATCGTAGGCATCCTAAAGGTCTAGATGGTCCTAATCCTCCAACAGTATTAACTCATAAATAATGGCAACTAAACCTCGTTCTAGGTATGTTAGGAACGTAGATTGGGATAGATATAAACATATCGTACAGAAATTTCTAGAGGATGACTCTGGTAGGCAAACAGTGGGTTGGTGTAGGAACCTTAACCAAATGTTATCAATGGGTGAAGATAGTTATCCTAAGTATCACTTAGTAGTTATTGAAGCTCTTTGTTATTATAACGCATTTCGTAACTGGCCTATTAACAAAGCTACTGTTTCAGGAGAGTTAGATGATGAGAATTTGGTTATACTTATCCCAAAATCTGCTGTTAAACCTTATTTAAACAGTGAGGGTTACTTTCAATTCAATTGGTCTGAAGATAGGTTTATTATAAATGGTATACCTTATAAACCAGACGGAGATACGGAGGTAGCTCAAGCTAAAGATGAACCCATAGTATTCCAGATTATACTCAGGAGAGATAGAGATACAAAAATCACTAGTGCCGAGTTTGATAATGCTTTTGCAGACATTGACGGTATAACCTTCGGAGATATTTCTGGAGAACCCTTCTATGGAAAAAGTTAAAAACCCCATAAAATTTTAATCGTATGTATACTAGTAAATATTACACTTGTGAGCAGATAGACCAGAGACTTCTCCAGGGCTATCTGGATGATTATAATGAACAAAATCATACTAATTTAACTAAGGAAGAGTTCCTTAATATATTACATGGGAGTTTATCAGAAAAATTCCTTTCGGTAAAATCTACTCAAAATCTAACTGATGATGAGAAACAGAAGGCTAAAAGTAATTTAGGTCTAACTACAGATGATGAACCCACTGCTGGGAGTGAAAATCTGGTTAAAAGTGGTGGAGTATATAGTTTTACTCCAACTGTAGCAAACTCTATTGCTGAATCAGACCTTGATATTTCTGATGAGCAAGGAAATATTCTTGTTAGATATGAAAACGGACATATACAAACTAAGAACTTTTCTTCTGTTAAAAATAACGCTAATATAGGTATTGACAGTATTGAAGCATTTGATGAGGACACTGATTATAGTATAGGCACTATTATCAAATATGATGGGTTATTATATAAGTTTATAGTTGCTCATACAGCAGGAGAGTGGAATATAGAAGAAGTTGAACAAACTAATCTTTTAGAAGCTACTAATCTTCCAGTCGATGTTGCAGATGATATACGAGAGTCTGATTTAGATATTACGGATGATAATGGTAATGTTCTTGCAAGATTTGAGAATGGTCATTTTAAGACTAAGAACTTTGACAGTTCAAAATCCTTAAAAATAAAGGATGAATATGTTGAAAAGATTGGAAATGATAGTGGTACTACTTCATCTGATTTGAATTTTAATTACATAGGTTTATGGGATTCCCAAGCAAAAGATGATGGCGTAATAAATACCATTACATTAAATGTTAATACAGCAGGTATCTGTAATATAGCAGTATGTAGATATGATGAAGTACATGGTTATATAGATATAATACAGCAATACCCTTTTACAGTCGAATCTGGTGTTAATGTTTTATCCACAACCATAAATATTAAAAAAGGTCAACAACTTTTTATTGTAGGAAATGCTGTTAAATTAAAGAGAATTGACAGTGCAGAATACCATGTTCTTGCTGGAGATTCAAATATTGCAGATGATGAGATTGAATCTATTTGGCAAAAATCTTACGGCTGTTATTTTAGTTGGGAAATTAAATATCCTGCTAAATACTTAACAGATAAGATTGATGATGTAGAACAACAAGTCAAAAGTAATGAAGAAAAAATAAATGACACTGACAAAGAACTTGCATCATTACAAAACCAAATAAAGTTGACTGATGATAATGGTAATAGATATAGATTGATTGTAGTAAATGAACAATTAGTATTAGAAAAGATAAAAAATAGATATAATAAAGTTCTTTTTGTTTCTCATTCTTGGGGCTATATAGCTGATAATGGCTGGGGTGGCAGAGGAATGTCTTCTTCTAACATGAATACTGATTGGATTAGTAATTTAACAGACGCTCTAAATATAAGTGATACTGTAAGAGTAAACGCTGCTTCTTGGGAACGAGATGCCCCTCAGTCAGATACAGCACTACATGCAATATTTGATAATATACTAACTGTAGATGACGATATTGATGTTATAATCATCCTATTAGGTGCTAATATTCCTGGTAGTTATAGAACATATAACAGTGCATATAGTAAATTTTCAAATTTGATTTCTTTTATTAAAGAAAGAAGTTCTGCTAAAATATATCTATGTTCTCCTGATTATGAGTCAGGTACAGACCTCGCGAGAGCTATAAAGCAAGCATCTATAGATAATGATGCTGAAGCATATATAGATATATATTGGAATAATTCAAGTCGTTGGGAAACATTAGGAGACGCTATGTTAGATGCTACAGGACAAAATGAATACTTTTATATACATTCTGCGGGACAAGTCACTCATCCAAGTGATATATATCATCACTATATTGCTAATGAAATCCTAAAAGCATGGGGAGAAGCAGAAATAAACAAATTACATAGTATAAACGTAAATTCTTCTATTAACTATCATGCTTACAGTAGTTGGGTTGAAGGTGGCAGATGTTCAATTATAACATATAATGATAGTGCACCTTCAATAACAGTAACTGGCACTCAGACAGGCAATACAATAGTTGGAGAATTAGTAAGTCTTTCTAATGTTTCTGGAGTAGGTAATGCAAAGTATTGTTATCACTTTGATATGCCTTCAGAAGATATAAATGTGGTAATTTCATAAATTAAATGTTAAATATTAAAATTAAAAATTATGGGAAAAAAGTTAATTATTAAGAATGCAAATTTTTATGATTCTGCTATTGAACACCCAGGTGACGGCGTACATATTGATGTTGTTGCAAAACCTGTAGCTGGTGGTGTTTGTACAGGTGCTGGAATTTATTCTGTTAATAGGTCTGTTGAAATAACTGCTACACCTAATACTGGTTATAAATTTGGAAAATGGAACGATGGAGATACAAATTCAACACGTACAGTTGTAGCCACTGAGGATAAAATATATACTGCTTGTTTTGCAGAAAAGATATTTGACCATACATATTCTTCAAAGTATGAAAGTGTAAATATAGATACAATGCCAGCAGGAGATTATATAGTTGTAGCTGATAATGTTACTGGAACAGTCAAAACACAAGTAATATTTATGATGGATGGAACAGAGATATATCGGACTCCAGAAATACTTCAAGGTGGAAGTTTAGAAACTATTGTTACTTTATCAAACTCTTTCGATATTGTCAGGTCAGCTGTATGTCATGTTAGTCTTTATAAAATAGCAGAACCATAAATTATGACAAGAGAATTAAAAGGTTTAGTAGTCTTACCATTATTGCTATTATTGCATTAGGTCTTATATTTAGTTTTAATGCTACTACTATTGCATTTGGTGGTGTTCTAGTATTTGCTTTTATGGTAGCAAGGGAAATATTCCAATATAAAACGAAACAGACTACTAGATTCGAATATGAGGATGTTGTAGAATATGGCATATTTATTGCCTTTACTACTGCCTTGTATTTTATCGTAGTAGCTTTATTCAAGGTTATATAAAATAGTATTTATCAACTATTAAAAACAAGTTAAATTATGTTAGAGGATTCAAGTACACTTGGTTACCTTATTGGTAATTACGTAATTAGGAAAACAGGTGAAGAAGTAGAAATAGTAGCTTTCCATAAACACGCTGAAGGTAAAAGAACAAAACGTGATTGGGTTACCTATATAGATAGTAAGGGTAAAGAACATATAAGAGAACACCTTAATATCCAGTTGGATTTTAAGGTCAATACCTATGACAAGAACCCTTTTGAAAAGCTATTAGAATTCACCAAGAATAGTGGTGTACCTAGTATTAAGAACCAGAGAGTCTTTGATATGGCTAAGGATTTAGTTGTAAACAATGATTACGATGTAGATCAGGCTATTGCTATCGCTATTAACCTGGTTGAAAAGGTAAATGGTAAAGTAGAATAAAATAAGGTGATCTACGAAGAAAAATAGGAATTATTAAACCTAACTAGGCAAAATAATTTCTACCTCCAGCAAATAGGGTTTCATTGAAAATGTCAAAACTCTCTTGAGGTTGATGTTTTAGCTAACCTGTTTGCTGGATTTTTTAAGAGATAAATTGTAAGCACGATACTACGAAGATTATATATGTATAACTTAAATATTTGATTAGGGCCCAAGATCACTGTTTATTTTATATGTAACTGATTTAATTAACTTTTAAAAACGAATTAAGACTTATGGCTTATTCTGAAAACCCTTCTAGGGTAATGGTATTCCCAGACAGTGGTTCTGGGAATTCTGCAGGTAATGTACCTGCTTGGATCTTGCCTTTTATGGGCGGAGGTTTTGGTAACAATAATGGCCTTTTTGGAGGCAATGGTTGGGGAGGAGGAATCCTGGGATTCCTGCTTGGTCTCCTATTCAGTAATGGAGGTTTTGGTAACATCTTCGGAGGCAATGCGAATGGAGGCAATGCAGGAGCGGGATTCCTCTCTAACCAAATCGACAACAATGCTGGTCGTGAACTTTTGATGAATGCCATCGTTTCACAAGGTGAACAGGCTCGTACGGCTATCCAGACTTTGAGCACTATGCTTGGTCAGGACTTTAACCTTGTAAATGGTGCTGTTCAGACTATTCAGACAGCTATCAACCAGATAGCAAACAATCAGGGTCTGAATGCTATGCAGATCATCAACTCTATCCAGAATGGTACTTGTACTCTGGGTAACCAGATTGCTCAGTGTTGTTGTCAGATGCAGCAGGCTATGTCTGGTCATGTTGCAACCCTCCAGCAAGGTCTCAATGGTATACAGAACCAGATGGCAATTAACCAGGGTCGTGATGAACTTGGTCTTTGCCAGCAGACTTATACCATTACTACGAACGATAACAACAATAACCAGAGAATACTGGATAAGCTTTGTGAAATGCAGACCCAGAATCTCCAGGATAAGTTGGATCGTACACGTGATGAGAACACCAATCTCCGCACTCAGCTTTCTCAAGAGAACCAAAACAAGCAGTTTGGTATCATGCTTAACTCTATGGTCGCTCCTATAAATGCTCGTATACAGACATTGGACGACAAGGTAGATAGCATTGCTGCTAAACAGCCTAATACAGTTCCTGTAGTTTATCCAAATCTAGTAGCCGTTCAGCAGAACCCTTACTACGGTGGCTGCTGCGGTTGTAATGATGGTTTTTTCGGTTAACTTATACCCACATGACTCCTATCAATATTAATCAGAGAAGGGGTTGGGTTGATGTTATAAAAACTACTGTAGGTACAGAAAACGTTACTCTTACTCTGCCTAATGGTACTTTTAGAGGACGTAGCGTTGTGGGTTATGTATCGGTTCGCCTTAGTACTGCCATTGAGGCAACCGGTACTTTGCCCATACTGCTATCTGTAAATGGTAGCACTTTACCTTTAACAGGTTTAAATGGTGCAGCTATTACAGTAGCTAGTTTAAATCAAACCGGTATTTACCTCATACAATATAACAAGTCTACTAAGACTTTACAGTTAATGGCTCCGTATGCACCAACTGCTACTACAGCTACTAACTCATAAGTTAACTGAGTATTAACAAAAATCACTTAGATTTATGTTTTCCAATATTCGACAAGGAGCTCCTATTTATCTCTTAGATAAGCTTGGTCAAAATGGACCTGTATTAAAGATCGGTCAAGTAGAGCAGGTAAGCCCTCTTCAGCCTAAACATCAAACCTTTACTCCGGGAGTAACCATAGGTTTACCCAATATGAGTGAAATGGTGGTTAATCTTAAAGTAAAATTTGATGATGGTATCAGAGAGTTTAATCAAGTACCAGCTAATTTGAACTTGGCAGATTTTAACAACGGTACCGTTATAGCGGATAACCGGGCTGATATGATATCAGAAACGGAAGTTATGATTCAGAACAGTAAACAGATCATAGCCTCAGAATCCTATCATCATAAAGTCATTCAAGCAGGAGATTCTATATTAAAGAGTTTAAATCCTAATTTCGCTAAAGAAGCTGAAAGGGATAGTCAGTTTAACAGTCTTAATACTAAAGTAGATACTCTAACTGAGAATGTTAACACTTTGGTAAAGATAATCCTTGAGAATGGAGGTAACCTAAGTCATGGTGTTAAACAATCCTGATTGATATGAAAATCTATGAAATTTATGATGAAGACCGTGATAAGCTTTTAGATATGGCTGAAGGTATCCAGGAACTCGCTAGTAATATGGTAGAGTGCTTGGAGAAGGCAGAAAAGAAAGAGAAAGGTGAAAATCTGAAAAGTGAGATGAGTTTCCGTCGTAGCCCTCGTATGAGAGGTAGAGGTAGTTATACTATGTCACCTAATAGGAGAGGCGGACAGGGAGGTTTTATGGAAGTACCTCCTCATATGCGAGGTTATGTAGTTCGTCCCGAGGATGAAGACTGGGGATATAACGAAAGATATAACTGGTAAGCTAATCACTTATTACTTTTATTATCGGGCAATAGAGGGCAACTTCTATTGCCCTTTATTGTTGTTAAAATCAAAAACAAAATGAATCTTACACAATACGAAACTTTACCAAGGTCTCAGAGAATCTATATGATGCACTTTGGACCTCACTTTAACCAAGCTTTATGTAAGTTTGCAGTTAGTAATATGTTCTTAGACGATGAAGAGTTACAGCCTATAGAACCTTTTACCAAAGAACAGGTAGACACTATCTTAGCTAATCATAATATTAGGTTAGCTAATAATCGCCTCTATGACTATGTCTATGTAGCTAATATGGCTAAGGCAGATATGATGGATGAGGAAAATGGTTGTTTAGAGGATGAACTCCATCTAGCTAAGTATATAAAAAATACTATAGATGACCCAGATGCTAAAGAAGGAGTTATCTTTGCAAAATGGCTAGCTGCTATGGCCGTTAACGGTATAGAGATAGATTGGATAGAAATACTTGAACAATCATGATAGCTCAGAGTCTCCAGCTACCTCGTTATAGCTGGAGACTATCAATTCTATACAATGTAACAGTAAATGATTTAGACATAGTATTACCTATGTTATGGGAGAATGGTTGTAGTAACGAGGGTATTAAAGATGTAGCTATAGCTATAGTTAATCCGAACTCTGGATTTACTTTAACTCAAGGTAGATATAGTATCATGGGTATTGGATGGACTAACTCTCAAGAGGAGTTTGTGAATACCTTAGTTCACGAAATAAACCATCTTCAAGACGATATTTGTAACTATTATAATTTACCAACCTTCGGTGAATTAGCTTCTACTATAGCAGGAGATATTGCTATGATCCTATATCAGAATCTTATTAAATACTTAGCTTATGCCTAGATCCATATTTACTATCGGTTCTATCCCAGAAATAAGTATAGATACCGTTTACTTAAATCCCGAAAAACAAAAGCTAGCAGAGAGACTTTTGAGGGAGTTACCAGAGATAGAAATGAATGCTTATAATAAAGCTTGCACTAATTTTGGTAAAATGCTAGCAAAATACATAAGGAGTTGTATTATGTATAATACACCTCCCCGAGGAGTATCCTGGAAACCTCATTCTAAGGACTACCTTAAGAAATACGATGTAAAGGGCTTTTGGCAACTATCAGGTCAGATGCTACATAGTATAAAATTAAGAAACTATCAAGGTAGATACTATGTAGGACCTAACCCTAATGAGAAAGCGGTAGACCCAGTAAACAAGTATGGAAGGTCCCGTAAGTCTAAACTTACTCTAATACAACTAGCAAGATTATTGGAGTATGGAGATGGAGCTGATGGAGGAGATAGTAATCTTTTTCATAATACCATTCCACCTAGACCCCTGTTTAGACCTTCTTTTAATGCTGTTGGTGGTACAGAAAGGCTTAAGAAATACCTAATAACGAATCTTAGACGAGAACTAAAAAAATACCAATGATATGGCAGAAGAATCTCATTTTAAACTAAAAGCCGTCATAGACGGTCAGGAAGTGGTAGGAGATAGATTAGATAACCTACAAGGTAATCAAACTATCAATGTATTTCCTACTAGTAAGAATAACAGTAATACTCCTATTAAGGGTTCAGCTTCTATACATCTATTAACTAAGATCTATAACGTATCCTTAACCCACAAAGGTAAAGAAGGTGAAGACCCTGATCCTAGCTCTTATACATGGAGTTATATAGCTCCACTATATAGTATAGGTGATACTAGGGTTTCAGAAGAAACCAAAAAAGTCCAGGATACGGCTTATGTAAGGTTTAGTTGTGGTAAAACTGAAACCATTAGTGGTAACACTTATATAAGAGAGGTTATTAGTAAACCCTACAGTACTTTGGCAGGATTAGAGGAGACTGTTGGAGATTTTTCTAAAGAACATTATGGTAGAGAGATTAACTCTACAACTCTAATTGACCTTATATGGTTTAAGATGTACTATAAGAACATCGAATATGACGGAGTTGTACCAACAGATGATGATACTCCAGAAAGTAATAAGAGTAGAATACCTTGTAGACCAGACGTTTCTGCAGTACCCGATTGGGTAACAGAACCAAAGTTAAATTACCATATATGGACATACTCTGATTTAGAACATACTCATGGAAATTATTTTGATTTTGACACTTGGGAGGAGTTTATAAATTATTGGGATAATAACGTTTACTTAAATCCCAATGTAGTAGATGCTTCCTTTAGTTATATACTATGGGCTAAAGTTCAGCCTAATAATCTAACTAGTGGTAGGTCTGGTACTATAACCTTTAATGAGATAAGTGATGGTAAAGGTTCTGGTATACACGGAGCTGAACCACTTTATTTAAAGATATCTCAACAGGAGGGCTTCATTAATTATCACCTTAGTTCAATCTCTGTACCACTAACTGCTTTTAGTAATGTAGGTAGTGAAGGTTTAGGTCGTTATAACATAGGAGATATAACTACTACAGAATTATATGAACATACTCTACCAGAAACTGAAGATGACATTTATGGCCACTACTGTATATATACTCCAGAGTTTAAGATCCGATCTTCTATAGATGCCGGTAGAGGAGCTCCAGCTAAACTATGGCAAAGGGATGGTATAGTAAGCTCTTTGCCAACTAAATCCGATGGTTTTATAATATACTATGAATATATTGGTAAACCCGTTATATTCGGCATATACAAAGAAATGCCCTCAGTTATGGAAACTTCCTATATTAAACCCTATGGAGATGATGAAGATAATAGGTATATTGCAGGGTCTTGGCTTAGTAAGAGTACTAGTAACTTATTAGGCAATACCCTACTTGACCCCATACAGTTAACCTTTATGTGGCATACTGGAACCCCTCCAACAAGTGGAAGGCTGGGTTGGAGGAACCCCTCTCATACTAATACCTATCACTACCCATGGGGAGTGATTAATGGTAAACATTGGATGTTTAAATTAATGCCTCTATGTATAAAAACTCTGGGCAGTCTTGGTCAGATATCAGGACAAGGTTTAGCTAATGAGGTAAACGAGGTAGAATACTATAATAACGGAGATGGAGCGGTTACTTCAGAAGATGTAGTTAATAGAGGAATATATTCTAAACACTATTGGGAATATATACCTTCTACAGATACCATAGATCACACTGGAGATGTAGAAGCTACTAAAAATAGTATAGCTACTCTTATGGGTAGATATTGGCTAGGAGCTAATCAAACTGAATCTCTAGCTAACCAATTACATGAGATCTCTCAAGTTATGTTTTTACCTGTACTATTTACAGATTTTTATCTAGAGAACGAAAACCCATTCGAAAATTCAGAGGATGCTATAGGCAGATTGTACTTCTCTCCAGGAGAAGTAGATGAAAGTTCTGTAGATTCGAAGCTACATCAGTTAGTGATAAATCGACCATTAATAACCCGTATATAGGTATGATAACTACACAAGAAATAATAGAAAGATCAATATGGGCTTCTCTGATGCAGGTAGCTTTACAACTAAAGCTAACCTTAGATCCTGATCTATATTTACCCGTATCTCAAGAAAATACTCAGAGGTATCAAAAGGATATGGAATCTCTAAAGAAGTTTATCTATATCTTTGGTGTAGGTAATAATCAGGTAAGAGGTCCTAAAATTGTACCCAGGATTACCGTAGATCTAAATTCCTACTATCCTGGTAACATAGGTACTGAAGCTTTTATGGTTGGAGATGAGCTAGAAAATAACGAATATCGTCAGTACATTTACCCATTCGAAACTAAGAACGTACAGTTTGATATTCACTTAGTAGCTAGTAAATCTGAGGACTTGAGGCTTCTACATAGTATTATGTATACTGCTTTACCAGTAAGAGGTTATATTAAACCCTTTATAGAAAGCAGCTTACAAGAATATCTAGAGCATAAAGGTCTCAGTAAGACCGGTAACCTATATATAGAGGTTTCTAATTACTATGATCACAATGACCAAGAGCATGGTTTATTAGAAAAAGTTTATTCTTATACGGTAATTGACAGTTACATAGATGAGTTAGTGTCTCCAGATGTTACCTATTCTCCTATTAAGGATATTCTGGCTCTAATAAACTTTACAGACAGTAATGGTGATGAAACAAAAGAACCCGTACAGGTACATGTAACTTAAGTTTATTAACAATACTCTATGTTTATAACATAAAGGCTTTTATTATCCAAACTTTAAACTTTTTATAGATTATGCCAAATTCACCCAAAGTGAGCTTCAATCTTATTAACAATAACCTTGAAGCTACGAAACCCCTAAATGGAGTTTCATGTATTATGGCTCGTACTACTAGTGGACCAGTTGGACTTGGTGAAACCCTGATTAACTCCGTTACTAAGTTCCGTAGTATCTATGGGTCTGAAATTGTTCCTGACGGTAGCCCCTCTAATATAGAGAAGGCACTCAAGGGAGGTTCAAAACTCCGTATCATCCGAGTAGTAGGTTCAGGAGCTAGTAATGGTTTTGTTGGTACTACACCACAAGCTACTGCTCCAGATACCATCTTTAATATGGCTATTGCTGGAGGAGCTACAGATTACTGGAATAGTAACGAGGATCATGAGAGTAATGATGATGATGACTCTACGAGTAATTCCGAAAAAGTCATACAGTTTGCTTTCAAGGCCAAAGGTTACCCAGTAGAGCTCAGTGGTAAGAATATCTTCGTTAATATCCAATCTGATGAGCGAGGTAATGTTTATATCATTACTAAAGATGACAAGGTTTATGAGAAAGCTCTTATGTTCACAGTAAACCTTGATACTAATCCTACTACAGGAGTTAGTCATCTTATATTTGATACTGCGGCTCTTAACCAGTTCATACAGTCAAGTAAGTATTGGGATATCTACTGGAAGTCTGATTCTCCTACTCTGATATCTAAGGGTGTACCTAGTACCTTTACTAAGGGGGGAGACCCAATGATAAACTTCTTCAAGGAGAATCTGGATGGTCTCTATATGAATGCTGATGCTGAGGGTGTACCAGTTACCATTACCTTTAATCAGAAGGAGGCCTCTACTTCTAACATCCTAACTGTAGGTACTGAAGTTACTGTAGGTACTGGTAATCCTATGACTGCTTATGTTATAAGCGGTAATCAGGGCTCAACACCTACAGCTCAGGAATGGCAGGAAGCTGCTGATGCTCTCAGAGATGTACAGGATGTATATGCAGTAGCTTGTTCTAATTTAAATCAGCATTTGTCACAAGCTGATGCTCTTCAAGTTCACAAGTACATCGCTAATATGGCTAATGAGTATGAGGAGTTCCAATACTTTGTAGAAATCCCAGTTACGGAGAATACTACTAAGGAGAATCTCATATCTCTAACAAAAACCTATCAGGGAGTTATAGGTAAGTCTAAGTGGGTTTGCTATTTCTCAGGAGGTATAAAGTATTACAGCGATAATGGTAATCTGGTGAACTCTCCAGTACTTGGTACTGTAATTGGTTTGGCAGATACCTGTGCTTCTACTTATGGACCATACAGATCCTTTGCTGGATTGAATCGTGGTGTAATACCAGATGGTAATGGTCCAGTAGTAGCTAACTATGGTACTCCTTCTAGGTATGATGAACTCAATGAGTTGGCTGAGAATTGTCTGAACATGATAGTACTTAAGTCTACCAGGATGTCTGGTTTGGCTACAGTACTTTGGCATTCTTTCACTTCTCAGGTCCGTCAGGATAGCTTCCGTTATATACATGCTATTCGTTTGGCTTTGTATATTAAGAAGCAGATTAGACCTATCCTTGAATCCTACATTGAGGAGCCTAACATGTGGACTTCTTGGAAGCGTATTTATCTGGAATCTAAGTCCATCATGGATGGTTTGGTAACAGATGATGCTATTACCGAGTACACTTGGGAAGGTGACCAGGATGCTACCTCATGGGATGAACTTAAGGTTAACAATGAAGCTGATGCTCGTAACGGTAAGTACAAACTTAACATCAAGGTTAAGGATGTAGCTACTATGCAGGATATCCAGGTTAACTTGGTATATGAGCAGGCTTCTAATACCGTATCCTCTGCTATCACTTCTGTATAACTAATATATTTAAATAACTATGGCACAAGCAAAAGTAAAAAACCCAAGAAAGACTTTCCTATTCTCTATCACTTTTGCAAAACATCCCGTTAACAGTTACCTCTGTCAGAAAGTAAATACTCCTGATATTGAAATCGAGGAGGTTACTCATGGCGATGTAAATAGGGATGTTAAGACTGCAGGTCGTGTAAAGATCGGAGATCTCATAGTAGAAAAGCTTCTCACAACTTCAGGTTCAGATACCTGGGCTCATGATTGGCTTATGGCTTGCCAGGATCATCTTGCTGGTGGAGGTCTAGTTCCTTCAGAGTACTGGGAAACTTTAACTGTAAATGAACTGGCTGAAGATGGTAAATCAATACTTAATTCTTGGCTATGTGATGAAGTATGGCCTAAGAAGATAGAGGGTATTGAATTTGACCGTACTGCATCTGAAAATTCTATCGAGCATATCGAGTTTTCAGTAGGTACTTGCGATAAGATCTAACAGACACACTCTGGTTTAGGTGGAGGGCTAGTTCTGGGAGTGATCCTAGTTCTGGCCCTTTTTTGATTTTTAATCACACAACGTTTAACTTAAATTACATAAAACAACATGGACATCAAATTAAGAACAATGACTTTCACTTTACCTTCAGGGTATACTTGTGAAATTCGTGAACAAAACGGTGAGGATGAGGAGATACTTTCTAATCCTGCAAGTATTAAAAACTACATGAACCTCAATGAATTTATTGCGGGCATAGTAATTCACACCGATTTTACTGCTTCTGGCAAACTTCTAGTGGAAGATGTATTAAATTTACCATTACTGGATAGAGCAGTAATTTTGATAAACTCTAGAATCTTCTCTATAGGAGATGAGTTGGAGTTTACCTATAAATGGCCAAGACATAATTCAAAGGAGCCTTCAGAGTTTACCTATACTCAGCTTCTTACCGATTATATCATGGAAGATTATGGTAAGGAGCCAAATGAGGAAGAGATCTTGGCTAAACCCGATGCTGTACCTTATTATACTACCGAGCCAGATGCAGATCATCCAGGGAAGGCTAAACTGAAAGACCTAACCTTTACCTTGAGCTCTGGTAAGGAAATTATGTGGGATATAGCTACTGCAGCTAGTGAACAATATCTCATGAAGTTGGGTATAGAGAATGTGTCACGTAATAAGGACCTCATTGCTCGTAATCTTAGGCTTAAGGTAGAAGGTAATTGGGAGAAGGTACAAAACTTCAAACTTTTCTCAATTAAGGATATGGCCGAGATGAGAAAAGAGATTCTGTCAAAGGATCCTACCTTTACGGGTAATACCACTATAGAAGACCCTATAACTCACCAATTTATGGAGATATCCATATTGGCAGTACCTGCTTTTTTCTACCTGACGGAGGTATAAGTAATGAATCCAAGTATGTATTCATTACAAGGGCTGAGATAAACCTGGATTATCTTACCTATCTCAAACTTCCGTGTAGGTCCAGGAAGATATTCTATGAAATAGCAGAGGACTACCATAAGAAAATGAAAGAAATGCGTAAAACTAAGAAGAAATGATAGGCGGTATGAGTTCTAGTCAGGCCATGGTTTCTGTAGGTATAGCCATGGTCCTCCAAGACCAATTTACCAACCAAGCCAATAGTATAGCTAAAGCTTACCGGGGTATGATGGAAGAGATATACTCTTCTTCAATGGCACCAAGGGGACTTACAGAAATGTTATGGTCCCGTGGTGCAGCCGGTATGGCTTTAGCCTCTATGGGCGGTTTAATAGATTCCTACAGATATTTCGCAGATGTTCAAAATGATGTATTTTGGGCAACTGAGATGACCAATGGTAGTTTAAGAGATCAGGAAGCTCTTCTAAAGAGAGTAGAGGAAGTAAACCTACTTACACCACTTACCAATAAGGACCTATCCTCTGCTTCTAGGTTTATGGCTATGGCAGGTAATACTAACAAAGCCATACAACAGATGCTAGAACCAGTAGGTATGTTGGCTGGTGTATTCAATATGCAAGCTGGTGGTAAAGGTGGAGTAGCTGACCTGTTCACTAACATATCCATGATGTTTGGTAGGAACTTGGAGAATCAGCAAGAAGCCTTTAATGTGGCTAACGAACTCTATGCTGTAGTTACTGGATCTAATACCAACCTTCAGGACCTCGCACAAGCTATTACTTATTCTGGTTCTGAGATGCGAAGAGCTGGATATGGTCTTAAAGAAACTGCTGCTAGTATTGGTGCTATGGGTAACTATGGTATACAAGGTAGTGCAGC
>AUXO013444202.1_pt1 | contig 44297 bp, 51 predicted proteins | sample 768731 | NCBI WGS metagenome assembly AUXO01 (sample SAMN02715735, study PRJNA202380) | gut metagenome | biome: sheep rumen | host: Ovis aries | place: New Zealand: Palmerston North | reverse complement strand
TTTTCCATTAAGATACATCCTGGTTTATATACGGCTTCTTCTAATATTCTTTTTACTTCCCATAACAAAGACGACTCGGTATTACTACCCTTAGCATAACCTGTTCTTTTACCACTTAATGAAATACTAGTACAAGGGAATGAATAAGTCATCAATACAAGTTCATCCTCTGATGGTTTTGTGTCTAGCCCCACATCAAAAGAATGGACTTGCGTTATGTCAGAAGGTTTGAAATTAGTGCCGTGAATAGCGTTATAACTAGTTACTGCATATTTATCAAATTCACATATATTATAATGTTCAAATGTGTATCCGTGTCGTCTTAAGTCTTCGTCAATATTTTCAAGAGCCTTAGCCTGAGCACCAATACCAGCGAACAATTCAATAAGTTTAATTTTCTTCATATTTCACCTACTGTTTTTTTTATTTTTTGTCTATTTTATTGTAACACAAAATAAGACTTTTTTCAAGACGTCCGACAAAATAAAAAAGTGATCAAAATGATCACTTGTGTATTTTAGTCTTTGTTGTTTTTGACTTCATTAAACATTTCTGCCATTGTCGGATTACCGTATGTTAATTTTTTAATAGATAAATCTTGTGCCTTGTCATTAGCGAGTCTCAATTGTCTTTCGCTCGAAAGAAGGTTTTCCTTAACTTTTTGTAAGTTGGCAATTGTTTTGTCGATGTTATCTATTGCATCGTCAAACTTATTTTTAGCAGTTATTACATTTTTACTAAACTTATCTTGGAAATCTAGTAATTTGTTTTCGAAATTAGTAACATCAATTGATTGATTTTTAACTAAAATAAGTTCTTGTTTTGCTTCTAATGATTTTAATGCCGCACTTCTAAGTATTGTAATGATAGGAATAAAACATTGAGGACGAATGACATACATTTTAGAATATCTATAAGAAACATCTACAATACCTGCATTATAGTATTCATTATCGGCTTCAAGCATAGAAACTAAAACTGCATATTCGCAATTCTTTTCACGTCTATCTTTGTCTAATTCAGCAAAGAAATCTTCATTTTTATGTTTGGATGCGGTTGTTTCTATTTCGTTTTTCATTTCAAACATTATTGAAATGATTTCAACACCGTTTTCGTCGGTTTCACGATAAATAAAGTCTCCTTTTGAGCCTGTTTCAGATATTTTATTATCTTTTTCAAAATAAGCCTTAGGGAATGCCACCATACGAATTCTATTGAATTCGTTTTGACAATGTTGTTCCAATGTTTCACCGACCATTTTTGTCGACATTTTAGCCTTCAAATCTTTATAATGTTCAAGTTCTTCTTGTTTCAATTTAAGAGCAGATTTAGACTCATCTTGAATTTTTTTGATTTCTAATTCATTCTCTTTTTCTTTTAATCTTAAAGTATTGTTCAAATTAGCAATTTCTTGTTTTTGCTTTGCTATTTCGTCTTTATACTTGTTTTCAATTTTACTAACTGCTAATTGATTATTAACATCATTAGTATTAATCTTTTGTTTTAATTCGGCAATTTCCTTATCTTTTGATGCTTCAATTTGTTGTTCCTTTAATTTAGACTCACTTTCAAAAGTTTTTTGAAGTTCTTCGGTTCGTTTTTTTATTTCTTTGTCGAATTCTTTATTTCGAACCTGATTTAAAACAGAAGCGTAATCGCTTTCATTTACACTTATTGTTTTACCACAATGTGGGCATATAATTTCACTCAAAATATCACCTCTTTAACGTTTTTTTGTGCATATATATTTTATCACATTTTCATTATCTGCACATTTTTTCGACTTTTTTGTGCACATTAATTGCACCTTTTTGTATAAACGTGTCGAATTCGACGCCTTTAAAATAAAAAAAGATGCCGTCTAAGACGACACCTTAATTATTATGGTTGTTGTGTTTGATTTTGCTTATCAGCAATTAATGAACCAATTAGACTTGATAAACTATCAGATGTTAAAGTTTGTGGTAATTCACCATTCCAATTATCATAGAATACAATACTTAATACTAATTGAGATGCATCAGCATAAGACAATCCTGTACTTTCTTGGATAGTAGAAATCATTTCATTAATCTTACTAATATAAGCAGTTGCAGCCTCAGCCTCAGCCTCACCTGATACTTTTACAGCATAAGCACTAGCGTCTGCAAGAGCCTTGTCAGCCTTAGCCTTATTTTGAGCAATTAAAATTGAGTTTTCAGATTCAATTAACTTAGCCTCTGCTTCCTTCATAGCAATTTCTACTTGTTTTTCAGCAGTTGCCTTCTTTGATAAAATTGTTTCAATTTCAGGTGATGCGGTTGCATCCTTAAAAGTTGCATACTTTAATGTGATACCATATTGTTCCATTAATGCGTTTCTTAATGAAGTTTCAAATTCAACACGACAAGTTTCTAAGTCTTCTGACAATAAGTCGAAAATGTTATACTTAGTAGTTGATGATTGTAAAGAGTTTTCAATTAATGAATATAATTGATCATCAATCATATCATTACCACCAACAGTTCTGAAATATCTTGGAGCATTTTCTCTTTCAATATTATAAGTAATAGAGATTTCGAATGTCGCATATTGACCATCATTTGTCTGAGAGTCTGTTTGAATGAACTTATCTCTATTCTTTAATGAAATCTGAGTAATGTGCTCGAAGATTGACTTATGCTTAAATCCCTCTTCATATACCTTGTCTACGATACCATATCTATCATCGTAAACAATACCGACGTTATTTGCACTAACCTTTGCAAAAGATCCAAAAATTAAAATTAAGAAAGCGATACTTGCTCCTAGTGTTGATAAGAACCACAACTTAGATGCGTCGTTTTCCTTTACATGATAAAGCACGAAAAGTGCAATACCGATTGCTAAAACAGCAAAAATAATAATACTTACAATTAATAATACCATTTATCTTACCTCCTAATTATGTCTTTTATTTTTTCTTTGATATTTTTTAATTTCTATTAACATTTTTGAAATTGAGAAATCCTTGGGTATTCAAGGATGATAAGAACTTCTACTGAACATACTTTGTCCCCCTTTGTTTTTAAATTTACTACTCTTTAATTATACAATAGTCATATTCCGATTTCAATACTTTTAAAAAAAATTTTTTATGAAAGCAATCCCACTACAATCATAATCAATATTGTCAAAATGCCAAGGGCAAAAATATGAAAAAATATTGTCTCGACAATCGGAACATTTGGCATCAAAGTTTTTTTCTTTAAGTAATAGCCTTGATTTAAAAGTTCGACAGCCTCAGGAATGTCGTCTTCTGTTTTGATACCTCTCACATGATAAACCTTCGTTATGCCGTTCTTATTTACTTCAAGAATTGAATTACATTTCTCGCATTGACAAAACTTGTTGTCGTCTTCAAAAAAGACTGACGCCTTACACTTTCTACATTTTAACTGTTTAGTCATATACCACCTCATTACTCATGTTCTAAGTAAATTTTATGAAACTTTATTTTACTTAAAACTTTTTCTTGTCTTTTAAGTAAATTTGTTTTCATTATTTTTTCACTATATTTTCATTATATAACGTCTCTGAACGTTTATCAAGATTTTTTTATTTGAAAATTGTTTGTTCTGCTCCTTTTTGATAATTGGGTTTTTGCTATAAAAAATGAAAAAATAAAGAAAATTTAAAATTTTTTCTTAAAATATCTTCTTTTTTAATATAATATATGTTATAATGGTTATGTATAAAATGAAAGTATTTAGGAGGTTTTTCTATGGAATTATTAAATTATAAAGGTGAAGAATATTATTTAAAATTAAGAGAAAAGTTTATTGACGGAAAGACTTATTGTGATATAGTCTTATTTTCGAAAGACGGTCAGGAAGCCTTAACGTTGACGGACATCTTGCCTGATTATATTCAAAGTGTTAGAAACGAGTCATTAGGACAGCCTAAGACAAGAGACAACTCTAAGTATGTTGAATTTATCATTGCAAGAAATTCATTCTATGTCAAGAGTGAATATTCAGATATGTTTATCTCATTGATCACACAATTAAAGGGATACATCCACGAGATTAAAAGACAAGTCTTAATTGACGGTCAAAACAGTTATGATATATTTTTAATTTGTAATATTGACGACTTTGAAAGAGACATAGACAATGACGCTGTTCATTGGATTAAGCGTTGTAATAATGAGGTTCAAAAATATTGTCATGAGGTATTAAAGAATTATTATTTCTGCATCAATGAAGACGAGATTGCAAATTTAAGAAAGCAGATCAAGTCAAAGTATAATTTTGAAAAGATTGAATTGAATTCTAATTTAACTGTCGACGACTTTTTAAATGCAGGTTTCACTAACTATTATGCCCCTACATTATTCTTTAATAGAAGAATTGCAGGAAAGGGTAATTATACTGATAGTCTTTTAATTGACGTTGAAAAGAAAACTTTAAAATTAAAGGAAATCGGAATTTTAGACGATTCATTCTGCCAACTGTCACCTTTAAATGATTTATTTGAAGGAAGAAAAAAACATCCGACAAATAAGTATCAAGAAGAAGCAATCAAAAATGTCAATAAGTATATTGACGAGTTAATTGAAAAAGGAATTTTAGTTTACAAGAAAAATAATAATTCTAACAATTAAGAGGCATAGATAATGGAAAATTTTACAGAACAATATTTAAAAAATAAAATTCATAGTGAGGCAATCCAATTCATCCATAGATACGAAAACAGGTTGATGCTCATACCATTAGCCCAAATAAGTCAAAAGTATGACGAAACTCGTGTTTATCATCGTGGTTTCTATAATGCATTTAATGAACTAACACAAGACGTCAGAGATGAAGTTGTTAAAATATATCAAAAGAAAGAGGGTTATATGTCTAATCTTTATAATTTCTTACAGGGCGACGTAGACGTTAAGACGTTCTTAAATGAAAATTTTGGAAAAGATAGAGTCGAAAAATTAGAAAATTTATTAGAACATATTTGTCTTCAAGATTCAGATCTAATTCGAGGAAAGATAACATCTATAAAGAAAAAATATATTAATATAGAAGTTAATCTTAATCTTATTGATTATATATTTGCTGTAAAAAGAATGAATGAAGGCTTAAGTATTGGAGAAGAGGAAAAGGCAGAAATTGAAAAATTAATGCAAAAGCAAAAGACAACTATAAAAGAATTATATCGTCAAATTAAGTCTGACATTTTAACGAATGCAATTCTTACATCTTATAGTGAAAATCTTTATAATTCAAAAGAATATGCTTATTTTGTTAACGAGTTAAAAGACAGATTAGATTGGAAACAATTTACAACTGAAGACTTGTTCTTACTAGCAATAAAATATGTTAGTTGTAATGTATCAGCCTTATAAGCCCAAATATCAAGAAAAAAAGCGGGAGAAACGGCGGGAGAATATTGACAGTTCTTTAAAATATGCTATAATATAGTTAATTATATCCGACACCGATGGGTGAAGGCGTGGACAGTTTCGGCTGTCCTGTTTTTTTATCTAAAAATAGTTTACATTGTCGTCTTTTTATATTATAATAAATGTATATGAATGTGAGGTGATTATATGCCAAAAACTCTCGTCGATTTCTTAATGTTTGTAATAGGAATATTTATTTTTTCAGGAATTGTTAGTTTGACAATGTTATATATAAATCGTTATAAAATGGTCGCATCAAAGACGATCCACGACAATGATCAGAAGTTAAACGAATTAAAAGAAGACTATGAATGGAAACCTTATAACTTTGAGGTCTTATCAAAATATGAAGAAAAGTCTGATGTGCGTTCTTATGATGAAGGGGCTAAAAAGCAATACATCTTTAATGTATTAAATCAAGACATTAATAAGATATATCCTTTAAAAGTCTCTCTTGAATTATATGAAAAATACGAGGCAGGAGACGTCTTCTCTTATATAACAGATGAAACTATTTATAAAGACGATTTCTGTCGCTGGGTAGATAAAAACACAGGACAAGATTTAAAAATGGAATAAAAAATGTCGATTTTTTATTGACATTAGTTGTTTTGACGTTTATAATATAAGTAAAGAAATAAATCGAGTGTGAAATGGTGACACCTAGAATACCGACTGGCACTTAAGGTGCGTGGGGGTTCGAATCCCACCCCCTATTTATAGGGTGAGTAGAAACGGTAGCAACTAGTACGGGTTCTGGTGCTTATATAATGTAAGCATTAGCAGGTTCGAATCCTGTATTTGTTTCTTTTTATTTTAATTAGAAAATGAGGTGAAATATATGGGCGAGTTTATTCCTAACTTCTGGGCAGTCGAATTTAACGACGAATACAGAACTAAAAAACTTATAATTAAATATTTTAGAACTTTTACAGAAGCAAAAGAAGTTGCTCAAAAAATGGCTGAAGACTTAGGTCGAAAGTTATATAATTATTATATACATCGGGGTATAAAAAGCAATAAAACGAAACCTATGAATTTTGGCATTTATCATTTTGTCGGTCATAGAGTTGTTAGTAGTTATTCTGGACATTATTATTCTTATAATGACTACGACGGCGATCCTAATCGCTTCCATTTAGACCACGAAAGTGGTGGCAGGTGGTTGTCTCCTAGAAATAGTGGCGCAGATGACGGTAATATGATATTATTTGTGTCAGAAGACGAACGTAAGTTCTTGCTTGAATATTATTCTAACAAGAGCAATAAAATTGCTTTCAGACGTCATTATGTATATCATCCTGAGACTGTAATAAAAGCCCTTAAAGGCGAATTAGAGTGGGACGACGAAAGAAGAGATTGGATTACAGATCCAAAGAAGTCTAAAAAAGTAAAAAAGACGAAAAAGAAAAACACCAAATAAATGGTGTTTTTTTATTTTAATTTTTATTATAAGTTTGAAGTCTCTTTATTATTGATTTATTATCAAATTAAACACACTCAAAAAAGAAATAGTTTTTTCTTCTAATGATGAAAGATTCACTTTTCGATATAAATACAAAAAATTGTTTTGTGCGATTTCTTTTCCTAACATATAATCTCTATCTTTTGTATATACATCTTGTGGTAATCCTTTTAATCCATAATAATAACGTATTGTATAAAAACCATTTAAATGATTTAATTGTGAATAATGCTTAAATTCTTTAGCCTGAAATTTTATTTCTTTATTATTTTTTAAAAAAACTTTTTCTTTGTATTCACTTTCTTTTTTAGGGGTTATTCCGTTGATGTATCTAAACAACAATTCATCATAACTAAAAAAATTAAATTCAAATGCAGGAGAAAAGAAACAATTATCAGGAGATATGAATATTAATTTTTTATATTTTTGTGTAAAAAATGATATTGTAGAACATACTTCTTTCATTTTTTTCGTCGTTATTTTGAGATCATCAAAAAGTGCCATTTTATATTCTACGTCTTTGTGAGCAAATAATTTATCTCTATTATAATATATATAATTAATATTTGGAAACATTATTTTATGCATTTTGTCATATTGTTTTTTATTTTTACATATTTTTGAATTTTTTGAATATTCAAAATTTAACATACAATCAAAAAAAGCACAACAATAGATAAAGAAAGTAGACATTTTTTCTTCTAAAAAATCATTTATTTCAATAAAAGAATTTAAACTTTCATAATTTTCTTTGATATAAATAATAGAATTTAAACTTTTATTTATTTTCCATAAAAAAAGAGTATTTCTTTTCATAATTTGTTGTTTATCCATAATTCACCTAGTAATAACACAAACATCCAAAAACAAGATCAAAGTCTTTCAAATATTTTTTAACGTTTTTATTTGATGGATTGGCACGTTTGTATTTAGTTCCTGTCTCAATGAACTGTAAGCATACCTTAGTCCATCCTAACGCTCCTTTATATTTCATAGGTTCAGCACCATAAGTTGCAATAAGATTTCTTGCTAAATATAATAAGTCAGCATTATCTGTTGCAAAGGTGCCTCCCATACTGTTTGCTCCTTTAATAATAGTGACTGCTGGATCTTCATTGTTTTCTCTTTTTGCTTCTAATAATTCTTTAAATGTCAAATATATTCACCTCGTCATTATTCGACAATAATATTATACACCCAACATCCTAAAAACGGACAACTTTGGACGGCAAAGAATTCATTACGTCAAATAAAAAGAAAAAAGTTCATTTTTCAATGAACTTCTTTAACGTCAATATGACGTTTTTTAATATATAGTTTTTGTCAATGTCAAATTAGACATAGTTATCTTTTAAAGAGTAGACTAAGCCATCGTATTTTTCAAAAAAGTCTTGTAAAGCAATTTCCGTTTCTTGATTGTCGGCTAATGAATTTTTATTAAACCATGATCTTGGATTTAATATTTCTTGTAATTTACTACCCGTTATATCAAAAGAATGAGTTAACAAACAATGTTCGACATTTTTTACAGTTTCTTTTGACTTTAAGTTTTTATCGACTATTATTGCAAATAATTCTTTAATAGCACTTTGTCTTACAAATTCAGACCATTCTTCGCTTATGTTACTTGTATCATCAATAGAATTAATAAAAGCCTCAATTAATATCTTTTTAGATTTTAATTCAGAATTTGTTGTTAGCAATTTTTTAATAGTTGGTTCTAATTCTCTTATTTTTTGTTCATTACCATTACATTGCTTTAATAAGGATAAAATATAATCAACATCGACCTCATATCTTTGAACTAATTCAGTTTCAAAAACAACGTCATCTGAAATGTCAACATTTTCAACGTCATCTTTTTTACTCTTAAATTCTTCTTTGATGTCATTATAAATGCTCATATAGTCTTGAAGTGTATATTCGTTTAAGTCAAAAATCCATTTTTTAGAAATAAACTCTTCAAATGAATCAAGAATGTTTGAAAGTTTTAAAATATCATTAAAACTATTTACAAACTCTTTTTTCTGTTCGTTGCCGACTAAATTTACACCAGTTGATAAATTGTATTTATTACAGAAATTTTCGACGTTTTTATAATATCCCGCTTTAATACCGACTTTATCATCATAGCCATAATAATATGCGTCGAAAGACTTTAATAATATTATTCCGCCAGCGTTTTCGTCTCCAAAAAGTTGCATTGTCTTAGCAATGTTATCGCTTAAATTTCTAAAACAAACGACATTACCATAAGTTTTTAAACTACCATTAATTCTATTAGTTCTTGAAAATGCTTGTAATAAGCCATGATATTTTAGATTTTTGTCAACCCAAAGGGTATTTAGACAAAGAGAGTCAAAACCCGTCAAAAACATATTTACGACTATTAAAATGTCGATTGTATGTTTTACTTTGTTTTTATCATTATCACGCATACGCTCAGATATATCTTTATAATAAAGTTGGAAATTGTTTGCTGACATATCAAAATTTGTCTTAAAAGTTATATTATAATCATTAATTGCACTTTCAAGAAAGTCTTTTGACGTTTCGTCTAATTTTGAAACATCTTCTAATGTTTCGTCATCACCAAATAATTCATCTGGATCTTCATTTGCTCCACAACTATAAATCGTTGCAATTTTTAAATCTAAGTCTTTTTCTTTTATTATTCTTTTTAAAGTTGAATAATAAGCCTTAGCCATTGAAATTGATTGACAGGCAAGAATTGAATTGAATTTTCCGTCTTTCGTTTTTCTATTAAAACTATCTATGATATATAATGAATTTAATTCTATACGTTTTGGATCTATTAATGCTTTTTCTGTGTCAATTGACTTGACTTTAACATCAGTTACATTATCTTTTATTTTTATTGTCGAAACTTGTTCAACTAAAAAGCCTAATACATTATTATCGTTTATTGCGTTCATAACTGTATAAGTGTGTAATCTTTTTCCAAAAACTTCTTCAGTTGTTTTAAAACCATTTAAGGCGTTGTCTGGGAATATAGGAGTTCCAGTAAATCCAAATAAGAAATATTTTTTAAAATGCATTATGATATTTCTATGTGCTTCACCAAATTGACTTCTATGACATTCGTCGAAAACAAATACAACATTTTTGTTATAAATGTCATGTGTTTTGTTTTGCTTAATAAAATTATTTAACTTTTGTATAGTAGTAACAATTATCTTTTCATTTTGATTGTTAATTTGTTTGGTTAATTCAAAAGTCGATTTATTTGACGACACACATCCTTTTTCAAATTTGTCGTATTCTTTTATTGTTTGATAATCTAAATCTTTTCTATCGACGACAAACATTACTTTATCAATATATTTTTTTGTCTTTAAAATACGAGCAGTTTTAAAGGATGTCAATGTCTTACCACTACCCGTCGAATGCCATATATAGCCCCCCGCATCAACAGTTCCTTGCCAATTTTGATGATAAGCAAGATTGACTTTGTTAAGAATTGCCTCAGTTGCGGCAATTTGATAAGGACGCATAATTTTCAATTTATTTTCTGTATCAAAAACAGAGTATTTAAACAATATATTTAATACGTTCTTTTTCAATAAGAATGTTTTTGTAAAATCTTCTAAATCTTTTATCAAATTATTTTGAACGTCAGACCAAAAAGTAGTAAATTCGAAAGAGTTTGTTGTATTAGAATAATATTTAGTTTCTGTTCCATTTGAAATAATAAAAATTTGCACATATTCAAAAAGAGCGTCATTTGAACTAAACGAATCTTTTTTATAACGATTGATTTGATTAAATGCCTCTTTTAATAATACACCACGACGTTTAAGTTCGCAGTGAACCATAGGAAAACCATTAATTAAAATTGTTACGTCGTATCTGTTCTTCTTTATTCCGTCATTATTATATTGGTTCATTACTTGAAGATGATTATTTAATAAATTTTCTTTATCAAATAAAATTATATTTTTTAATGAACCGTCATCTAATCTTATGTCTATTCTACCGTCAGTATTTTGAACCAGTTCATTTTTGTCTATAATAGACATATTAGGATTAATGATTTTATTTTTTATTTGTTCCCATTCATCAAAAGAAAAATCACGATTATTCAATTTTTGAAGTTGTATTTTTATATTATCGATAAGAGACATAGACGAAGGCTCAAATTTTTGATAGCAGTTTTCATTGATCAATTGTTCAATAAATGCTTTTTCCAATTCGGCTTCTGTCTGATGCATAGTGGTCTTTTTGATAGAGGGGGTAAAACAAGACGCAACAGTATAACTGTTTTCGTCCTGCTCATCGTTTAATTTTCCCAATATTGAGTATTCTTGCATTAATTATCACCCTTTATATTTTTAAAAATTAAAAGTTTATCACGATAATATTCATATTGTTTTTTACGCATTTCAATTTCTTTTATTAATCCTTGTTCATTGTCTCCAATATATTCAGTAAAAGAATCTAATATTTTAACAATTTCTTCCTGTATAGGAAGTGGTGGAACAGGAATTTCTAATTCATTTATAACCCTTGTAGCCAATGCAGGTATTCCTGCTCCATATTGACATTCACTTAGTTTTTTCTCGTACATTTTTATCACATAATATAAAAACTTATAATCAATAATGGGGTTTGCATCTATTATGACAAAACAATGTGCACCAGCCCAAAATTTTTCTTTCATATAGTTTACATAACCCGCTGATGCTCCACCTTGACTTATGGTTATTCTATTTTCATCGTAATTGTATTCTTTCCAATATCCACTCGGATTAATACCACCATTTATAACTGAATATCCTGCTTCTAAAAGTAATTCTTTATTTAACTGTTTTCCCTTTTGACACTTTGCAATTTCGCACAATGGTTTATAATTAACACCATTAGGGCATAATTCACTTACCATACGTCCAATTTTAGTATTGTCTTTTTTAAATTCTAACAGAGAATTTCTATAAAACTCATACTGTTTTTGTCTGTCTGTCAACTCTGTCGTCAACTCTGTCGTCAACTCTGTCGTCAACTCTGTGAAATTGTCTAATATTCTGACAATTTCTTCCTGGATAGGAAGTGGTGGAACAGGTATTTCTAAGTTTTTCAAATCACCCTGAGTAAGTTTTGGTATATTTCCGTGTACTAAATCGTGAATATCAATAATTTGCAGATAATGAAATAAATATCTTAATAATACATTAGTTTCTTCTAATATATGAGCATGATTATTAACCCATATTTTCCCTGTAGCCCAATTTACAATTGGATTCCCATTTTCATTAACAACACTTCCGTCCTCACCTAGAAGAATAAAAGTTCCATCGAAAATATAGTCATCAACATAATCTTGAATTCCATTTGCTCCATAATAAGGATATTTGCCGTTTATTCTTTGACCTTTCGAAATTGGTTTCCTCTTATTATCTAAAATATTACAGCAATCAACAAGTCTTTTATATTCAACACCATTAGGACAAAGTTCATTTATTAATTTTTCTAATCTACTCATAAACTATCCCTCAATTTCTTTAATAATATTATCAATAGCAAGTCTTAATTCATTTTCTCTTGCTACAGTTTCAGCAATCTTTTTATTAAGTGCTTTTATATCAATTTTTTCTCTAGTATCTTCCTTTTCAACGTAAGTTGAAACTGAAAGATTATAATCATTATTGATTATTTCGTCTTGTGATACTAGACGTGCTTTGTATTGAATATCGACGTTTCTGTCGTCATACATTTTATAAATGGATTGAATATTTTCTTCTGTTAAAAAGTTATTTTTTGTTACTTTGACGAATTCTTGCGAAGCATCTATAAAACGAATCTTAGTATCTTGTTTTAAATCTTTCTTTAAAACCATAATACAAGTTGCAATAGACGTTCCAAAGAAAAGATTATCTGGAAGTTGAATTATTGTATCGATAAAATTATTTTCTATTAAATATTTTCTAATTTTTTGTTCGGCACCATTACGATATAAAATACCAGGGAATACGACGATTGACGCAATCCCGTTTGGTGCTAACCAAGATAACGAATGCATTATGAAAGCGTAATCTGATTTTCCTCTTGGTGCTAAAACACCAGCAGGTGAAAATCTTATATCATTTATCAAATTTGGATTTTCGTCTACCTTCCATGGGATAGAATATGGTGGATTAGAAACGATGACATCAAATGGTTGATCGTCCCAATGGACAGGATTTGTTAAAGTATCACCATTGGCAATATTAAATTTATCATAGTCAATTCCGTGTAAAAGCATATTAATACGAGCAAGATTATATGTTGTTTTATTCAATTCTTGACCGAAGAAACCATTTTCTACTTTGTCTTTACCTAAAATCTTTGCACCTTGTAGAAGTAATGAACCAGCACCACAAGTAGGATCATATACCTTATTTACTTCTTTTTTATTTTGTAAAGATAATAACATCAAAAGACGAGACACTTCTTGCGGTGTAAAAAATTCACCGCCAGATTTTCCTGCGTTAGCAGCATACATTTTCATTAAATATTCATAAGTATCACCAAAAGTATCGTTATTATGGTCATTTATATCTCCTAAATTCAGTTCATTAATAGAAGACATAATCTTAGATAATCTTTGATTAACTTCTAATACAGTATTACCTAATTTTCCATTTGTTGATAAATCTACGTCATTGAAAAGACCATTAAAATCTTTTTCAGAACGTGTTCCAACAGTGGAAGCAATAATATTTTTGAAAATATTAGTCATTTTTTCATTTAAGTTAGGATTTTCTAAATCACTTAAAACAACATTTTCAAACAATTCAGATGGAGCGATATAAAAACCTAAAAAATTAATGGTATGCGGCTTAATTGCTAAAGCCATTTCATCAGTTATATTTCTGTAATCAAAATCTACATTTCCACTTTCGATTTCGTTCTTGTTTACTTTTGAAACAAAAAATTCAGAAAGATAACGATAAAATAAAAAATCTAAAACATACATTTTAAAATCCCAGCCATCCACTGAGCCTCTTAAGTCATTCGCTATGTTCCAGATTGTTTTGTGTAAATTATTTCTTTCTATTGTTTTATCCATAAAAACACCTCCTAAAATTTGTATTAAAATCACACAAATTAAATTTTATTGTACTCCTATATTTTAGCACAAAAACGTTTTTATTTCAATAGTGTTTGATGAGCAAAAAGAGTATCCTAAAATGTCATTTTTCACATAAAATTATGGAAAACTCTCTGCTTTTATGTTATAATAGAAATATAAAAAAAGGAGGGTGATTTTATGATTTTAGAAGACTTAGGATATTATATTGCCGCTGATGGTGAAAAACTTATTAGATTTGAAAAAGACACAGACGGTCGTCAAGATGAAATTATAATTACAATCGACAAAGTAAATAAGACTATAAGAAAGACACATTGAACATCTCATACGAGACGTGCATTAGACTTTACTATCGACGAAATGAAAGGTGTATTAGAGTATATTGAAACCGTCTTGACCAAACCATTCTAATAACAATATAAAAAGCCACCGAAATCGGGTGGTTTTTATTTTTGACTTTCTGTTAATTATTTCCTGCTGTTCTATTGTAACCTTTATTAAAAGAATCGTATTTTTGAATTAAAAATTTTTCTGTTTCATCTAACTCATCTTTTGTTTGACAATTAACAATCGCAATCATAAATGTATATTTTACTTGTTCTTCACTTAAATTCAAACAATCAGGAATAAAAATTGGATTTTTCGGTTCTAATGTTTTGCAGTCAAAATGTTGTTTGATTCTTGTTAAAACATGCTTTGATTGTCCGACATAAACTTTGTTATTCATAATATTTTTTATAATATAACAACCAATAAAATCTTCTTGAGTTTTTTCGAAGAAAATTTTAAGAGGTATAAAACAATTTTCTTCTGTTGTTTTTGTCGAATTATATTTATTATAAAAATTCTGAAAGATAATTTTATATTCTTTTATGAATTCATTTACTTCGTTTAAACGTTTTATTTCTTTTTCATACTTGTCATTGGTTTTGTTTAATTTTTCAATTTCAAAACCACAATCTATTATTGAATTCTTTCTGAAAAATTGAGAAATTTTGTTTAAATTTGTGAGATAATTATATTCACACTCCCAACTTTCAAGTTGTTTGTTTGTTTTTAAAATTTGCTTTTTATAAAGATCTATTTTATCTAAATTTTCTAATATTGTTCGTTCTTGAATAATTAAAAAATTTGAAAAGTCGTAAGGAATAAAAGTTATTTTTAATATTAAAAAATAATAAAAATCATTTTTTATATAGTTCCACATTCTTAAATCTTTTTGAAATTCTTTTATAGTTCTTTCAATTTCTTTCGGTGTCAATAAAACTTCTATTGTAAAATCATTTTTTACTATTCGAGAGTTAAATCTAAAAAAATGTCTAATTTTAAAGGACATAGTGTTTAATTCTTTAAAATACATAACGTCATTTAAAGAATATATGACATTGTATTGATTTAAAATTTCAAACTCTTCTTGACTTAATTTTTCTTTTTTATTTTTTGACATTAAAATTTCCATGATTTAATTTTCCTCGATTTATTTTCGTTTATACTACTTAAATTATACACACACATATATATATTGTCAAATATCAAGTTATTTTAAAAAGTTTTGATATTTCTGTTTTTTGTTTGATGGTATGGCTTAAAAGTGTTATAATTAAATTGTAATAAAAATATTATTTTTAAGGAGGATTTTTAAATGATTTATATTTTTATAGCACTATTAGTGTTTATGCTTGCACTTTTAGGACTTACTTGGTATGCAGGTAGAAGATTGGATTTAGAAGAAAAGTTTTATGCAATTCTTATTTCCTGCGTGGCATTCGTCTTATGCTTTGTAATAATTTTTAATATTGCACGAACTAATGCAGGTAAAGACGTAAATGTTGAATTCACTAACGACGAAATCGTATCAATTAGTGAAACTACTGTTTCATTAACAGATGGAAAGACTTACCAAACTAAGAACTTTAAAATGCAAGAAGAAGCAATATCATACACTTTCACTTATCGTGAGTATGATCAAACAGATGGCTTATGGTTTTTAGTTTTTAATAGCGACGAACCAAAAGTAAAAGTTCAAATAAATTATAAGTAGGAGGATTTATTATGATTAGAACAGGAGAAAAGATTGGTTCATTAAAGTTAATTAGTCGAGACGACTTAAAAAGTGTCATTGAAGAAAGAAAAAACTTTTTCGTAATTTCGACTATTGAATATAGAGACGATATTACGGAAGACGAAATTAGAAAACGTGGAAATCAACCAGATTATGAAATGGATGCGTTTGACGATATAGACGACGCAGTAAAAAAACTTTATGATATTTTTGAAGAAGGATTTGGTGGATTTGAAATGATTTTCGTCGAAGAAGTTTAAAACTTCTATATAACATTTGATACTAACAAGTTTAATGAATTAAAAACACAAACAATTTTTATTACGGTAAGACACCTTTTTTAAGGTGTTTTATTTTTTAAAAATAAAAAAATGTCCTTTAAAAGCACCCAAAAATCAAAAAGTGATACAAAATGTTCCGATTTTTTCAAAAAGATCGCTTTTTATGACTATTTTTTTATAATTAGTAACATTGAAATTTAGTCGAAATAAGGTATAATATTATTGAAAAAGAGGTGAATGTTATGGACGAAAATGTCAAAAAGAAAGTTTTAGAACATCCTTGTATTAATTGTAGTAATTGCAGGGGCGACTGGACGACTAATGGTCTATATTGTGAAGCGACAAAAAGGTCAATTCATTTTTATGAAGATATTTTTAGAATTTGTCCTAAATTATATATGGCTTATCAGGAAATGAGCCATAGTCATTACGAGCAAGAAGATTTAGTCTTAACAAAAGAAAATGAAATATTAAAAATAGATTGGTATTATTATGATCATAAGAATGAATGTTATAAATATCATTGTATGATTGCTGACAGAAATAGAGTAAGACATTTTTCTTATGGAAAAGAAGTCAAACACGAAGATATAGTCAAAAAAGTATTTATTAAAAACGACAAATATGTAGACGAAAATGGCGTTTTAGTGTAATACAGTATACTAAAATGACGATTTTAGGGACACAAAGACAAGTCTTTACTGAATTTATTTTCACTGATTTTAAAATCAGTATAATCGAAGATTATTGCAATAGGGTATGATTTTAATTTTGTAACATGATATAATTAAAATAGAAATTTTAAAATAAAAAGGTGATACAATGGCAAAAAAACAATATGAAAGATTACAGGGAAGAGACTTTGCTGATGTAAAGGACAAATATACCCTAGACAGAATTGTCATTACAGACAATGGTCATTTAAAAGGCTATTATGTTAGACAAGAAGGGTTCTATAAAGAGGACACTGGACACGATAGAACCGTAACTCATTATTTAAATGATGATGAAGTAAAAGACGTAAAAAATGATAAAGCAAAATATCACGAATTGGTCGAAAAGGGTTTTGACACTATGATTGTCAAAATAGACAAGCAATTAACGTCATTAGAAAAATACGTTTCAAGAGGACCACGTTCTGACGAATTAAAGAATAGTGCATCTGAAAGAATAAATAATTTTAAAAATGACAAAGAAAATTTAGTCGAAAGAAAAGACAAACTTTTAAAGTTAATTGACAAAAAAGTGGACTTTGAAGGAAAAGAAATTGAAAAAGTGGACATTGAAAAAGAAAAAACAGAAAAAACCGGACATAAGAATAAGTCAGAAAAGGTCGATTTCGACAATTTTGACAAACCTGAATAGCCTTCTTATTTCGAAGGCTTTTTTTGTACTTTTTTAACATAGAGTGTTGAAGTCTAAACTTTTTTATGTTATAATAGCAAAACAACTAAAAGAAAAAGGGGTGGTTAATATGAAAGAAACAGTAGTAGTAAATATGATTGGTGGACCAGGATGTGGTAAGTCTACTATGGCGGCAGGAGTATTCGCATATCTTAAAAATAAAGGCGTTGATTGTGAATTAGTAACTGAATTTGCCAAAGGCTTAGTTTGGGAAGAAAGAAAGGAAACCTTCAAAGACGAAAACTATATTTTTGCAAAACAAGCACACTGCTTATTTAGACTTCGTGGTAAAGTAAGAGTGATCATTACAGATCGTCCATTATTCTTGACGGCTTATTTCAATAGTGTATCGCCTAATCCAAGACCTTTTTTAAATGAATTATGCATTGCAGACTTTAATTCTTATGAAAATTTAAATTATGTTTTAAATAGAGTAAAGCCTTTTGACACTAATGGACGTAATGAGACAGAAGTTGTAGCAAAGACAATTGACGACGGATTAAAAGACGTAATGAAGAAAAATGGATTAAAAGAAAGAATGCGTGTTGACGGTGATTACAGTTCTATTGAAGTAATTGCAGAAGACATTATAAAATATATTTCAAAAGAAATCTAAGACATCGGTCTTAGTTTTTTTATATTAAGCGGAACAAATAAAACCTTTGTGTTCTTTTTGATATTTTGGGGCTTTTACAACAAATCTTTTTATGGTATACTAAATGAGCATTACAATAAAGAGGTGATTTAATGAAACAATATTTAGATTTATGTAGAAAAATTTTAACTGATGGTTCTTATAAAGACGACCGTACAGGAACAGGTACATACTCATTATTTGGTTATCAGATGCGTTTTAACCTTGGTGAAGGATTTCCACTATTAACGACTAAAAAAGTCTTTCTAAGGGGAATTATTCACGAATTATTATGGTTCATCGCAGGTGATACTAATATAAAATATTTAGTCGACAATAACGTCCATATTTGGGACGACTGGGCTTATAAAGCATATAAAGAGTCAAAAGACTATAAGGGCGAAACCATGAAAGAATTTGCCGACAAAATCAAGTCATTAGATAAGGATGATGAATTTGTTAAGACTTATGGTGAATTAGGACCAGTCTACGGTAGACAATGGAGAAACTTTAATAATCAAGGAATTGACCAGTTGTCAAACTTAATTGAACAGATTAAGACTAATCCAAATTCAAGAAGATTAATTATCACGGCTTGGAATCCAGCAGAAGTCGATGAGATGGCTTTGCCACCTTGTCATTCATTTATGCAATTCTATGTTAAGGATGGAAAATTGTCTTGCCAACTTTATCAAAGAAGTGCAGACACATTTTTAGGCGTTCCCTTTAACATCGCATCCTATGCATTATTTACTATGATGATTGCACAGGTTTGCGGTTTAGAAGTCGGAGACTTTGTTCATACCTTTGGCGACGTTCATATTTATTCTAATCATTTAGATCAAATCAACTTACAATTATCGAGGGAGCCTCGACAATTACCAAGAATGAAAATTAATCCTAATGTGAAGTCAATATTCGACTTTAAGATTGACGATTTCACACTTGAAGGATATGATCCATATCCAGCAATTAAAGGGGCTGTCGCAGTATAGCGATAATCGGGGCAAAATTAAAAAATGCCCCGTTTGTTCTATAAAAGGTATTTACTTAACCATCATTTCATTATATAATAATAGTATAAAGATAATAAAAATATCAATAACTAGTGGAGGCATTAAAATGATAAAAGTTGGAGAAAAAATTGGCTCTTATAAAAGAGTCGAAAGAAAAGACTTAAAGGAAATTTTTTCTGAAAAGAAAGATTTCTTATTAATATCTGAAGACGAATATTCTGATGATATGACTGAACAAAAATTAGAAGAAATTGGAACGCATCCTAATTATGACGAAGAAAATTCGTGGAACAACGTGGAACACGCAATAAAAACTTTTGAAAACGTCATTTTCAAGGAATTATTCGATAATAAAGAAATTATTATGGTTAAGGAGGAAAAATAATATGCAAAGATTACATTTAGAAATCGGTAGAACAAGTTATATGGTTGTAAGGAAGAACCCTGATGGCTCATTACATGCTCTTTCAGGCGCTTATCTTGACAGAAAGTCAGCAGATAAACGTCTTAAAGAAGAGTTAAGATACGCTACTGCTAGAAATTCTACAGACGGTAGTTCTTTACCTTATTTGGTTGAAGTATCACTTAATATAAAAGAAATTTAATAAAGCAAGTTTTCTCGCTTTTTATTTTAAAAACTTGTTTATGACATTTGACATATAGAAGTTATAGAAGGAGGAATGAAAAATGATATTAGAAGATATAGGCTATGTAAAAAAACAAGACGGAAAAACATTGACAAGATTTTATAAAGAGTTAGTTAATAATAGTTATGAAAAGACAGAAGCAATTATAACTATTAACAAAGAAAAGAATGAAGTAACAAAGACACGAAAGACTAATTTTAGACATAGAGGCGAATTGCCTATGTCATTAGACGAAATTCGTGGCATCGTCGAATATTTAGAAGAAAAAAAGTAGAGGGCACCAAATGAAAAAACAAAAAGAATCAATTTTTAATTTAGAAAGTTTGGACGCTTTAATTATTTTAAATATTGCATATATAGTTGCCGTGGCAGGCTTTTTAACAGCATTATGTTGGAACGGTGGATGGATATTAGCATTATTTTTCATTCCTATATTCTGCGTATTCTTGTATTACTTAATATATATGTCAGTTCAAGCAGTAATCGAAGAACAAAAAGAGGTTGAGCGTAACAAAAAAAGAAATAGCGATACATAAAAGTATCGCTTTTTTACTGTTTAAAAAAGTATATTATAACGCATTAGAAGTTTTTAGTATTTATTTTGATGTAAGGACATTATTTCATCTTGTTGTTTTCTAATCTTTTTATATTTGATAATAATTTATTATTATTTGAAAGTAAATTATCAGTGTCATTTTCGAGCCATATTCTAATAAGACCATCTGATATATATTGTATTTTTTTCACTTTTCTATTGATGCTATACATTTCAGTTCCTTTTTCAACAAAGTTATATTGTGCTTCTATCGAATAATTATATAAAACGGGGAATAAATCATTTTGTTTTTTAAAATTTAAATAAAGGTCTTTTTCTTTATTTAATAAAAGTTCCTCTATATTTTTAAAAACGATACGTTCTGATATATCATAAGCATAATAAAATTTAATTTCTAAAGTAAATGGATCTACAAAAATATGAGACCAAAAACTAACGTCTATTATTGAACCATGTATTAATCCCGAACCACCAATTTTTTTAATATATTTTGAAATTTTTTCTTGGTATTGTGAATATTCGGAATAATCCGATTCCTTTATATAATTATATATTTTATCCATATTTTCGTAAAAATAAGAAAGAGGTCTTTGAACGATTTTACGTTTCATTCCTCCATCTAAAAGTCGTATTGTTCCGTCTTTCTTTTCTAAAATAAACATATAAATGTCGTTTTTCTTAAAAGCAATTATTTTTTCATCGGTTTCTTTAAAATGAAAAGAAAGCCCAAAATATTCAGAACAAAATTGTAAATATTCTTTTCGAGTTATTTCAAAAAAACCATCTTTTTTGTTTTTAAAAATGTTTTTTTGCATTTCTAACAAAAAACTTTTAAAATCAAAAGTATTAGAATAATATCCTATTTGATTATTTGAATAAAGTCCAAAATCTTCTTTTTTTATTATTAAATTTTGATGAGTGTGACCGTTTACATATTTCCAATTTAAGTTATAACCATTTGGATTCCAATCTTGAACGGGGAAATGTGTTAAAACAATAACATTTTTTTCGTCTTTATACAAAGAGAGAACATCATTATACAATTTTAAAAAAGATTTTGTAAATTTTATTTCCTCTTCTTTATTTTTTAAAAAATTTCTATAAATGCCTTGTTCAAAAGAAAAAGTTGGATTATAAGCAGCAAAGCCTATTCCTGAAATAATTAATTCTTTTAATTCATTTTTATCTTTATTTTTTAATTCTTTTAACGATACTTCTTCACCATTGAAAAAAATTTTGTTTTTTAATCCTATAAAACAAATGTTTAGTTCTTGACAAAATTTTTCAAATTCTTTTTCTTTTTGCTTATCTATCGTCCATAATTCGTGATTTCCTAAAACATAATAAATTTTTAAAAAAGGATTATGTTCTCTTAAAATTTTTAAAAATTTTTTTGATGTTAAGACATCATCAGATAAATCTCCTGCAATAAAAAGAGTACCAAATAAACCAAAGGGCATCATCGTTTTAAGTTCAGTAATTGTTATTTTTTTCATTAAGTGTTCATAATGAATATCACTAATATAATAATATTCTCTAGGAATTTTTATTTCTTTTGTATCTTCAATTAAATCATTTATTTTTATTTCAGGATAAAAAAGTTTTAAATGTTTCATAAAATAACCTCATCATTATATCATTTTTTTATATTATTTAATCATCCTCATCTAAATTAAAGACTTCAAAATTGTCTAATGACGGTTTATTAACGTCAAATGTTCCTTTTAGTGTCGTATCTTCTGACTCTAATCCCCAATAGCATCCGTCCCCTTCGACTTCAATTGTTCCGTCAATGTCAGGATAAACCATTATGTCGGTTAAACACCAATGAAGATCTTTTTCCCAGACCTCTTTTGTTTCTAAACAGACAATAGTAATAGATTCATAAAGAGATGAATAAAACAAATAATGTTTCCCCTTTACTTCACAAATTGTATAAATAAAGTCTGAATAATTTCTAGGAAGTTCCATTACGATATTGTCGCTTTTGTCTAAGACTGTTGCAATAGTATTGTCCCAATATTTTTCATTGACGTCTTTATATATTTTTAAAGTCAAATGATATGGAATTCTTTCGTCTAAAATTTTAGCACAATTTTCAAATTTTCTTATTTTATGTCTGTCAAATTGATTAAAGTCGATTTTTTCGACCTTTCTTGTCTTGATTTCTTTTACTCTGTCTTGTAATGTTTTAAAATCCATAAGTTTACCTCTTTTTACTGAATTTTATTATCAATATTATACAACATTTTGACGTCATTTGCAAAAATCAGAAAGTATTTTAGTTCCAAATCCGCAAAAATCCGAAAGTATTGCGTTAATTTTTAAAAAGATTATCATTGAAAGCGTTTTACACTGTCTTCGTCAATCATGTTTTGACTTTTAAAAAGAAAACTTTAATAAAAGTATAGAAAAGGTCAACCTTATATGCTATAATATATACGAAGATTATATTAGAATTTTTAAAACAAGGAGGTATAAAATATGATTTTTCAGTTATCAAACAAAGAAATAGAAATTTTAAGAGAAAGTGATGTTCTTGAAGGTGACCTTACAGAAGACAAATTATGTCAAATTTTACATTCATTAGTTAAAGAAAAAGGTGAGACTTTAAAGAGCAAATTAAAGCCATTACCTTTAAAGATGGAAGATTTAGACGAGGACGATGAAAAATATTACCAAAAAATTTTAGATGATATTGATAGTGGTAAAGATATTGATAGTTATGGTTCTAAACTTCTTGATTGTGAAGTTTACAAAATTGAAGGTGATGATCATAGATGGACAAGAGAAATGACATCTTATTGTTTAGTCAAAGACCGTTATTTCTGTCTTGAATGGGGAAAAGGACTTACTGAAATGCAAGAAAATGAATATTACAGTGTGACAGAGGTTGTATATAAAGGCGTAAAGAATAAACTTTCAGTTTCGTCTGAGCACGTCTTTGAAGATTTAAAGCACAATTAATTTTGTGCTTTTTTCTATGGTATAATAATAACGATGTTTTTTTGGGAAAAGGTGAAAGAATGGATGAGTAGATATTATTGTTTTCTAAGTGATATAGAACTAGAAAGATTTCAACAAAAAATTCGTAGATTAATATTGATTATACTTTTTACAATTTTTATAAGTAAGGTTTCTTTTTTTAAACCTATTAATTATAACGAAAATAGACATATAGAAAATTCATATCAAGTCATTGGTGTTTTTGGTAAATATAATTATATACACGAACATAAGATTGCAGAAAAAAGCAATATGAATGAGTTCGAACTTGTTTTTGAGTGGGAGTGGCATAATTTTATTTATTATACCGATGTTTTTAAAATTTTAGATTCACATACAAAAGACGTAGACTTTGGTTAAAAAATAAGTCATTAGTCGAAAAGATAGAAAGTTTATAAAAAGAAAATAAAGAATTAAAAGATAAAGTAGAAAAGTCCCAGCATCAAGAAAAACAAGTTGAAGCCAAGGGCAATGATGGTTTTGAAAGTGGTGAAAGATAAAGGTTCTAAACGAGCCTTTTCTTTTTGATATAAGGGAAATAAACGACAATTAAAAGTTCCTTAAACGTTTATAACGTTTTTATTGAAAGTTGACGTAAAATATGCTAAAATTATTAGTGTGAAAGAGGTGAAGTTTATGAATTTTGATGATTATAAATATCATATAGATAAAGACGGTTCTACATTCGTCGTAAGATATGACAGACTTAATGTTATAGGATGTGGCGATTCAATAGAAGACGCTTTAACAGAGGCACAAGGAAATTTAGAATTTTATATAAATTATTGCAAAGATAATAACATCCCAATCTTTCCTGATGAAAAAGAAGATGTCAAAATACAAACAAAAGATCCATTAAAAGAATTATTTAGGCTTTTAAAGGAACGTCATTTCAAGATTACAACAGTCGAAAGTTGCACAGCAGGATTGCTTTCTGCAACTATTGCGTCGAGGTCAGGTGCATCAGCCTTTTTAGAAAAGGCATTTGTCACATATTCAGGCCAGGCAAAAATCGATTTAGGCGTATCTAAAAAGACAATAGACAAGTATTCTGTTTATTCAGCAGAATGTGCAAGGGAAATGGCATATTATGGTCTTAAAGAGGCAAATTCAGATGTAGCAATTTCAGTGACAGGTCTTGCAGGACCAGAGGGTGACGGTGTTCACCCAGTCGGAACAGTCTATATAGGAATTGCTGTTAAAAAAGGTGAAGGAATTTCAATTACAATAGTTAAAAGACATTATAATTTAGAGCGTAATGCTTTAAGAAAACAAATCGTCGATGATGCGATAGATGAAACTTATAATTATTTAAGACTTTTTAACTAAGAAAGGAGTATAAAATGAAAGTAATTTTTTTAGATCTTGATGGTGTTTTAAATGATAATTTCTTTTTATTAAAGAATTTAAGAAATAGACACACTATTGATAATGGTGATTTATCAGAGAAAAGAATTTTAAGTCTAAAAAGAATTGTCGACAAGACTGGTGCTAAGATTGTTCTTAGTAGTTCTTGTAAGTCTAAATTTAATAACAACAATCCAAAGGAATATAGAAAAGACACTCGTGCAGAAGTCTTAGTGAAGACATTTGAAAGACTAGGTCTTGAAATATTTGACTTGACTGAGAAAATAGATACCGACTTTTCGACACAAGGTTGGTCTCGTCCTTATGAAATTGAAAAATATTTGAGTGTTCATAAAGACATTGAAAACTATGTTATATTAGATGATGATGACGGAGGAATGAAAAAAAGATTTGGTAAGCATTTCATTAAGACCAACTGTAATAAGGGTGGCTTAATAAGATGTCGTGCAAATAGAGCCATTCAAATTCTAAATCAAGAACGAGAGGATTAACAATCCTCTTTTATTTTACAAGAAAACAGCCATTTTAAGCGTTTTTACACTTTTGGTGAATAAGATTACGTCAAACATCTAAAACGTCGTTAAAAACGAATTTTAGGGCTTTTAAAATACTTATTTTTCGAATACTTAGAACTTTTGATTATAAGTTTACAGTTGATTTAAAATTTCCAGTTGTGTTTTCAGAAGAGGATGAATAATCCTCTTTTTTCTTTATATAAAACAAAAAAGGAACTAATTAAAGTTCCTTTATTTTTTTAACCGATGGAATAAATAACGACATCGTCTAAATATTCGTTAGTCTCTAATACAAGTAAGATGGCATTAAATTTGTCTAATGCACGTTTAACGTCGTCATAATCTTCTTGTGCTTCCTCGACTAAATACTCGTCATATTCAGTATTTTTAGCCTTTAAAATATCAACAGTATCTTTGAACTTCTTTTTACTTTCTGGCGAAGCAGTTTCCATAAGAGACTTATAAAACTCAATTAAAGATGCAATCTTTTCGTCATCTTTTGAAACACCCTTTAAAACGCTTTTTAAAACTCTTTCTTTTTGCTTTAAAAGATATTCAGTGGCTTTTATGACTGACATTAATTTATCTTTTTCAACTAAATTAGTTCCATCACAATAACCATTTTCTTCTCTCCAAATTCTAAAAGTTGCAAAAGATTGAGTGGCATAAGCAAGTAAATGAGGATTCATTTCTTCAAATAATTTTTCATTATCGCTATAATCATAATCATCAGACATCTTTTTTGCTTCTAACTCTTTATTTTTTTCTTGATATTCTTTCCATTTTGTCTTTTTTACTAAATAGAAATCTAATTCTGCACCCATAAAGTTCACCTCTTTTCTACCTATATTATAATATATTTTTATGCGTAAGTAAATAAAAAAATAAAAAAACTGCAATTAAGCAGTTTAATTATTAAAAGACTTCACAAGTGTCGTCATCATTAAAACGCTCTGTTAAAATCTTTTTTCTTTTATAATAACGATTTAAGCAATAAGTTGAATTCATATCGACGTAGTCAAAAGCAATAGGTTGCTTTTTATTGTCTAAGTATCTTTCGATACGACCGACGCATTGTTCGACCATTGCCTCATCGACAAGTGGAGTTGCCATGTGAAGAGTGTCTAATTGCTTAATACTTACTCCTTCTTTTAATAAAGCGTATGTTGCGACTAATACTTCCCAATCTCCACCATTTTCAGCAAGTAATGCTTCTTTTCTCTTTTTAACTGTTGTTGCACCAATAGTGATTTTGGCATTTAACCCAGCATCAAGAAAAGCCTGATAAAGTTTCTTACAATGTTCGACGCTTTTACTTAGAACAATTTGCTTTCTTCCTTGCTTTGCACAGTCGATAACATTATCAATGATAATTTTGTTTCTTTCGTCATCATTAGACAAATATTTAGTCAATTTATTGAAATTAATTTTTCTTTCGTCTTTGTTTTTTGGATTAGGATCAGTTGTTTCTTCCTCGTCAAAAGGTAAGTTGACCATAACCATTTTATGATATGCTGGTATAGTCTTAACGGCACTTCTTGGAACCTTATAAGTTGGTTTAAAACGACCGTCGACTGACATTCCAATGATAGTATACATACTTTTAATTAAGCCATCGCTTCTATGAGGAGTGGCAGTAAGACCGAATTTATATCTTGCAGGAATGTTTTCCATAATCTTTTTAAACATTTTAGTGTCTTCAGGAGTTCCAGCAGTATGAGCACATTCGTCGCAAATGACAACATCAAATAAATCTTGATATTGCTTTTTGTCGATACTTGTTAATGTTTGGACTGTTGCAATAGCACCGTCTTTTCCGACATTAAATTCACCTTCGCTAATAATACCAATGTCCATATTAGGATACAATTCTAAGAAATCGCTTTGGGCTTGTCTTAATAGGTCACCAGTATGTACTAACCATAAGAAAGGCTTATGAATACGTCTTACAATTTCAATACCCATATAAGTCTTACCAGATCCACAAGGAGATACTAATACACCACCTTTTGCAGAAATCATCTTTTCGATAGCCTTAATTTGATAATCATACATTTCGACAGCACAAGGCTCGTTTTTTAGACTAATATCAGGATTATCATTAAAAGTAAGACTATAAGTCGAATTTTTAATTAACGACCAAATTCCTCTTAGACATCCGAAAGGAAGAGTAATATAACCAGAACCTCTCGTATATAAGAAAGTTTTTTCTTTTAAATGGAACTTTCTAATCATAAAGTCATTTCCTTGTTTTTTATACATAGCGTAAAGAGGATTATCAATCATTAGGTGTTCGTCACACCATTTTTCTACCTCTGGTGTTGGATATTTAATTTTTATAGCACTAGAAATAGTAATTTCCATTATAGCACCTCCGTTTGTTTTTTCTTGATAATGGGCTTATGAGTTTTCTTCTCACAAGTAGTAATAGTGTCTTGGTGATTTCCCCCATGGGCAACCATTAATATTTCAAATTGTTCAAATCCATTATTCTTTCCTATTCCATTTGAATTCCATCCAAAACTCATTGTTATACCATTTAATTTAACAACTCGTCCTATTTCAGTCTTTATCTTAGACCAGAACGATGCTTGTGTGGTTTCCATATTAACAGTCTTACCAAGTTTTTTATAACACTCAGAAACTTGTCTAGGACTAAATGGTGGATCAAATAAAATAATGTCTACTCTTTCATCGTCAAACTTTTGTAAAAAGTCGACTGCTTCTAAATGATGTTTAGAAGGCATTGTTTCGTCTAAATCATTAGTGATATATATAATTCTTTCATCAATATTTTTGATTAAGTCTTCTAATGGACAAACATTAGAAAATGGATCTAATATAACAATTTTGTCTTGACTAGCATTTTCTTTACAATAGTCGCTTATAAGCCTTAATATCAATTCTTTAATTGGCTTTATTGTAAAAGTGTTTTTGTTAGGCATTGCCCAACTTTTAGTGACAATCATCTTAATACCCATTTATAAACCTTTATAACGGCATCTTCGTCTAATACTTTTTCAGCAATTAAATCAAATCCTGTTTCACAAGGCTTATAAATCTTATTAATTATAAAATCATCGTCGATATATCCGTCAAGACGATAAAAATACAACTTAATACCACCATTAGCAGTATAAGCGACATCCTCTACTGCCATTACATAAGTTCTACCGTTTTCAATGTCTTTAAATTCGACTAGGTCGCCATCTCTAATAAAGTCCTCAGGACGATTGCCTTCGACTATGCCTTCACGACCGCATTTAGAAAATGCAATTTTGTCTTCATAAAAACATTCTGATTTCTTATAAAGTTTTCCGTCTATTAAAATATATTGTTTGTTATTATCCATAATAAGACCTCCTTTATTGGTTATATTTTAAATCTATTAATTCATCTATAATAGATGTAATTTGTTCAAATTCTTTAACACGATGTAGTTCTAAGAATATATGATTTTCGCCATAAAGTCTTAAAAACCATTTCTTCTTGATAGGATATTTTTGGTCTATAAAGCCTTTTGTTTCTAAAACTACATTATATTCTTTACCGTTTTTTAAATATATGAATTCAAAATCTGAAACATAAGTTGTTTCTCTATGTTTAGTTTTATTTATCTTTTTATTCTTGCCATCATAATAAGGACTTTTAAACCCATCCATCAAAAGAAAGACAGGCTGAGTTTTTAAATCTTTAATTATTCCGTTGTTTTTTAGTGTTAATAAATAAGTATAACATTTAGATTCAAATTGACTTGGAAATTCAATTCCGTCAACGACATATTTTTTATTTTTATACTTATTTCCTGTCATAAAAAGTTTCTGCATTATAGTCACCTCTATGTGTTTATTATAACATAAAATGTGGCATTTTTAAATAGAAAAATGAAAAAAACGACCAAAAAGTCGTCTTTTTTATAATTAATTAGTTGTTCCATCATAATATACTACTGTAACAGTATATGGCATACCACTACTGTCTTTTGTGCCAGTATATAATGTTGTATCTTGAATTTTACAAGCATTTTTGTTTTTTAGTTTTAAAGTTATTTGGTTTTTAATTCCGTTGAAAATATAAGCCCCTAAGTTGACTGAATCTGAATTTCTAATACTTAATGCAGAAAGTTTTGTATTTTTGAAAGCATTTTCTTCAATATTGACGCTTTGAGTTGTTAACAAAATAAGTTCTGAATTTTGATTAGAACCAAAATATTTTAATTCAGTATCTTCTGCAAATGCTTTTGTGCCTATATTTTTTAAACCCACCATTTCATTTAAATGAATGTTTTTTAAATTTTTACAATTTGAGAAAGCCAAGTCGTCAATAGTTTCGACAGTTGAATTAGTATAAACGCCATCTCCGACTTTAAATTCTTCAATTGATGAATTATAGAACGATTGTTCATTGAAAGTCTTAATAGCAGAATCCTTACCTAATGTAAATGTTTTAATTCCTGTCAAAGCAAACGAATATTCAGGAAAAGCAGTTATTACAGAATTATTCCAATATACATTTTGAATTGTTGTATTATTTTTAAAACCGCAATTATTTAGAGTAGAAGTTTTGAATGAAACAATCTTTTTTCCGTCAATACTATAAGTAGGAATATAAAGATTTTCGGCTTCTAACGAAATGTTTGTTGTTATCGAACAAACGTTGTTTGACGTATATTCTAAATTAAGATTTTTATTAATATAAGGTTCTAAATATATTTTTATTTCTAAGTCGTTTTCGTCGATAATTAATTCTGGTTTTAAATCGTTTCCTTTCATATCGACAAATTTAGTTGCTATATAATAAACACCATCAGTTCCTAATACACAATAATTAGAATATGGTTCTTTTGTATAGTTTACACCGTTAGTGTAGTCAGGAATTTTAGCAATTATTTGCGAATATACATTTTTACCAATATCAGCAACTACTTTTTCAAATGGTGTATTAGAGTTTGGTGAATATAATTTAACATAACTTTTTAATTTTTCCAATTCAAATACAGGAGTAATTGAACGATCATAAAATTGAGGTTCTTCTAAATTATAATTCCAGCCTTTTAAAATATAAGAATACAATTCAGGATACTCAGCAGGAATTGGTCTTGTTATATCATTTTCAATTTTTTCAACATCATTAGGATTTAAAGTGGAACCAATATCGACATATTTTGTCTCGATAATTGTGCCATCTAATTGCTTAAATTCTAATTTAACCTTTGTTTTTGTTGATGTAAAATATGGCTTATAGTATTCTGTAGAAGAATCACTAGAAGTATAATCATATTCCCAATTCTTAAATTCATATTCATAACAAGGATCATATTGAGTATCGATTTCTTTGTTAAATTCAGGGGTTTCAATAGGATTAGTTAAAAATTCTGTATCGTTTTCTATTTGACTTTGACCATATACTCTTCCACAATAAGAATAAACTCTTGTACCACTTTTTCTAGTTTCTTTAAAACGTGCAATAGTTGTTGTATTACTTATAACTTTGCTTGTGTCTATTGTCCATCCTATAAATTTATAAGAAAGATATTCATTACCTTCTCTAACGGGATTTTCTTTTAAATAAGGAACATTTGAACCATATTTGCATTTTACTTGTTCTAAAATTGTTCCGTCGTAATTTTTAAAAGTTACTGTATATAATTTGTCAGTTCTTTTGATAATTGGGTTAATTGTGCAATCTTCTAAAATATTTGTTAAATCTTTATCCCAACCGTCAAATACATATTCTTCTGTATTTTGTTTTTCTAGTTCAACCTTAGGAATATTTAAGTCTGCAACTCTCGGTGCTAAACTAGAAGCATCTCTTTTTTCTTCATTATAATTTACTACTTTTAAAGGATTACCATTAGCGTCATTAAATGTCAATTTATAAGTTTGATATTCAACGACAACCTTAACCTTTTTATTATAATTTCCATATTTTAAAGTGACATTATAAGTTCCTAATTTATTAACATCAAAATTATCTTCTGTCGAAACGACGCCTTTTGATACATAAACTCCACCACTTGTATTAATTCCGAAGTATTTGTCTTCGACAAAATCGTCAGCAGTATCGTATTTAAATGGTGAAATTGAAACTTCATTTTGTCCACAAATTAATTCAGAATTTTGTTCGACACTTTTTAAAACTATATTAAAATGAACACTAATTTTTCTTCCGTCTTTTAATGTCAAATTAGCGTCTATTGTTTTTTGCTTTCCGACTTCGTAATATGCATCTGTATAAGTATCTTTAATGATTTCATAATCAGTTACAAAATCGTCGCCATAATTTAATTTATCTAAAAAATAATTAAAATCTTCTGCTTTTTCTAATGTACTTAAAACAGTAACAGTCTTTTCGACGTCATATTGTCTTTCACTTATATTATTATCATTATTGCCAAAAAACCAATCAGAAAACGAACAAGACGCAAGACTTGTTGTTGCGACTGCTAGACCTAATGTTAAAATACCGAATTTTAAAAACTTTTTTATCCTCATGTTTGTCACCTTCACATTCTCAAATGTTTTTATATTTAATATTATAACATATTTATTCCACTTAGTAAACAAAAAGACAAGCCAATATGACTTGTCTAATTTGTACTATTCTGTTTCTTCTGTGCCCTCTTCATTAATTTCCATAATGTAATTATATGCTTTTAAGGCGTTATTTAATCCGTAGATTAAATTGTTGTCGATAGAATCGTCGCCTTTACTGTTTGCTCTCTTTAAATAACTTTCAGTATAAGAAAGTGTATTTTCGAATAACTCATCAGTCATAAGACCGTTATTCAATAAGAAGAACATAGAACAATATTCAGCAACTAATTCTTCCTTAGAATACTTAACATTACCGAAATTTTCACCAAACTCTCTATTAAGACGCTTTTTAGCACCAGTTGAATGTCCACATTCGTGAGCAAATGTTGCTAATGCTTCTTTTTCTGAACTAAATTGCTTTAATTCAGGAAGAGTAATTGTATCATCGCTGATACAGTAAAACGCTTGGTCTTGAAGAAGATATTTGACTTCAATGTCTTCTCTTTGAGTGTAAGTTTCTAAAATATCCCAAGCCTCTTTTTCGGTCTTGTCAATATCATAGAACTTAACGTCGTCAAGAGAACGTCCCTTGATTTCCTTAGGACGATTGAACCATTCAATATTGGCAACTGTATAGTATCTAGTAACCATTGAACGATGTGGCTTATCGACATATTCAGCCTTGACATCTTTTTCGTCTACTTCCTTTTGTCTTTCAACAACCCAAGAATCATTGATACGTTTCAAATATTGAATGTACCATTTACCAGTTTCTTCATCCTTATGATACTGATAAATTTGAAATTGGAAATAAATGATTTCTTGCCAAATCTTTCTTAAAGAAATTTGACGACCTATTTCCTTTCTTTCTTCTCTAAGTCGCTCTCTTTCAGGACTATCCATAGGAAGAGAATACTCCTTATCACGAAGAGTTTCATAAGTCAAAGAAAGTTCTTTAACTTCCTTGGAATAGTTTTTGGCTTCATCCTTTAATGACCATCCTAAGTCTAGCATATTTTTAGAAGTAACGTAGTAGCCACTGATACTTTCACCTAAGATTTCTCCGTGATGAATCATCTTGTTAATCCAAAGAGTGAAAAGATTTGAACCACCAGAATAGCATTTATTAGAGATGTAGTTTTTGAAACCGTCTCTGTTTAATGTTAACCAACCACGCTTCCAAGATTTAGTACCTTTTTGATATAAACCTTTTAATGCTGTTAACATTATTTCAATATTATTACCTGCCATAGTAATAACATTAAATTTTGCATCCTTTTTTGCTTCTGATGCTGAAGACTTAAAATTTTTCTTTGCCATAATAATTAGGCTCCTTTCTACCTAAGTAAATCTTAGGATTTTATAATTTAATTTCTCCTTAAAAGATTCAGATAAAATCTAAAATCTTATATAAAAATTATATCACAAAAAGCCCCATATATCAAAAAGAAAAGGACAAGGTTTAATCCTTATCCGTAATCTTTATAATTCTTTGATTTGAAGAGCCTCGATATTCTAGTCCTAAATCCTTTAATTTTTCAATGAAAGGACCATCAACTAGAACGTCGCATAATTTATTTTCTAAAATTGGATTTTTGTCTTCTAGTAACTTTTCATAAGTGTATCCTGTATAAATCCAAATATTCTTCTTAGGAAAATGGTATCTAACAAATTCACAAATTGACTTGACAGTTTCTAAATTTTCAGGTGCTAATGGATCACCGCCACTAATTGTAATACCGTCGACATAATTTTTAGAAAGTTCACTAGAAATCTTTTCTAATGCCTTATCGTCAAACTTTTTACCGTATTTGAAGTCCCAACTTTCAGGATTATGACAATTAGGACAATGATGATGACATCCACTGACAAATAATACGACACGAATACCTTCGCCATTCATTAAGTCGTCTTTTTTAATAGTAATATAATTCATAAAATCACCTCTTACATTGACTTTCTATCGTCGATTTCAGCGATTTTACCGCTATTCATACGAGTTTCAGTCTCATTTGTCTTATAATATCCTAAATATCCACAAACACGTTCGATAACAGTTAAATTATGACTTCCACACTTAGGACAAGTGCATTTTTCATTAATCATTTCATTACCACAATCATTACAGAACGATTTAGAAATGTTAATACCGTTATAGAAACCTAAATCACAAGCACGTCTTGTAATTTTAGTCATAGCCTTTAAATTATAGTCGGCATCATATCTTACATATTGGATACGACCACCCTCGAAATATGGCCAAAATCTCTTTTCGTAATCTTGCTTTTCAATTTGAGTAATCTCTTCTGAAACGTGACAGTGGAATGAGTTTGAAACATATTCTCTGTCTGAAACATTTTCGATAGTTCCAAACCTCTTTCTGAATTGTTGAACTTGTCTTTGACTTAAACTTTCAGCAGGAGTACCATAAATACTATAAGCCTTACCGTCGGCATACTTGAATTCTTTTACTTTCTTGTTAATATATTCCATAACAGATAAAGCAAATGAACCGTCTTGAACTAATGACTTTTGATGCCATAATTGTTCTAATTCATTTAATCCTGTGATACCAAACGAATAAGTTGCCGCTTTTAAGCAAGGTTCAATTTTGTCGTTTGGCTTTAAATTACCGTGCCATAAACCGCCCTCACAGAAAGCAAGAGGATCCATAGACGCTCTCATATCCTTTAAATATAAATAAGTCTTGATATGAATTTGTCTAATCATTTCAAGATAGTGGTCTAAAAGGGCATAAAATTGCTTTCTAATCGCTTTTTTATTGTTTTGTTCATCTTCTCCCACCATCTCTTTTGCACGGGCTAAAATCATAATTAAATTAAGTGATACAACACCTAAATTAAAACGTCCTACCATAACTGGTGCATCGTTTTCTGATGTAGGGTACCAATTACCACTTTCATAGAAAGGACCAACAGCACTACGACATCCCATTTGAGATAATGGCATTCCCCATTCCTTATAAATTTTAACGATTTCTTCATTAGAGTTTACATCAACAGGGTTATAATCAGGGTAAGCACATTTTGAAGAACACTTAATTGCTAAATTAAAGATGCTTTCTAACTCACCACCCTCGCCATGTAATTTATGATCATATAAGAAAATTAACTTAGGGAATAATACTGTTTGCTTCTTACCTGGAGCACCTTGACCAGCCATTCTTACTTCTAAGATTGTTTCATTACACATTCTTTCAAGTTCACTAGTTCCAAGACCAAAAGTGAAAGATACGAATGAATAATCACCCTTGGCATTAGCACAAGAATTAAGCATACATTCAATTCCTTGGAAGCCTTGTCTAAACATTTTCTTAACGTCTTTCATAGCCTCGTCGTGTGCCATCTTCTTGATTGCATCATCTGGTTCTTCAGCAGGCGTTAATATGCTACTTTCTACATCGCTTAAAAGCGTAGGAATTTCTACACCCTTAGCGGTAATTGTCTTTTGATACATATTCTTAGTCTTGTTAAACAAATCACAATACTTTTTATATAAACTATCATAAGACATTTGTGCATATTTTAATAAGAATTTGTCGACCTCTGGAACAGTAAATCCACCATATTGTTGACTTGAAGTAGATAAGATTAAATCACCTAATACGTTAAAAGCGACGTCTAATGACTTAGGCTCATTGTAATGCTTAATATTGCCCATTTCAAAGCCACCTTCAAATACCTTTTTGATATTAAATACACAACAGTTAAATGTGTATAATCTTCTATTTAAATCGTGAATATAAATATAACCTTCATTATGTGCTTCACGTTCAGCAGGTGTTAAAAAATAATGGAAAAATCTCTTCTTAGAAAAAGCGGAACTATCTAAGAAAGCCTTGGTTGTAACAAGTCTATCGTCAGCATTAGCATTTGACTTATCTCCGACAAGAGAGATTGAATCACATTCGTCTAAGACTTCTTTAAAATCTTTCGCTCTTTCTGTCTTGAAATCTCTATATTCTTTATAACTTAAAGCAACTTCTTCATTAACAACCTTTAATGATTGTCCAACAATGTTATGAATTTCAGCCACAGGAATTAGAACATAACCGTCTAATTTATTAAATTTTTTAATTTTTAGATGAATTCGTCTTAAAACTTCATTGTTTAAAGTATTAAGTTCATCTTCTGTGAATTCTACACAAACACGCAAAGCGGACTTCTTTACGGCATTATAAATCTTCTTAGAATCGTAGTCTTCAAATCGTCCGTCTTTCTTAATTATTTTTATTTTTTCTTCCATTTTATCACCTCTAAAAAAATAAAAAATACTTTTTAAGTGCACTATAATTATACTCGATTAAAGAACAAAAGTAAACCCTAAAAATTACATCTTTTTTTACTAAAATGAGGAAGAAAAAAGGTCTTTTTTTCTAAAAAAATAAAAGCCCTATTTTAAGGGCTTAATATTTTAGTTAATGCAAGTGATCATTTTTGTTGTTGAGTTATAAGACGACTTTCCGTCAGTCGAATTAAAGAAAGTAGCACTTTCGGTAGTTGTAATAAGTTCAGACTTTGTTTCCTTTTTATTGATAGTCGTAGACACTGGGAATGAATTCTTTGTTTCTAAACCATATTTTACGGTGTCCTCAATTTGATACTTTACTGTTAAATGCTTACCAAATGAATTTGTACCTAAAACATCCTCAGTATAAGAGTTTAATGAAGTTCCTTTACCTGATATTTCAAAAGTAAATATTAAATCATCAGAGACAAATTTTATAATTGTATGACTGGAAATTTCTTCACTTTCATTATAAAGAATTTTATCTCCTGTACTATTTAAATTAAAGAAACCTCTCTTTTTTATATCAATTGTTTTGTTTATGAAAACTCTTCCGTTTATTTTTATGGTTTCTGAACCATCTAACGAATAAAATGTAATGGTTTCGTCTTTTTCTGTATATAATTCGTAATAATCTTCGCCACTATAATCTTTTTCATTATATTCTAGTGTTGCTCTAATATGTCCTGAAAGTTCTGCTTTTGTTTTTAAGACGCCTGTATATTTGTCATTTTCTATTCCAATCATTGTTTCTAAAATTTCAGTTGTAGACGTTTCACAGTTCAAATAATTTTTGCTTTCAAAAGCATAATCAGACATAGTAGAATATAAAGCAAGATTGAAGTCAAAATTATCGTCTTCACGGTCTTCTATATTTTTTAACTTAGTTTTGTCAAAGTCGTCAGAGACGTTTTGATATTTTATGTTATATTCTTGTTCTTTATTATATACTTTTAAAACAAAATTTTGATTAGAAAATAAATAATAATCATTTGAAATTACTTTTGGCATCTCATTTCGACCATAAACAGTCTTATCTTTTTCATCTAATTTAATATCATATAAGTCGTCTAAAAAGTCGTCAAAATAGTCAATTTTAGAGACTTTATCAGTATAAGATAGTTTTGTCTCTTCGAATCCTGAAGACGTCTTTAAATAAAAATTATTATTATAATAATAGAAATCATCATTAGGATCAAGATAATGATAATAATCGCCTTTCTTTAATATTGTCTTTTTAGCGTTTTCGTCTCTAACAATTAAATCATCCTGATTTTTTATTGTTTCAATAACTGTTTCAATTTTTTCTTTATTAGAGACTGTTGAAGTCGGTTTATTTGGACCATTAAACAAATTACACGACGTCAAAGACAGAAATAACATACCAATCAAAGGTATTGCAAATAAACTTTTTTTCAAAATAACCACCTCATAAAAAATAAAGGGCAGATTACTCTGCCTCTTCATCCTCTGTTTTTAAAGTTTGAGAATTAACAAGTTCGTTTTTATATTGAGTAATTTTCTTTTCTCTTTTAGAACGCAACTTCTTGCTTCTCTTTCTTAGACCACTAAGAGTCAAGTCAGACAACTCTGATATTACACTATAGAAGTTTTCACCACGTTTTGAAAACTCTTTTCCCTTTACAACAGATCTAGTGATAAAGACATCTTTGTCCTTTTTCACATAGACTGAACATTCGTCCACCTTTAACTTTTCTAACTTCGAAAAGTTTTTGCTAACGTGCATTCTAGCAGCGTTGCTTAATTCAAGATTTCCGTTAATAATAACATTCATAATACCACCTCTTGTCTTATTTAATTTTATTTATAAATTAACGTTTATTTATAATTTATACTTAATGCTATAAGCCCTGCAATCACAAAAACTCCAACTATTAAAAGAGATAATGTTACAAAGCCTTTAAGCACATTTGCTGAATACATTTTGCGTAGTGCTTTCTTTGATACTTGGCTTATAAGTATTTCTTTTATATAAACCACCTTTTCATCATCGATTACTTTAAATGTTAATTCGTAAGGATATGAACTATTTACTGTTTTGTTTAGTTTATATTGATAATATTCTGATTTTAAAGAATTAATAGGCTTTCCTATATATCTATAATTAGCAATGTCATACTCGTCGTGTTTATAAACATTTGAAACAATGTTCGCAAAGTCTTCCCATGTGTCAGGTCTATAAACGACGTCCTCTTGATAAACACAAGGTTCGTATTCACCAATTACATTTCTTTCATTTTTATTACATACATAAATAAATAGCACTAATTTCTTGTCCATTGTCACAATTGTATATGACACAGTAACATCATCGACATTATGAACAACACCTTTTTTATCGGTTAATTCTTCATTAGTAAGTTCAAGATTACATTCGTCTCTTAATTCTTCAAAATTCTTTTTGAAGTCGTCGTTCACGGCAACCTTTTCACAATCATAATCTTCAATCTTTACTATTTGTCCATTATATCTAAATTTTAACTCATCAATAAATTCTTTAAAAGTCATTTTTCATCATCTCTCTTTCTTTAATTAAATATCTTTTTGCAATCTTTACAGTATTTATATTGTGCATCTATTTCTATTTCATAGAAGGCATTTTGTGTGACATAGAAAACATATCTATTTTCTTTTTCGTCTTTGGCTACTACGACATACGCTCTTGACCAGAAATCACTTTCGACATTTTTCTCAACGATTACAACATCTATTAAATCGTCGTGCTCACATTCTTTTATATCTTTGTCAACATGTAAAATGTCATTGCCACCGTCTAATCCTGTTAGTTTAGAAGCACCATATACTCCAATAATTATTACGCCAGTAACAATCATAAAACAAAGAACAGTGTTAATTATTCTTTTGGCTAAATCATTCATTTTAATTTTTCACCAGTTTCCATAGGATGTTCCACTGGTTTTTCAATTTCTTTGTTAACATTTTTTTCTATTTTGTTCTTTGTTCCTTTTTCTACTTTTTCTAATTTATTTTTGACTTTTGCTTCGACTTTTGATAATGTCTTTTCTATTTTTTCGTCGGTATCTCTCTTGTCGTAATATTCCGATAAAAGTGTTTTACCGACTTTACAAGCATCTTTGTAATCAAAGTCTTTTTCTTCAATTACATATTTTGCAACTTCTTGTTTTTCAAAAGAAACATCATTGCTTTTTTCACTTTGAGTTTTATCAGAAGTTTCATTAGAAGTAACATCGTTCTTTTCTAATATAGAAAAATAAAATTTTTCATTATCTCTTTCTATTAAAACATCTAATGGACCATAAGATAATTTTGTTTTATTATCTATTTCAAATTCTTTACTGTTTTCTAATGATTGACTAGTAAAAGACAAATCATATTCTTTTTTACAAATATTATCTATTCTTTCACAAATTTTTTGTTTGACATCTTTGTTATCAACTTCTAAAAGTTCTTTTAAAAATCCTGCTTCACTAACGCTATTATTGATTTCACTTAACATAGTCAATGTAGGATCTAATTTATTATTAGCAAATATATTAAAATCTTTTGGATTTTGCGTTTTTAAATTAGTAAGATAAGCACAATATGCGTCCCATATTTCGCCTTTTCTTTTTTCTAAATTATCAGAAACATCAATAATTTTTTGTTTAAGTTGTTCAGGTGTCATATAAACATTTGCATATTTTTTCATATCATCACCTTTCTTTATTAATTTTATAAGAAATAACCTTTTTGGTTGATTTTAGAAGAATCAATTTTTTTGGTTGTTTTCCTATACTTAATTATACCATAAAAAATCTTTTTAGTAAACGTAAAAACGACAAAAAAAGCGATATTAAATCGCTTTTAGTCTGGATAATAAGGTGAAGGATCAAATGTGCCATTATTTATTTCTTCTTTTATTGTTTCAATATCATTCTTTAAATAAACGGCACTGTCAGTGTCAGGATTATGAACACCAAACACAAAGAATAAAATGATTGCCGTCAAAATAATTAAAATAATAACAGCGATTATAACAAAACGTTTAATTTTTTTAACCCTAGGATCTTCATCTTTATATTGATAATATCCTTCTTTTGAATAAGAATAACCCATTTACATCACCTCTTATTGTTCTCCTGTAAAGAAACATTTTATCTTCCATAAAATAGGCATAACCTTTGCATCATAGAAACTCTTGTTTTTCTTTACATAAACTTTTATATCTTTTGACGACTTATTACCTGCTTCGTCTTTTGCAGTTATTGTATATGTCGTAATATCGCCATCATAAGAAACATCGACTGTTCTAGTAATTACTGTTGAATTATCGTCAATAATTATATAATAATCATCGATATTTATTTTAGTAAGTTCGGTTTCTTCGACAATTAATAAATTATATTTTTCTAAAATAACTGGTGGACGATTGTCAGTAACAGTAATATTTCTTGTGAATTTAGTGCTATTTCCAGTCGCATCCTGTAAAATGTACTCAATCTTATATGTTTGAGCCTCACATTTATTTGTTGATAAAACTTCATCAACATTGCTTGTTAATCCGAAGTAAGTGTTTTCTTCTGATGAAAGGGTGTATTTAGTCTTTATTCTTTCATTATTTACATTTATAACATCATAGAATTCTAATTTGTCATATATTTTTTGTCTTAATTCTTTCTTTGACGATACAACTAAATCTTCACCAGTGATAACAGGCTTTATATCATCATTATTATAACTATTAAAAATAATTACTCTTCTTGTAAATACGAATGGTTTGTTTTTAAAAGCGTTTGTCTTTATTTGAATTGAAATACTTCCTTCGTTGTCACCATAGGTTTTCGGATTTTTAATTAAGAAATCTTTTATAACTTGAACGTCAACGACTTCACAACGCTCACCTAAAAGCCATTCTAAATTAACATCTGCTAACGGATTAACAATTTCAGTAATATATTTATCTTTCAATTCAAGATTAAAGTCATAATCATTAATATCTAATACAATAGGAGAAAGTTTTCCACCTTTAATACCAAAGGAATATCTGGCATCTGATGGCGATGGTTCTGGTTCTAGCAAAAATTCTATTTTTTGTCCACTATTTAAAGATACTTCATAAATACTTTCACGATTAGTTTCTTCATTTAACTCTTTACCATTAAAATCTAATCCACTATTAAAATTATTAAACCATTTTTTTATATCGTTAGAAAATATCATAGCATATTCTTCACTTAAATTTAAAGATGCTTGAAAATCTTTTAATAACTCTAAATAAGAATTATAGTGTTTAGCAAAGAAACGAGTTTGAGATGGAGTAATATAATTAGCCTCTGAGTTAATAACGACGTAAAATTCATCCAACTTTACCTTATAGTTAGGAACGTAACATTTTTTGTCAGTATCAAAATAATATGATACAACTCTTATATTATAAGTTCCATTTTCGACTAATGTAGTTTGTTCATTAAAATAGAACTCTCCATTAATATAAAATCCGTAATCTCCTACCTTTTCTTCCATATAACGATACTTTTTAGCATTGACAGGAGCCAAATAGGCTTCTTGATTAGCGACGTTATTTAATGTCTTAATTGTGATAGGAGCATCATAAACCGCATTCTTTGCTATATTTAAATAAGAACTATACTCTATTTCATCTGTGTCTTCTGCATAAGCAACCATTCCTATAAAAGAACCCAACATCAAAAAGAAAGCAAACACAGTTGAAAATATTAGTATTTTAAAATGTTTTCTCTTCATTTTTTCTCACCTCTTAAATGCAAGTAACCTTTGATGAAACTTCAACACAAATCCATAAATTACCATTTTTATAATCTTTAAGATCTTTTTGGTGTGCTTTGTAATAACTATCATAGTTTCTGACGCTTCTCTTAGGAATATAAGCCCTTAAAACAATCTCTAATTGTTCATTCATTTTTTCGTCGTAAGAAATCAAAATACCACATTCGTTATCACTAAGATTTTCAAATGTTACCCATTGGTCTTGTCCATCACGATTTACTTTTATTTCCCATTTTTTGTTGAAGCCGTCTATACCTTCTATAATACCTTTTCTAATATACACGTCAAAATATTCATCTAAAACATTTTGATCAAAAGAGCAATAAGTCTTTTGCTCACCACCCGCAGAAACGGTGTATTTAACACCTGTTTTTCCGACTAGGATGATGCTATTATCTAATGCATATTGAATTCTATTTTTCATTACATCGGTAGCGCCACTAATTGCAACTACCATATATAATACTAATAAAAAAGTAGGTATTACGACGATACTGAAGAAACTCCACGCACCTCTTTTACTTTTTTTGTTTAAAATCATTTTTATCACCTTACTACTTTATTATAATACACGCTATAATTGCAATAATAATGATAGCACCAATTAACAACATAGGAATAATTGGTGTCCATGTTCCTTTTTTACTTCTTTTTTTCAAAATCATTTTCTTTTTCCTCCCTAACTTTGAACTTTTGAAACGTTTTCAATGTTATAAGTAAAAACTGCAACACAATATGTTTCATAGAATGGATAGTAAACACCGTTTACAGTTATACCTGCGACAAGATTGTTTTCAAATCTTGTGAATTCTTGACAAATTACTATTTCAATTACATATTCTTTTTTCCAAATATCTCTATCTTTAAATGTTTCTTTGAAAAGTTTTCTATATTTTTCATAATCATTACTTCTTAAACTGTTTAACTTTTCTTCACTTTCAGCACTATTGAAAATGCATTTGCCATTTTCTTTGTCATATTTTTTCTTTTCTTCAGAAGACAAACTTCTATAATATTCGTCTTTTGAATTTGATATTTCGTTATTTTTATTGACGATGTCGTTTGGCGAGGCAGGTAATGCAGTTGCCTCTTTTATTTTAAAACATGAATAAACGTATTTTTTCTTACCGTTTACTGTGACGTTTTCGACGTTGTTGTAATAATAATCGTAAGCCTCAAAAAGACCTGGTTCGGTGGCAACAGTTCTTATAATGTTAGTACCACTTTCCTTTAATTGAGCATTAGTGGAAATTTTTAATATTAAATTAAATATAATTAAGAACAAAATTAACATAATGGGAAACGTAATCATAGTTTCAAATGCTACGGCTCCATGTTTCCATTTGGTTCTATTATCATTCTTACTTTTGTTGTACATATTGTTCTTTGCGCCCCGATTTCTTCTCCCAGCCAAGTTATTGTTGTTCGTTTTGGTTTATAAAATCTTGTAGGTAAAAAGCACTCGATTTCAATTAAATTTCCCATTTTCCATTTATCTGCGTCTTTTAAAACTTCGACGTAATGGTCTCCCTGTAATTCATAATAAGTGATTACATTTTCTTTGATACCGCCTTTTTGTTCTCTATTGTCACCCGCTAGTCTTTTATTAATTAATTCATATAGTTTTTCTTCTCCACTAATAAGATTATCTTCTCTTGAAGCGATTCTAAGAGCAACACGAACATTTTCTTCTAATTCTAGTGTAGTTTGAGTATATTCAAACTCGACCATACAGAACATAATTAATATGATCCATAAAGGAACCATAAACAAAAACTCGAAAGTCGCTGCTCCACGTTTCCAAAAAGATTTTTTATTGACCTCCCTCATTTGTTTCATTACTATCACCTACAACATTTTCGTCGTTTGTTTTTCCTTCGATTTCTTTTTGATTGCCGGCTTGTTCTTTTAACTCTTTAATTGTGTGCTTTCCTGATAAGAATATTAAAATACCGACTCCCATTATTAGAGGAATTGATATCATACTAGCAATAAAATTACCAGTGATTGTAAATATAAGTGTTGATAGCACTGCTGTTGCTATAAATTGACCTGCGGGACTTTCTTGTTTCTTTGTAATGAAAAGATATACTAATCCTACACAAGAACAAATAACAAATGCCATACCGAAAAATAAAAGTGTATTACTTTGTAAAAAGAGTACACTTGCACCCAACATCAAAGAATCACCCATTCCAAAGCC
>AUXO015448038.1_pt1 | contig 44383 bp, 37 predicted proteins | sample 768731 | NCBI WGS metagenome assembly AUXO01 (sample SAMN02715735, study PRJNA202380) | gut metagenome | biome: sheep rumen | host: Ovis aries | place: New Zealand: Palmerston North | reverse complement strand
ATCATCGCAATCTGTCGTATGATCCTGACCGCTATCTGGCACATACTTTCAGATTTAAAGCCATATACGCCTGAAGGTTTTCTTGAATCCCGTCCTGTAAGTAAAGAAAAAATACTTACTACTTCACAGGCACTTAATCTACTTAGACAACGAGGTTATCTCATCAAGGATGATCCTTTATCTGCTTCTTGATTAGGTGTTGCGTTAATATTCAATTTTCAGCCACCATACGATGGCTTATTTGTGATGCAAAAATTTATACCTTATCCGCTACCTCTTTGTTTCAAACTTTTACGCCTCGCTTATGTATGATAATTTTATTTTAGCACTTTTGGAAACATTATCCTACTAAAAAAATGTACCTTTTATCCTTATTACTCGGGCACTGAAATTTACTTTTTCAAATCAGCCGTTTTCATACTTTGGGGATACTTTGTGCTGTACATAAGGCCCCCGAGGATGTCAAGTCATTGCTACAAAAAATATGCGGCTTTTTTACCATGAAAATGGCTTAAAACCGCATATTTCTGTATAGAGGACGTTATATAATTGTCACAAAGTTGGTGGGGAGGATGTTACGTCATTGTCACATTCTGTATCATTATTATTTTTAGGTTTTAATGTAACTAAAATATCCAAATCCATCGCTGTTGCTAATTTTACCAACATCTCTAATGTTGGATTATATTCCCCACTTTCGAATCTTGATATATTTGTTCTCGAAATTCCTGCTCTCTCTGCCACCTCTGCTTGAGTTAATCCTTTTAACTTTCTTAAATATGTATATTCTCTAACCAATGATTTTCTGACGTTATTTTGTATATATTCTATATTGATTCCACTTTTATAAAACTGGCTATCTTCTTTTTTCTTAACACACAATTTTAGTCAAACCTTCTACATATTCGTAATTATCATCAACCTCAAAAGATATATAATCATTTGGGTCCAAATAAATCTTGCAATCAGGATAAAAATTGTTAAATATCAGTTTTATAAATGAATTAAAGCACATTGGTTTTTCAATAAATATTCTACATTCCATATGTTCTATATGCATATGTACTGGTGGATGCGCAGAGGACACAACTTCTTTTCTTGGATCATAATCTATTCTGATCGGAGAACGCATTTCTATATTTTCATACCATTTATCATCTTCTAAAAAATCTGAAAGCATTTGCTTCGGAGGAACATCATCTAGTGAAACACCAGAGTATTTATATGGTGCAGGCCACCAAAGCAAATTATGTCCGACAATACAACCATTTTTTATGGTATAACTCACTCTGATTAATGAACCATCAAATAAAACACAAAGATAACTCTGATTGTTTATAATTTGTTTGTATTGTTCTAATTTCAAGAAATTATCTCCGGAATTGAAAGATCCCGATAAATGGTTGTTCCAAGATAATCTTATCGTATTTTTATCTAAATGCTCTCTTTTTAACTCATTATACGTATATAGCAACCCTTTTTCCAACAACATTTCTAACGTATTTGATATTTGTTCTATCAACTGTTCATCACAATTTTTTCTACCTTTTTTCATTCTTATTACCCTCTTTTTAACAACTCCATCAGTTTATTAAGTTCAGGTAATAACTCTGAATCAACTGTACCCTTTTCTATATTATCTATAAGTTCATTAATATTGTCTTTTGTAGTTTCTAAAATTCTCTTCTCCGTTGATGTCCTTTCTCTATTTAATCTTCGTGCTTTCTTTAATTCTTCATCTGTAGGAATTCTAAAATGCAAATCATAATCATTAGTTACACATTGATTATATTCCTTCTGAATCTGTTGCATTTTCTCTCCAACGCCACAAACTCGTACCCATGCTCTTGATCTAGTTATAGACGTAAAAAGAATATTTCTAAGTTTTATTAATTCCATTCCATCTGCACAATATTCTGCATTAGCAATATATACCATTGGTGCTTCATTGCCCTTTGCTCTATATACATGTGCACAAGTAACGCAACCATTTACTCTAAATGTATCTCTATCCGTATCCACCCCTGCCAATATTGAATTAATTCCATTTGCCTTTAAAAATTTTTCTAGTTCCTTATATTCACTTTTAGCTGAATATGTGTTAGGCAATACAATTAATATATCATCTGGATCTAATTCATCATGCTCAATATTTTTTCGAATTTCTTGAGCAATCCATGAATATTGTTGTTCTATCGTAGAAAAGCTTTCTACTTTAACGCTGTCATCTTTATTTAATAACTCTTCAAAATATTTAGGTGTTGAAACATTTTTTCTTGACAATGTAACCGTATTATTTTTTTGCAATTTTCCACTTTTAACAGTGTATCCTATATCTTCCCACATTAAAGGCTCTTCAAACATTTGAATAATCGGACTATGGTATATTCCAAATCCCAATGCATGTGCTAATGCAAGTGTCCATGGTGGATTTCTATAGCATACTGGCAATGTAATATCTCTTTTCGGTTCATTCTCTTTATTTTCTATATTAATTCTTAAATTTCCATCGCCATCGACACCAAACATTTCTTCTAACGATGGCATCTCAACTGTTGATAAATTTTGCAATTCATCATATGCCCATATTATTCTTTTAGGAGATTTTACATTTGCATACACCAATCTAAAGAAACTACTTGGTAAGTCCTGAGCCTCATCAATTAACATTACGTCATATTCTGGTTCATAATCTTCCCCTATAACAGTCAATAATTCATCACAACATCCTTTAAAAGCAGAAGTCCTTCCAAATTTTGAAATCGCTGAAGTTAAATTATAAGCCTTAAAATTAGCTTTTTGTGCCATATCCGAATATACTCCATGTTCAGAATTGCTTCCCCATGCATGAATTATATCCAGATTATCCCAGTCTACTTTTTCTCCTGACATATCTTGTACAAAATCCGTTATTAAATTAACATATTGTTGATATAGTGCTCTAGTATAATACGTCACCCCTATCTTAAGTTCTGGATATTGTGTATGCAAATATGCAGCCTTTAAAGCTAATACTATTGTTTTACCAGACCCTGCTAATCCCTTAATTCTCTGGGGACCATCCGGAACTTCAAACGCAGCCTTTTTTTGCCATTCATCCAAATTGGCAATTTCCTTTTCAATCTTCTTTATAATATCTCCATACGATCCTTCTTTTTTTACATTTGCCCTTTTTTTTCTTGGCTTTATTTCCGACACTTTTTGAAGTACTTCACATAATTGTTTGTATATCTTCTTATCAAAAGTAGCATATTCATCAACTAATGAAGCAATTTCCCCACACGTACAAAATAAATATTCATGGTTCTCATCTTCATAGTCTATCTTATCTGGAAGCACTGTTATTACTAAGGGTTCAAATGCAAGATTTCTTCCTTTTCTTAGTGTTGAATACTTCTTCAAATAGAAATCCAAATTATAATATAAAGAATCCTGTTGCTCTTTTAACTGCTCTATAGAATCCTGTGAATTTCCAAGAATAAATGCAACCATTCCTTTGCTTTCTGTTACCCATAATGCTTCTACTGTAATTGCCTCGTCTGCATTAGCTGTCAAAGGATATCCTAAATATAAGGTACCATCTGTAGTATTTTTTTCCATATACTCTTTAACTGCCGCAATCAATTGATTGCTTTGTTCTGGTTTAGTTATTTTTCCTCTTACAATATCAAATGGCATTTACTTCCTCCTTTTGTCTGTCCGTCTTTCAAATGTTCCATATATGGTACATATTATCATAATATTTTAGCTTGTCAAGTAATTTAAGTTCTACCTCTCTTTCCATTCCACCTTCACTCTCCCATCATCATACACATATATTCCCTGCACATATTCTTCCAGCATTTCTCGTGTCAACTTCTCATAGCCTAAATACTTCAACATCTGCTCCACCGGAACATTTTTTTTCATCAGAATTTCTTTCTCTCCGTTTATCAGTTCATCCAGTTCCTGTACACGTTTCTGCAGTCGTTCTCTTTCTTCTTCCAACTGCTTCTTTGCTTCCATGAACTGTTTCTGATTCATCTGTCCCTCATGATACTTCTCATAGTTCTGGCGGTTCTGAATCTTTATCTGCTCCTGACGTTTTTCACAGTCTGCACTTTCCGTCTTATAGGCTTCTATACTGTCCTCATGCTGTTTTCTCATAGATTGCTGCATCTGTTCCTGGCTGATATTCTGGCGTAAATATGCCTTTATTTCTGCCAGTACGATATGCTCTAGCATTTTGTTATCCGCTTTCCCGGCAAAACACCCTGTATCTTCTTTTCCTTTACTGTAAGCACAGCTATAAAGAATATGACCATGAACCGGACTGCTTGAAGTCAGACTTCTATGACAATTTCCACACTTCACATAGCCACCTAATAGTGTTATCTCCCTGTCAAATTTGCTTTTTTTAGTGTATCTGATCTGCAGGGACTGTGCTTTCTCAAAGATGTCTTTTGATACAATCGGCTCATGGTGATTTTCCATCACTTTCCACTGATTTCTCGGCACTGGTACTTCTTTCCCTGTCCCTGGTTCTGGAATCTTTGTCTTTCCATAGACCATACAGCCTATATAAGTCTTATCATCCACAATCTTCCGTATCATATCACTCGTCCACTGCAATCCTCTTGATGTAGCTTTCTTGCTGTCTGATTTCTGTCGTCTGCTCATAGACTGCAAGGGAGTCAATACACCCTCTTCATTGAATAACTTACAAATCTCTATCTTGGAATACCGCTGATTGGTCAGTTCAAATACTCTGCGGATTACTTCCGCTTCGTCCTCTACAATCACCAGTTCTTTCTTATTTTCAGGATTGATTCGATACCCATACGGTGCAGAACCACAGCAATACTCACCTTTTCCTCGTCTGGTACTGACTGCCGCTTTTACCTTTACGGACTGGTCTTTCACATAAAAGTCTGCTATCAGTCCTTTAAACTGTACTTCAATATCCGAACTCTTTCCCTTATAATCTTTAGAATCATATCGGTCTGAGATAGAAATGAATCGTACTCCCAGGAATGGAAAAATCTGTTCCAGATAAGTTCCCATCTCAATATAGTTTCTGGCAAAACGGGAAAAATCTTTTACCACAATACACTGAACTTTATTCTCTCTGGCAAGTTCCAGAACCTGCTTAATTGCCGGGCGCTCCATACTGGAACCAGAATATCCGTCATCGTAAAACTCCTGAAATGGCATAGCAGCAAGCTCCGGAATATTGGAAATATAATCTTTTACCAGTTTTCTCTGATTGATAATGCTGTTACTTTCTCCCTCTGAATCATCTTCCATGGAAAGACGGTAATATCCAATAATCAGTTTCTGATCACTCATGTTCTACCGCCCCCTTAAACCCGAAGTTGATTTCCAGTCTGCCATCACCATACAGATACATACTTTCAATCAAGCCCTCTGCAAGTTCCGCATTGATTCTGGTTGTCCCATCCAGTTCCAACAGACTTCGTAAAAATCTGGCTTCTTCTTTCTGCTGTTTTTCCAGTTTTCGTATGGTCTGCTCCAGAGACTTCTTTCTCTCTTCACAAAACTCTTTCCAGTTATTACGGTCATCTTTCATTTCTATATAAGCTTCTTTGGAAAGTTCACCCTCTTTATATTTCATAAATGCCTGTGCCAGTTTTTCTGAACGTCTTTCCATATCTGCATCCAGTTTTCTGATCTCAGTTTGAATCTCATTGATTTTGGAAAGAAATACCGCACTGCTTATAGCAGACATATCCTTTTTCCGCAATCCAGATAACTGAAACTGTCTGGTCAGCTCCGAACGGACAATTTTCTGCAGCTTCTCCTCGGAAATAGATTTATGACTACATTTTCTTTCATCCCGATACCAGGCAGCATTGCAAAAGTAATACACATTGCCTTTGCATCTACGTGTACACATTTTCCGCTTACAATCACCACAATAGAATACATTGTAAAATGCTCTTTCATCATCCTCCCATCCTTCTGTAGTTTTTGTTGCTTTCTGTTGTGCTGCTTTTAACCTGATCTGTGCTTTGTCAAACAGTTCTCTGCTGATAATCGGCTCATGAGCATTTGGCGTAATAATCCACTGACTTTCGTCCAATATGTCACACCATTTTTCACCTCTTTGAAATCTGGATTCGTATTTTCTCTGAACCAGATCACCATAATAATTATTTCGATTTAAAACCGCACGTATCGAAGAATTTCCCCACTGATGAAGATTCTCTCCATCCTGACAGTACACATGATGATATTGGTTATAGTCCGAAATCCGATGTACCCCATCTTCAAACAGCCTGTCAATAATACTCTGTATACCATCTCCAGAAGCATATTCTTCAAAAATCCTACGAACAATCTTTGCAGATTCCGGTTCCACAATCAGCTTATAAATCCCATTTACCTTTTCCACACAATATCCGTATGGAGCTGTAGATCCCACATACTCACCGTTCTTCTGTGCAATACGTTTTGCTGCCCGTTCCTTTGCAGAAATGTCTTTTGCGTAAGCATCATTCACCAGATTCTTGATATTCATGGATAACTCCTGATTCTTAGCACCCAGTGCATAGGAGTCATAGTTGTCACATACAGAAACAAACCGCACTTTCATAAAAGGGAGAATCTTTTCCAAATAATTTCCGGTTTCGATATAATTTCTTCCAAATCGTGAGAAATCCTTTACCAGAATACCATTTATTTTACCTGCCCTGACATCATTCATCATCCGTTCAAATCCCGGTCTGTCAAAATTTGTTCCGGTTTTTCCCAAATCAGAATAAATATCATATACAGCAATCTCATACTCTCTGTCTGGATTTTCATTGTGCTTCTGAATGAATTCTTTTATCAGCGTAACCTGTGTTTCAATAGATTCTGACTTTTTTTCATCACTATCTACGGATAATCTGGCATAAATTGCAGCCATACATACCGGAATACCAGAAACTTTCTTCTCTGTGTTTTTCTTATATCTTTTTGCTGTTCTTGCCATTTATCCCACCTCTTTCCTGTACTCTGTCCTGTGTTCCGCATAAAACCGTCTTATGACTTTCATCTTCTCAATCATATCCTGATAGCGGATGTGAATTTTAATTTGCTTGTTCTCATAAATATAGATTTTATCTACAGTCAGTGCCAGCAATGTGCGATCCAGTTCTTTGATTTCCAGTGATTTCTTCCAGTCCTCCAACTGAACAGTTGCAGACACTCCACCCTCAAACATTTGCTTTACCAGTTTTTTCTGGTTTTCAATCATCTGCTCCAGTTCTTCACATTTTCTTCCGTAACTTTCCCGAAAATCATCGAACTCCTCTTTGCTGATCAATCCCTCTTTCAAGTCATCACCCAAAGATGCTTTCAGGCTGTAATAACGGTTATATTCTTCCTGCAACTTACTAATCTGCGTATCATAACCGATTACCTGATCGTAACTGACTTTCATTTCACAAAGTTCTTCCATAATCATCTGATAGTCTACGAAAAGTGCCGTATATGCCTGAATCTCTTTCAATACAATCCTTTTCAGCACCTCTTCCGGAATACTGTGTCTGGTGCAATCTCCACCTTTATTTTTTGTCTGGCAAATATAAAAGGCTTTTTTCTTTCCCTTATACTGATTTACCCTGCGTATCATCGGTGTATGACAATCTCCGCAAAATACAAAACCTGAAAAAAAGTTTGCACTGTCCGATGTTTTCGATGCCCTGCCATCATACTGAAGTAGCTTCTGCACCACATCAAAATCATTCTGCCTGATTATTGCCGGATGCGTATTTTCTACTTTCACCCATTCTGATTCTGGCTTATCCAGACGTTGCTTTACCTTATAGCTGATTCGTTCCTGCTTACCCTGTACCATGTTTCCAATGTAGACCTCGTTGGTCAGAATCCTTTTTATCTGCACTGCTGACCATTTCGGTGTGTCTGAACTATGGAATCCGGAATTGTAATTTTCACCATTTGCCTTTTTATATTCTTTTGGTGACTGCACATGACGTACATTCAATTTTTCTGCGATTGCTCCAAGACTGAACCCATCAATTTTCCATGAAAATATTTTTCTTACAATATCCGCTGCATAAGAATCAATCACCAGACAATTCTTATTCTCCGGATCTTTGCAGTAACCATACGGGGCAAATGCTCCAATAAATTCACCTTTTTCACGTTTGATTTTCTGGTGGCTTCGCACTTTACCGGAAATGTCCCGGCAATAGCTTTCATTTACAAAATTTTTGATTGGAACAACAAATGACTTTTCTGAAAAATCTGCTGTTTTACTGTCAAACTGGTCTGTAACTGAAATAAAACGCACATTTAAAGCCGGGTAGGTCTTTTCGATCCATCGCCCGGCTTCTATATACTCTCTTCCGAATCTGGATAAGTCTTTTACAATCACGCAGTTTACTTTTCCAGCTTCTATATCAGTTGTCATTCGTTTAAACTCAGGTCGGTCAAAATTTCCTCCTGAGTATCCGTCATCCACATATATATCAAAAATCTGAATATCCGGCTGGCTTTTTACAAAGCTCCGAAGTAACTCTCTCTGATTTGCAATGCTGTTGCTCTCTGACTTCGCATCGCCCTCTTCCATATCATCTTTCGATAATCGAAGATACAATGCAGCATCGTATATATCTGGCATATTCATTTGCATCTGTTCCATTTTACATCGCTCCCAACTTACTTATTCCATTGAATAGAAGTCAGAAACCATGTATCACGTTCATTTTCCCTGACCTCACATTAACATAACATCTGTAGCTTCGCAAGATGTTTTTTTCAAGACTTGCATCTAATACATCAACTCCGTTCTTTTTCTAAGATAATCGCTAATGGCATCTGTGGCATCCATTTCTCCTGTCATCCCCACAACCACTACATATCCTTCATTCATGTGGGCATACGGCTGATCGCCGGATTTATCCAGAAAAGTTTCCACTTTCTCAGAAATAGCTTTATCCATATCAGGAATTAAATCTTCAATGTCCTTTAACTGCTCCAGATCAACACTGGAGTCTATTACTGACTGATTCACCATGATGCTCACCTCTTTTCCAACATATTCTTTGTATCAGTTGTCCTATACCTGCAATTTTCTCAATTGCATCACCTTACCTTTTCGTATTTTGTTCTCACAGTTTATCTATTGTTATAGCATTGCATATTCCGTTCGGCGTGTTGGCTTCCATTCGTATAATCTGCTGTCAGCGTTACTGCCAACCTCTATCAGAATATTTCTGAATGCTGGTAGCTTCTTCGCAAACTTACCAGCCGTTTCCGGAGTATCTTTGACGCTCGCCCGTACAATCCTTTACAGGGTTATGGCATCTGTGGAATCAGATTATACAGCTCATGTAATTTTCAAGGTACAAAAGAGAGTTTTTTGAATATCCTTTCACTTATTACAGCCTAGAAACACCAAAATGTTGTTCTCTTCAAAAAAATCCTCTCACTAATAAAGCCTGACAGAAGGATTTTACAACCTCATTTTGCAATAATTTGCAAATAGTATTTATCCTCATCTGTACATTCGCTTTCATGCGAACCTTTATCGTACTGTCATTTTAATTCGCATTCATGCGAATGTCAAGTGTTTTATTCGCTTCAATGCGAATCTTTCTGTTTACATTCACTGTTTTTGGTAGTAAAATGGATTTATCAAAAAGAAAGTGGGAAATCTGATATGACAATCGGTGATAAAATAAAAAAAATCCGGACATTCCGGAATATGACACAGGCAGAACTTGGTGCTGCCCTCGGCTGGGGCGATAAAGGTGCAAACCGCCTTGCCCAATATGAAACGAATTACCGGGTTCCCCGCAAAGATCTGGTAACTGAAATGGCTAAAATTCTGGATGTGAATCCACTGGCACTGCATGAGCCTACTACTATGGATGCTTCTGAACTTATGGAAATCCTGTTCTGGATTGACGAATTTAATCCGGCAGCTATCAATCTCTTTCAGTTAGAAACTTATCCCGGAGAGAAATGCAATTCCAGCGAAGATACCTCTGTCCGTTACCATGATTCAGATAACTGGCCTGCTCATCCACCTGTTGGTATGTGGTTCAATTATGGAGTTCTCAATGATTTTATGAAAGAATGGGTTCTCAGAAAGAAAGAATTAAAATCTGGCGAAATTACCAGAAATGAATATTTTGAATGGAAAATCAACTGGCCGCAGACCTGTGATGGGTGTGAGAAATTTGAGCCGAAAAGGCAGTGGCGATCTGTTAATGCTGAACTTAGTGAAACTTAGCAAAACTTAAATTTATTATGTTTTTTCTCGTTAGTCAAAGAGAAGGCACTGTAAAACCAATAATTCAGTGGTTTTCAGTGCCCTTTTTCATATTGCTCTATTGAATTTTCCTCATCCCGCCTATATAAGTGAAACTTAGCGAAACTTAAATTATGCCCAATATGGAATATACTTTTTATACCTTGGCGCAGTATCCGGATCCATTACTTTAATATAGCCTCCGTCAACAGCACTGGTAAGAAGTCGAGAGGCTTTCGCTTTCTCTTTTTCTCCCAATCCAAATATTTTTCGAATATCTGAGTTAGAAATCCCCTCAAAATTGACATATGCCAGACATGCCTGCATATAACAAGTACGCATCCGATCTTCTTTCGTGGTTAATTCAAACGGTACTTTCGCAAACAATATTGCTTTTGTAAATTGATTGTTTTGATTTTCAATCCTCGGTGCAAGTAATTCATTTTTGCCGGTTGCTTCAACAATCTTATCATATCCACTGCCACGTTCCTCACAGATACCACATTTATGCATAAATCCGGCAATATTTTCATTTCTGGACACCGGCACCGAATCTACAATTCTTTCAATTGCTACCAGTGGTGCACCAGCATTTGAAAATTCAATTCGATTTTTAAACACTTCTACCATCGGATTTGTACCTCTTTGCTGCAGATCCTGATGTATCATAGCATTTGCCAACAACTCACGGATAGCAATTTCCGGGAAACTGACAACAGATTTCCTTGTTGCTTCTACAATAACCTCTTCCTGCGGAATAATTGTCATAATATACTGCACGATTTCTTCATGCGAAAATGCATAGCCCGCACAGAACTCTTTTTCTCTGATAGCATCCAGTCTGGAATTCTCCTTATACCATATCACCCTCACAGTTCTTCTATGCAAAGATTCAAATTTCTTCAAATCCTTTGCGATCATCAATGCTCCCATATTCGTGATATCCCATGTACCGGCATCATTTCTCTTTATGAACTTTTCATGCTGTAAATCTTCCAATACTTTATCCCGATTTCTCGGAATTGGCATTTCCAGTTTATCATAATACTTTGAGTAATCCAATAATAACACCATTTCATCTTCATCTAAATTTCCCATCGCAATTCGAAGTTCATATGGTGTAGAATCGAATGTTCTCCATAATTCTCTTTCTTTGTCAGGATACTCTTTTAAATTCTTTTTGTTCGTTCCAATTCTTATAAATTCCCCACCAGCGAACTGTACCGGCTGTTTTTCTGCACAAGGAATCTCCATCAGCACAACCATTCCTTCATCCATCGGGACCTCAAAAAATCGGAAATTAATTCTTGGTGAAAGCATTCTGGAAAGCCATGCTTCCAATTCCTCATTTCCCTTTTTCATTTTACGATACTGAAATTCAGTTCCAACAATTTTATGTGTTGTGTCATCCACGCCCCAAACTAAATATGCTTTCGGTCGTTCGCACAACGCAGCTGAATTACTGAGAGCAGAAATATATTCGCCAATCATCTGCGGTTGCTTGTTATTACATTTAAATTCTACCCACTCCGTCTCGTCCGGAAGCTTTGCAAGCTCTCGCACAAGACTTTGCAGATACTCTACTGATCGTATTGCCATGACATCACCTTCCTATTAAACCACTTCTAAGTTCCACCCAAAATTTTCTAATTCTTTTCGTACTTGATCACTCACACTTTTTCTCGGTATTGCCAAGCAAAGCAATCCTTTCGCACGTGTCATTGCCACATAATGACATTTTAATCTCTTTTTATTCCGCACACCTAATTTAGGACGTTTTCCCGAAAGCCATGGTAATATAGATGAAAGATTATCTTCGTAATACTTTGTCTCCACTACTAATGTTGCCAAATGTGTTCTACCCTTTGATGAATGTATACTTCCAAACTTTATGTTTATTTTATCTCCAGATTCATTCTCATATTCTTTTTCATTCACTCTATTTCTATTTTTCGTATATTCTTCTGGTTTCTCGCTGCCATTCCAGAACAAAAATTCATCTTTTCTTGCATCAGTATATTTTATAACATCTGACAAAAGATGTAAAATTTGATCAATAACATTCTCCCATTCATTCTTTGTTTTCCAATTCATGCACATAATTTCCAGCAATCCACTTCTTATTTCTTCTCTATTCTCTGGTCGCACTGTTTTAATAATAGAATTAAATGCTGAAGAAGATTTTTCAATTTCTTTCAACGGATATTTCCTCATTATCTTACATATTCCTTTTGATATCCATTCAACTTTTAAAGACAGTTCTCCTTTTTTTTCCATCTGTTCTTCGGCGATCCAAAAATAATCTATCAGATGGTTGGGCGTTTGTTTTTTTACTTCTGGATTATACTCTTCAAAATAGTTTTTTACACTCATTTCTTTATCTATTTTGTGAACCATCCCTAATACGTGACACCCATATTTCTGGTATTCTTCTAATTCATCATGCGAAAAACTTCTGAATATTAGTTCTGCAAATTTATCTACTACGATATTCTCTTGACCATTTTCAAATAAAAATATTGTGTTTTGTATATTATTATTCGAAAATGGCCGCCCTTCTCCTATCATATTACTCTTATCCAGTGCTACTCCATTAGCTAACTTTGCTATTTCTGCTCCAAATCTTTTGCTATTCAGCATCTGCAGTGCATTTGCTCTTGGAAAATATTCGACATCCTCCATTTTTTCATAAGAATTATAAATTGCTTGATTACTATCACCGTATGCCTGATAAAAACTATTATAGAGCGGTTTTTCATAGATTTTATTTAGCAATTCCCATATTTCTTTTTTCGTATCTTGTGCCTCATCTATAAAAATAACAGGAAATCTCATCTGAATCAGCTCAGCAAGTGTTGAAATGCTATCTATTCCTTTTGCTGCATACAATTCCATTTCATTAAAAGTAAATTCTCCTCTGCGCCTTGATTCAGTAACAGATTTTACGACATTCTTATATGTTGCTGTTCCCGTTCCTAATTTAACATCTAATTTATACGGTAATTCCAGTGGATCGCATACATATTTATCTTTTCCATGTGCTTCTAACCATTTTTTTATTCGTATACTTTTCCATCGACGCTCCAGTACATAATCTGTGTCAATTATATTTACCGGACAGCCACAGCTTCTCAAAAAAGGCATTGCAATAAATGTATCCAAAAAAGCTTGAAATGTCCCGATAAAATGCGGATAAGATAATAGTTTTTTCCCAACATTCAGAGTTCCTAATCGCTCTTCGATTTCTTCTCGTGCAACATTTGTATGAGATAACACACATATCCCACGATTTTGCCATTTCCATTTACGGGATAATATTGCCAACTTCGCTACCAAAATGGTCGTTTTTCCACTTCCTGGACAGGCATGAATATCCACTGAATTCATATTTTTCAAAATTTGAATTCTGCATTCATCCAATTCAATATCAGGCATTATAGTTCTAACCCATTCAATGTCCTCATCTGTAATTTGCAATCCAAAATTTTCTTTATCCATACTCTATATTCCTTCAATGTTTGTTGTCACATATTCTATAGCTTTCACCAAATAATTTGGCAATACTGTCACTATCTCTTCAACTGTTTTTCCCTTAAATATGTTTTCCAAATCAAAACTAAATTTTTGCGCAAACTCCGCTTTTGATACTATCTTATGCGAAAAAAACGAGTATACATAAGATGCTTTAGCCTCTTTATTCTTATATTCATTATATTCTTTTGTGTACTTTTCTAATAGCTCCGCTTTCTTCTCCTCGTTCTTTTCTTTGTCCTGAATTTTTTCTGCAAGCATAGTTGCAATAGTTTGCAACATTTCTTCGCCTAATCCATTGGCAGCTAGCTCATATTCCAACGTCCACTGCTCTGGAATAAATGTTTTAACATTTTGACCATTTGCCTTTTTTTCAATCTCTTGTATATACTTTTCTTTGTCTTTTATTTCAGACTCTACTTTCCATTTTCGATTTTTCTTTGGCCAATTTTCTTTATCCTTATATTTTTCATCAAGACAAATTGCAGGTGCGCATTCTGGCATTACATCTCTATCTGTAATACACGATACAGGAATATTTATTTCATCTCCCTCTTTTCTCTGAAAAATCCTTGCATATCTTCGAAGACCTGTACTTTTAACATCAACAATAGATATTCCATAATCTGTTAAATTTCTGTTCAATAATTGCGCAAGAGTTGGTAATAATAAAGCCTCTCCTGGTCCTTCTACAATGATTACACCTTTGGCAAAAAATAAATTGGCTTTCGTAGCATCCAAATAACGTTCTAAAAATTTATAATCAGAAGAATCCAACATTGTTTCTCCCTCTCTCATCGAAAAAGCTTTCCGATTTTGTATCAAAAGTAAATTATTAAGTTCTACCACTGATGCCAATAAAGGAGAATGCGTTGTCATTATTACTTGTTGATTTTCTCCTTTCTTTTGCATAGACTGTATAAGCTTCAATTGTCTTTGAGCATGTATATGCGCTTCCGGTTCTTCAATTAACATGAATGTACTTAATTCATTATTATCCTGATTCAGTAACATTTCACATGCCATACTCATTAAATTGCTTGTTCCAAGTCCCACATTACCATAATTTGATACTGAATCTTTTTGAATATTCAAATCCAATTTTTCCAACAATGAATATATCTTCTTTTCATCCGTGTTACCATCACCAGCGACTGTAATTTGTGTTTTTACAGCATCATTATTTAGCATTAACTCTGTATTTAAAATATCACCTATTCCCTTATTCACAGCTTTAATCACTTTATGTTCAGCCAGTAACTGATTGGACAAATCAAAAATTCCCGCGAGAGACAATGAAGTTATATCTATTCCTTCTTTATATTCTCGCTCACCTAAATTCAAATCTGGTATACTACTTAATATTTGAGCCAAACGTGATCCTCTTCCCGATCTCATTTGTGCTTGTGCATCTCTCAGTGGCTTTAAATATGTCACTCTTAACAATTCACGTGCTTCTGCTGAAGGTGCTGCTACATCTGCATTTCTTCCGCAATTCACACTTACAAATGTCCTATGTGGATTTACATTAGTCATATACTTTGCTGACCAATTAATTATTAGTATTTCTTCGTCTTTTGTGTACGTTAAACACTCCAAAAAAGCTGCTTTTTCTCTAACTGTTAAGTTTGAAAATGTAATAGTAATATGTATTTCATTATCGGTATTTTCTTGATGATAATCAGATAACTCTATACGCTGCCACGATTGATCTGTTGTTCCTAACACATAACGAATCGCATCGATAACAGTTGATTTTCCACAATCATTTTCTCCGATAAGTACGGTAACTCCTGGATTAAAATGAAATACGGTCTTCTCTTTAAACGCTCTAAAGTTTTCAATTGAAACTGAAGAAATATACATAAAACACCCTCCACGCTTTATAATTCTTACTTATTTCCCATATTTAACTGGTTCTTCCGCTACCATTTGCGCTTGCTCATCTCTCTCAATTTTCCGGTAATCCACAGTCTTTTTAGAACGCATTTCCCTGTAAATCACTCCCGCCAGTGCACTCATTACAGCATCATACTTACTTTTGTCCTCAAATAGAGAACCATAGCTGTCCTGCGCTTCCATATAACTTTCCATTGCTGCATTTCCAAAAGCAGAAGGAAAAATGCTTTCCGTAAAAATTCTTGGATCTGAAGTACGTGCAGAACTTGCCAGTTTATCATCAGCAATCAGCTTATCGTGTAACGCACCAAGCATCACCCGATCTCCATCTGTAAACTGTCCTTTATACTTCTCGTTAATCTTATCCAAAATTTCATCCAATGTGCTTTTCTGTCGGATCCCCTGTGCCCCCTGCTTTTTAGATGGAACATACTGCCCGTCAACTTTTTCCAGTTTTATTGCACCCTCAAAAGTCTTCTGCAATTTATAGTATTCCAATTTCAGCTTTCCATCTAAATCAATCGGTTCTTCCTTTTCTTCCGGCAAGAGTCCAATTAAATAGCTAAGGAAGAGATATTCCTTATGCATATCTGCGTCAAACATACGAACTACTTGTGTTATATAACTATACCATCGTAATAATTTTCTTACCTGTCTTCTGAATTGATACCGTTCTTCTGGGTTTTTCAAATTATATCTGTCTGCTACCGGTTTTAATACACTTGTCATTTTTCCCATTGCAGTTGCATCCTGCTTACCAGGATGATTCCATATATCAATAAATGCCTTGATATCATTCTCATTATAAATTGCATAATCCAGAAGTTCTTTTTCCGTTTGATAAATCAAATCTACGTTTACTTCCTGCTCAAGGCTTGTCTCCTGATAAAATGGCTGAAATGCTTCCAGAATATCTTCTTTTTTATTCGCAAAATCCAACACAAATGTATCCACTTTTCCTGGACAGGTTCGGTTTAGACGAGATAATGTCTGCACTGCTTTCACATTTTTCAATTTTTTGTCAACAATCATTGTATGTAACAATGGTTCATCAAAACCAGTCTGATATTTTTCCGCTACTACCAGAACGTTGAAATTATCATGAAATTCTTCCTTTGTCTGACTTTCTGATATATGGCTTCCATCTTTTCTTACATTCAACCCGGATTCTGTATACTCTTCATCTCCATCCTGCACCGTTCCGGAAAATGCAGCCAAAATATCCATATCTACATAATGTTGTTCTCTTATATATCTTTTGATTTCATGGAAATATCGAACTGCTGCCAGTCTCGAGTCTGTGACAACCATCATTTTTCCTTTTCCACCGATTTTTTGTTTCGTAGTCTCTCTGAATGTTTCTACGATAATCTGTGATTTCTGGCTGATATTATATGGATGTAATTTTTCATATTTCTTTATAATTTTTGTTGCTCTGCTTTCTGGAAGCTCTGGATTTTCCGGTGTGTCTTTTGCAATTTTGAAGCAAGTACTGTAAGTCATATAATTCTGCAAAACATCCAGAATGAATCCTTCCTCTATTGCCTGTCTCATACTATAAATATGAAATGGATGGAAACTTCCATCTGTCCATTGACTTCCAAACATCTCCAGTGTTGCTGGTTTTGGAGTTGCAGTAAATGCAAAAAAGGATAGATTTGGATGTTTTCCATGTGTCAGCATCTCCTGCACAAGTTTGTCATTTCTATCTATTTCATCTTCTGCTTTTCCTTCTATTTCCGCATATTCTCGCAATGCTGCTTCTGTATCAGCCAACGCCGCTTTCAGTTTCATTGCAGAACTTCCTGTCTGTGAAGAATGAGCTTCATCGACAATAATCGCAAAATTTCTTCCGGCAACCTTATCCACTTCCTGATAAATCACCGGGAATTTCTGCAATGTAGTTACAATAATTCTTGCTCCGTTATTGATGGCGTCTCTTAAATCTTTTGAGTTCTTTTTATCATCAATCGTCTCTACCGCCCCTATCGTGTGATCAAACCCTGAAATGGTTTCCTGTAACTGTTCATCTAACACGGTTCGGTCTGTAACTACAACCACACTGCTGAAAACAGATTCATCATTCGAATCATGTAAGGAAGCCAGTCTATACGCTGTCCAGGCAATAGAATTGGATTTTCCAGAACCTGCACTATGTTGAATCAGATAATTACGACCTGCGCCTTCTTTTTTCACATCTGCAATTAATTTACGTACAACATCCAATTGATGATATCTTGGGAAAATCAATCTTTTCTTCTTCGTGACCTGCTCTGATCCGTCAGGCATTTGTTTCTTTTCTTCCTTTACCTGCAGATGAATAAACTTTTGGATAATATCCATCATACTATCTTTCTGGAATACATACTCCCAGAAATATGATGTCGGATATCCGTCTGGATTCGCAGGATTTCCCTTGCCGCCATCATTTCCTGCACCGTTCGCTCCCTGATTGAACGGAAGAAAATATGTATTTTTTCCTTCCAACCGTGTTGTCATCCAAACTTCCAACTGATCAATACAAAAATATCCTAAGATTCTCTTATTGAACTGAAAACATATTTCTCTTGGGTCACGATCATACATCCACTGACGCTTAGCATTATCAACGTTTTGTCCTGTATACTGATTCTTTAATTCAAGGGCAAATACCGGAATCCCATTTACCGACAGAACCATATCAACAGAATTATGTGTATCACTGGAATAAAACCATTGTCTGTTGCAAGTAATTTCATTCTTTTCGTACAGTGCTTCCGCTGTTTGATTTAAGCCAGATTCTGGTTTAAAATAACATACTTTGAACGGAATACCTCTATGTTTAAATCCATGTCGCAGTACAGAAATAAGTCCGTCCATATCACATGCATTGTTGAAAGCAAGGCAGAATTTTCGTTCTGGATCTACTTTATTCTGCAATAAAAGGCGTTTCCACTCTTTCGGTTGCGTTCTCTGAATAAATCTCAACAGCGTATCTTTATAAACACCAAGCTGAGGATCATACACATCGTTATTATGTGTATATCCACCTGCCGGTGATAAAAAGAATTCTTCAATGTCTGCCTCGAAGCGTTTTTCTGTTGTAACATCTATACTCAAGATTCTGGCACCTCCTTTTTCCCTGTTACATATTCGTAAATCAGGGATCTTTTATAACTTTTTAATTCATTAACAAATTTCTCTTTTTTTATAATCAACTGATCAATTTGCGGTATTTTTTTATTTAAATATACTGCAATTTCCTGTTGTTCTTTTCTAGGTGGAACTGGAAATAATATTGAAAAAAATCCCTGTGGATATAATCTAAGTCTTGACGCAGTTATTCCAGTAGAATATGCTGCGTATGTAGCTACTAATGGCGGGATACGTAACAAATACTCAAGATAATCTGCATCATACGTATCTGCTTTTTGTCTATATGTGTTATATGAAGGGCTTATTACTCCATAATATTTTGATACACCTATCGCACCTTGCCACATCCACATTGTATTAGCAGCAACATCTCCTTCATGACATATTTTATAATCAACTAAAGATTCCGACATAAACATATTTACATTTTTATTTTTTCTTGGTGTCACACCTGTTATATGGGATACCGTTAACAATTCCTCTTCTCCTGTCACAGAGCGCTCATTTGTTTCCCTAAACAATTGTTTTCCTTTTTTTACATCCCAGTTCTTTGGTATTCTTCCTAACCATTCAACACCACTTTCTTTCATTGAACAATTATTTCTAACTCCTCTGGTTATTGCTTTTGTAACAATTGATTCTCTTAATTCTTTATATTTCCTTATCGAAATTTCTGTTTTATTAATAATAGTATCTATATAATTACATTTATTTTCAATAAAATCTGCAATTTTAATTTGTTCTTTGCTCTCCGGATATGGTATTCTAAAATTTGCAAATGAAAAAGCTGATATTTCTTTAAAAGTAGTTCCTGTCCCCAGCAATTCAAATTCTTTACTTAATATGCTCATCAGGAAATAAAAATACTTTTCACTAATATCTCCTTTTTTTACACATGACAAACATCCTTGGTTAGTACATAATTCATTTTTTGCTATGGCTACACTTCCAATAGGAGCTCTCTTTGAAAAAACTATGCTTCCCGCAGGAACCAATGTTGTATTACATGATTCATACCCTACTATTGACAGATTTCTTCTACCTGATGAAACATATTTATCTGATGTTTTATAATCAGCCGGTGTTATCCATGTTACATTCCCATCAAAATTTCCCTCCTGTTCACTTTTAGGCGTTGCACCGGCAACAACATAAAAAATACTCTTAATTTTTGTTATCTTCCATTCCTCTGGAATTTCTCCCAACCATTCAACCCCGGAATCTTTCATCTCTCTACTCATATTATTTCTCCCCAAACAAAGCATCCAAACTACTCTGAATATCCAGTTCCAGTTCATGCAAGCGTGCCGCAATTTCTTCCACTGGTTCCGGTGCCTGATATTCATAAAAGTACCTTGTCATTGGAATCTCGTATCCTTTTTTCGTTTTCTTTTCATCTATCCATGCTTCTGGTGCATATGGTAATACTTCTCTCTTAAAATATTCCGCAATATCTTCTGTCAGCGGTACATTTTCTGTATCTCGCAGAGACACATCAGCCACTGGCTTTCCCTTCTTTAATATAACTTCGCCATTTTCATCTTTCTGTGGCTGTTCTACTACAATCTTCTGATATCCAAATTCCTCTGTGTCAAAAATCTTGCTCTGACAGTAAATACCATCTTTCTCACCATATACAGTTCCATTTTCAAATGCACCATATGCCTTTACAATCAGATCACGGCATTTATCAGTAATGTCATTTCTTTTTGTTCCGATACTTTTTCTTCTTGCTTCAAAACAATGCGAAGCATCAATCAACTGTACTTTTCCAGCTCTGTGTATTGGTTTGTCTTTAGAACAAATCCAAATATACGTGCTGATACCAGTATTCATAAACATATCTGTACCTAACTGCACAATCGCATCCAACCAGTCATTTTCCAGAATATATCTTCTAATCTCTGACGGTCCACTTCCTGCATCTCCTGAAAATAATGGTGATCCATTCTGAATGATAGCCATTTTTCCATTTGGAGCTAGCTTAGAAAGTCCGTTCAATACAAACAACTGCTGTCCATCTGATATCTTCGGAAGTCCGGGTGCAAATCTTCCCAATTCACCTTTTTTCGCTTCTGCTTCTACTGCTGCTTTTTCTCTTTTCCAGTCAATTCCGAATGGTGGATTTGAAATAATATACTGAAACTGATATCCGCTAAACTGATCTTCAGATAGGGTATCTCCAAATCTCATATTATTTGGATCACCCCCACGAATCATCATATCCGCTTTTGCAATCGCAAATGTAGAGGGATTAAACTCCTGACCAAAGCAGGTAACTCCTATCTCCGTGTTTAGCTCCTGAATTCTTTCTTCCATGCAGCTAAGCATCTGAGATGTTCCCATCGCCATATCATACACTGTTACATTTCCACCCTTACTCAGATCTGCATCTGATAAAAGTAAATCCGTCATTAAATAGATAATATCTCTACTGGTAAAATGTGCCCCAGCCTCTTCACCAAAAGATTCGGAGAATCGTTTTACTAAATCTTCAAAAATATATCCACAGTCTACTGCACTGATTTTATCTGGTCCCAGATATCCTTTTTGTGAATTAAATTCTTTTATGACAAGATACAAGGTATTACTTTCTACCATTCTGCGGATAATGTTATCAAAATCAAACTTTGCCAGCACATCCTGAACATTTGCTGAGAATCCATTCAGATAATCTCGAAAATTTGCTTCGATATTTTCCGGATCAGCTAATAAAGATTCAAATGTATATTTGCTGATGTTATAAAATTGATAACCGGAAGCCTTCGTCAGAAATCCATCAATTACAGCAAAATTCTTCACCTTTTCATACTGTTCCAATACTGCTTTATGTGTCGGTAATAAACAATCATGAAATCTTTTTACTACTGTCATTGGCAAAATTACCAATCCATATTCATGCGGTTTAAATGGGCCACGGAGCATATCTGCTACATTCCAGATCATTGTCGCTTTCTCTGCTATATTAGTTCCAACTACATCAAATTTATTATTTTCATCCATTTATTTTTTCCTCCGTATAAATATGTTCTAATTCTGCTGTTGCCTTTTCTAATTTGTATTTCAATTCTTTTATTTCATTTATCTTGGCGTAATATTTATCTGCAATTATCTTCTGACTTTTTAAGTCAGGCAATGGAATTGTTATTTTTTTCAATCCTTCAACCGGCAAATTTAATAAAGTAGCCCCTACTGCTACTCTAGATAAGGCTGCTTTTCCATTTTCACTTTCCAAATATGCTTTCAAAAAGTAAGGATTTATCTTATCTTCATCTAACTCAATAACATAAAGATTACCATTTGCTAAAATCTTATTTCCTTCTTTTACGGATGCAATTGCCATTTTTACCGGAGATACATTTTTGGAAATTACGAGACTTCCATTTTTAATACAATATTTCTCGTATTTAGGATTCATTTCTTTCAAATAAGGAAGATCATCACTAATAATACCATCCTTTATATTTGCCAGCATCAAATACTGCATGTTTGTTGGTTCATCAGATACAATTTCATCTAAAATCGTTGCTTTAATCTGTGCTCCTCTTGTTATGTTCTTTATCACAGATTCAAATGCTACACCGTTTTTTATGGGCATCTCTTTTTGAAGATATCTTGACGGATTAAGAGTGTATTCATTTTTTTCCACCTCTTCACCCAAAACTAGCTTTGAGTTATCGTCATCTGTATTCAGCAATTCAATAATTTTAGAAATATTTTCATCACTAAGAACATTCTGTCTTCGTCCAACTGAAACCATCTTCGTTGCATCTATCATTCTTATATTTTTATTATTTCTGCTTAATACCAGTAATGAACAGGCAATTCCAGTATTCGAATACAAATTGGATGGAAGTGCTATCACCGCCTCGACAAATCCTTTTTTTACAAATTTTTCGCGGATTACTGTATTGATTCCTCCGTTCCAAGTCACTCCATTACTCACCGAAACAACCGCTTTTCCATGTTTGTTGAGATGATTCATGACATTTATAATAAATACCCAGTCTCCCGCAGCTACTTTCTGTACTTCTGGTATAACATTATATATCGCCTCTAATTCCTCGTTGTTTCCAATACTCTCTTTCGCCCTTATCCCCCAAGGATAATCACAGAATATTTTATCAAACATCATATTGTCATCAATGTTCAGAACTGATTTTTGCTCAATTTTCACCCGATCAGAAATTAATTCCGTTCTGATTTCTGCCACTTCTTTGACCTCAGTTACAAGCTCCACACCATAAAACTGTGATTCTGGATTTCTTTCTATAGCATTCACTAGAAATGTTCCAATTCCACTACAGAAATCTGCTGCCTTATCATTTGAAATTTGAAGTATCTCATTTGCCAACTTTACAACACTCTGTGGGGTTTCGCATTCTCCCATAAATTTATTTCCTTGCAATGGCCACCACAATACTACTGCTAAAAGTGTTTCTTCTGAATATGCTTCTCCGATTTCTATTGCCACATTCCATAAATTTTCAATATTTCCTTTTATGAAACTGACTCTCTCCGGTGAAAAAGTCAGTTCCACATATTCTACTAACTGATATACATCGTTTATCTTATTTTTTAAAGATAAATACGCCACATACGATAAGCAAAAGCCTCCATATACGGATGTATTTCCAAGTTCTCTCATCCTATTTGAAATATTCCAACTAATCTCTTCAACTTTCGAGCCTTCTTTTTCTTTTAACTCTTTAACTGAAATATTCAACCCTGTTTCCTCCTTTGGTTATTCACAATCAATTCTCTTGTATTCACTATAGCATTTGTTTATTTGATTGTCAATAATCAAATTTGGTTTTTCATAACCATAAATATTTTTCTAATATAATTCCCTTTTATTATGACAGTAGATTTTTATTTCCATAGCAGCAATATTTATAAGTCCCAAGAGCAATATAAGATTTATCGGAAAATATTTTCTCACTACATCACCTGTTACAGCAATTGATGACACGCTGATAAGCAGAATCCATATAGAATATTTATCCCATGCTTTTCGATACTGCTCTATCTTCCTCAACACAAATATCTCACTACTTATTCCTAGTCCAAGAAAAATAAGAATAGTCATAATTCTCAAAAAATACGACCATCCTGCTGAAAAATACTCTCGCTCACCTAAAATATTTAATTCTGATGGATGGATTAACCACTCTATATATCTATACCAAAACCTCAATGGAACAGTTATGCAAGCAAATAGATCTTTTTGAAATACTGTATTTTTTATTACTGCCAACAAAACCAAGATCATATAAGCTATCATCCAGAATGTTTCCTTTTCTTTCGCTTCATTTTTCAACTTTTTTATTTCACAATCTGTTTTTTTCTTCACAGTCTTTACTTCTTCTTGTGCCTTATTAAACTGGTATTCTATTGTTCTAGCCTTTTTCTTTGCTTCTTTCTGTTTCTTCTGTGCTTCATCTACTGCCTCAACAGATGATTTATTCACCTGTATCTGCAATTTAGAGTTCTGGTCCCGAACGTCTTTTATTTCTTCTTCGAGCTGCTCTTGTTCGCTCCTGCTCTTCAAGCCGTTTCTGTTCCTCAAATCGTCGTTGCTCTGCTGAAGCGATCGATTCAACTTCTGCGTTTCGGACAGTTCGGTTGTCAAACGATGAATTTCGTCGTTTAATTTCCGAATTTCGTCTTGCATTTCGTGATTCTCGAAGAATAAATTCTGTTTTTCCATTTTCAGCTTGTGTGTCCTTTCCTGAAATTTCTGGATAAACTCGTTCATCTTCTGATTTCTCACCTGTAACTCGTCTCTCTCTTCCGTCACTAGCTCCAGTGAAGCCGCCTGCTCCTTCGCAAGCTGCTTCCACTTGTCGGTAGTATCCGGCAAGCTCTTCATCTGCTCCGTTTGTTCGTTCTGCTTCGGCTCGTACCCTTTCGTAATTTCCATTAAATTCATTCTCTAGTCCCTCCTTGCTGATATCAAGATGAAATGTTTTTGACAGATTGCTGTCTCGCACTTTCTTTCCATCCTGATTCTGAAATGTGATGTGCTTCCGTTTATCTGTCCAGTTTACGTTCCATCCAAACTGTTTCATTTTTTCTATAAACTTTTCTTTGCTGATACAATTTTCCAGTGCCTTTAATACCGCCATTGCACAGTCCGCTACAAAACTTTCCTTTACCTGTTGACGGAACAAGTTATATTTATCTTTGCTCCATGCAATGACTTCCCCTTTTTCAATCTGGCTTCCATCAAAGTGCTTTCCTTTCTCGGCAACTGTCAGTCCACGTTCCCGGCACATCTGGTTGGTAAGCTGTTTCATACGTTCCAGATCTTTTCTGGTATTATGCAGTTTTCTTCCATCTTCATAACTCACTGAATTAGTAACCAGATGGAAGTGGATATGATCTTTATCCTTATGCACAGCCACTAAGGTCTGGAATCCACTGAACCAATTTTCTGCAAACTCTTTTCCAAATTCTAATGCCTGCTCCGGAGTAATCTGCTCGTCCTTATGCCAGGAAATAATGTTGTGAGCGTACATTCTCCCAGAATCTTTATCCCACATCTTCTTTTCTTCTAAAAAGGTTCTATACACCAGATCATAGTTAATCTCATCATGGCAGTACGGACCTGTTACATAAGTAAGCAGTTCACTTGTCTTGTCCTGTCGCAAAACATATTCGATGCAGTTTCTCATTGCTCCATGTGAATTTGTCCGCTTATTAATCGTCTTATTAATAGCCATATCTTTTCACTCTCCTTCCGGTACTTAAGAATATTTTTATTGAGGAAATACAGTGTACTGTCATTTGGAACTTCTCCATCTGTATGCAGCTTTCTTGCAATCTGATTGATATTTGTAGTAGCTCCACGAAGCTGACTGAGAATATCTGCAAACATCTGGTTCAATCTTTTCAGTTCTTCCACTTCCTCTGTAGAAGCTATCTTCAAATCTGCGATTGCTTTTATTACAACTTCCTGCTGTGTTCTTCCGGATTCTTTCACTTTGTTTTGAAGCAGATTATATTCCTCGTTATTCATCCGTATGGTTACTGTATGATTTCGTTTTCTCATAGGCTTTTGTCTCCTTTCTTGCTTCATTTTCATTCTTTATCAACAGACACAGCGTTTCGGCTAAAATTTACAGGGATTCCATAAGGGGCAACGCCCCTTTGGTGGGTGCAGGGTGAAACCCTAGTCAATCAGTAAGTGTTCCGTAGGAATGTCCGGTGGACATTTCGCAGGGATACTTACGCCATTGACGTGCCGGGGTTCCAAGGGGCAGAGCCCTCTGGCAAGTTTAGGAACAGCCCAAAGGCTGGCTCCGGTGCAGAGTGGCTTGCCACTTTGCGAAACTTGCCTGTCATCTCCCCACCACTGAACCGACACCCACCAAGCCATATTTTCCACCCTACGTTATCAGATCAAAATGGAGATGACGGTGGTTTTGTGGTGCAGGGACAGCCTGTTTCAGAAAGAGAAAAGCTCCCATTTCGATAGATTTTCTCTTTCTGAAACAGGCTGTTCATGCATCACTCCGATGCGAAGTATCGGACAATCATGTGCCGTATCCGGCACTCTATATTTCTTCTTTGCCTTGCTTATACAACGTTTTCCATCTGCAAATGCCTCTCTGCCATATTTCGCTGTTATTTCTGCTTTTCTTTTTCTGAATCACTTTCCATTTCTGCTGAAAAGCATAAAAATAGCAGTCATGAACATTTCACTGATTTTTACCAATAGAAATGCCATCACTGCCATTACCTTTTTCTGCTATTCTGTTTCCGTAAAGCTTTCCTTACTGTCAGTCTATTTTTCTATTACTGCTATTTTATTTTGTCGCAAATTTCAAACAGGTCATGCAATAAATTCTCCAGTTTCATAAGTCTGCGATGCTGATACCAGATCAATCCGGGAAGTCCCACTGCAAGGAAGAACGAAGCACATAAAATCTTTATTGCCTGTCCTCTGCTGCTTATCCCTCCATATCCAAATCCACATACCAGATTCACGAATAAAACATAGAAATATCCACAAAATAAAACAAATTCAAAAATCCACACCAGCACCTTTTTCACTTTCTCTTTCACTCTGTACTTCTCCCTCCTGCATTTTTAAATTCAGTGTAGCGAATTTCTCGCTATATTTCAATAGTGAATATCTCGCTAAGTTATTATTATGCAAGAGGTGAAACGCATGTATCAGAGAATACGGGATCTGCGTGAAGATCGTGACCTTACGCAGAAGAATATGGGTGAAATTCTGAATTGCAGTCAGCGTATTTACAGTAATTATGAATGTGGTGATGTCGATATCCCTACTCACATTCTGATTAAACTGGCTGAATTTCATAACACCAGCGTTGACTATCTGCTAAACCTGACAGATGATAAACGTCCTTACCCAAGAAAAAAGAATAGCTCCACTTAAGGCAGTCCGATTTATTTTATGCAAACCGGACTGCTTTTCCTTTTTACAGACAGCTAAAAACTATCCGCAAAATCCAGTGCTGCATCCATATCAGCTTCTTTCTCCCAGTCCAGATTATCTTCTGCGATCTCTCCATCCGTTTTCTCCATTGTTAGTGTTCTGTCCAGCAGATTAATTTCTCCTACCGATTCTTTTACAAACGGTACAAGCATTTCCATCAGATTCTTAGCTATAGCCATCGGGACGGATTCTTTCACTCCATCCCGGATAGCTGTTTCCACCCTTTCCAGAAACACATCTTCCTTTTCTCTGGTTTCCAGATACGGATCTGCTTCATTCCTGTACTCTCTGGAAAAATAATCGTTTAAAGCAACTACAACTGCTCTGGTGTACGATTTATATTTTTCCCTGTCCATCGTCTGCAAATATTCCCATGCCTGCCTGTCCTGTTCATCACAAAGATTCAAACGGATATTTGTATTGATGATTTTCCGTTCTTTTCTCATACAAGCATCCCTCCGTTTCTCTGGATTTTCCTTACGGTCATTGCTTCATAGCCTTTCGCTGTGGCACAGATGTCCCGTACAATTGTCACCCGGCTCTTGTCATATTCTCCAAAATTCTGGATCATACAACCGCCACCGCCGACTACATACAGACGCATCAGTTCTGGATTATATTCCCGTTCTCTCAGCTTATGAAAGATTTCTTTCGTATAATCTCCGGCAGCTTTACGAATGACTGTCAGATATTTCTCACCAATATCTGCTGTCCCGGTACGGATCACCTGCTCAATCACCAGATCGTCCACCACTGTTCCCAGTTCTTTCAGCAGGGATTCCCTTACAGCAAGCACACACTGATGCGTTCCATATTTCTCTGTAAAGCATTTCTTCTCTAATGGACGGGAATTATTGATATACATAATATTCATAGTTCCATTTCCAATATCTGCCAGCATATTGATTCCTTTGAAATCCTGTAAGCGATAGAAGGCTGCTGCAAATCCCTGTGGGTAAATATCAGCTCCTGCAAACTCTACATGATACTCTTTATTGCGGAATATAAAATCCACGCTTTCATTCTGGAGAAGATATTTCTGGAAATCTTCTTTCTGTGTAGCTACCCAGGTAAGGGGAAGTCCGACTGCGATATGTACCGTTGCCCGGTTCATACCTTTCCCATCCAGTTCCCTTGCAATAGCTGCCAGTGTCAGCACATAATAGTCCTCATCCTGCGTTTTCTCTGCACAGAACTCCTTGTGTTCCTCTCCGATCTGGTAATACATGCCATTGTAAACAAGAAGATTGTTCTGAAAGATTGGCTCCTTGTCATATCTGGCTACACCGGATGGAAAGCATCTGGTGGCAGTTTTCATGTTTCCATAACCATGATCAATCCCGATCACCATAACTGTTTCATTATTGTTGTTTTTCATCATTCTCATAATCATACCTCACACTTTCTTAATTTTTATTTTTTTACTTTTTCCAAAATTCGGGAAAAACCTATATTTATATCAGCTAAAACGTTGATACCTGAAAAAGGGCAATCAGTGTAAAAAAAGCAAAATTTTATGTACTCTGGCAGCTATCTTTGTTATTTCTCCTGCTCCGGTAACATTTCTTTTTGCTTATTTTGCCCTAAATGCCCTTAATTCCCTGATTCATATTTAATTGTAACTGTTTATAATCTATATCTGTTTCTTCAAAAGGTATTCTTTCTTCTGGATCTACAGGACAAAAATCTTCTTCCTTAACTGCAATATCCTGATAATAGAACTCACCATTGTACTGCTTCAGAAGGAAACCTTTATCTGTCATATTCCTGAAAAAGTTGGATTTACCATGCCCCTGTCTGCCATTCTCTTTGCAGTATTCCTCATACATATGGAACACTTCACTTCGTTTCAGACGTTTCCCTTTGGCACGCACCAATGACTCATCAATAAAAGCACAGATACTATCTGACGTCCGTTGCACTTCTCTTACACATTCTTTGCTGTGTTCGCTCTCCGTGAACTTTCCCTGTTCGTACAGATTTTTCAATGCAATCATCGCCATATGAATTGCATAATCGGATTCTGCCTGTACCTTTTCCTTTAAGTGCAGATCTTTTTCACCACTTTTTACTACCCGGTTCATATCAAGAATCAGTAGTCTGCGATAAAAAGCATCCGACTTATCCTCAAGATTCTGCGGCATTTCATTGGTAGAAAAAAGCAGCTTTGCATAAGAGTGAAAATGGATTGCATCCTGCCCCTTTTTCTCATAGATCAGTGTATCTTCACCGACTGCTTTCTTTAATACATCTGTGTTCTCCATTGCTTTACATGGAATATCCGCACAGGCATTTAGTAGCTTTCCGTACATTCCAGTCGCATAGAATCGTTTGTTCAAATCCTGTAAAGAAATGCTGGACATATTGGTGATTCCAACCACATACTGGATCAGTGATACTGCCACAGACTTTCCGGTTCCACCATTTCCTTTCAGTGTAAGGAATTTCTGAAACTGCGTATCCTGTGTCATGCAGTATCCAAAATACTCCCAGAATGTCTGCTGTTCTTCTTTATTTGGAAGAGACGATGCAAGATACTTTTTGATATTTTCTCCACCTTGTAACACCTGCTCACAATCCTCTGGATAATAGGGAAATGGAATCTGATTGATTGTCAGATAATCCGGATTGTGTTCCAGCATTTCACCCGTAACCGGATCATAATATCCATTTTTGAAGTTGATCCACCTCACAGGTTGTTTATTTAGTTCATATGCCTCTCGGTGAACTTTTGGCTGTGCGATCAGCAGATTATAGATTCTTTTGATCACTCCACTCTGTACCTGGTCACGATAGATCAGCTTCTGGATACGGTATTTCATTCTTACCCCATCATGGTCTTCCAGGAAAACACCATGCTCATAATAATACGGTGTGATTCCCACCACAAAAAACTGAACATTCTCCACCAGGTAATCTACAATCTCCATATCCCGGACACCTTTCACATTTCCTTTTGCATCAAATAAGTGAAAACGGCTCAGTTCCGGTTCTTCTTTCGGATCTCGCTCAAACCGAAGAATATACTTTTCCAGTAATTTCTCAACTTCTTTCTGATTATCCAGTTTGCCAAGGTACTCCTTCTCTTTGAACAACTGCCAGCCCGCTTTTCCATCAAGACCAGCGTCTTTGAAAAATGTCTGTAACTTATCATTCATCCACTTCACCGTACAGGCAGTCACATAATGATAGGCACTCTGACAGCTTCCAGTAAACTGAATAGATCTCATTTCCTCTATAAAAGAATCTGCACTGAAATAATATCCATCATCTTCCTGCACCAGACAAAGTGCCTGATAACCTGACATCACAATATTCAATGCGATATCCTGATTGTCCACCAGAAAAATATAGGTCTGTGCTGTCCCTTCCGGATTGGTTTCCATATAATGCTTCAAAAACTTCTTGTTCAAACTTATCACTTCCTTTCAGACAAAGAAAAAGACGCAAGCCATATTTTATGACTCACGCCTTACTTCGCTCACAATATTCTATTTTTATCAGTTACCTGCCAGATTGGTTACTGGCAATTCTTATGCATAAATCAATTCTTTCAAGATAATCTCCTCTGCAATCGCTCTGTGCTGATTAGCTGTTCTTACCCATGCCATCTGATCTTTCTCCTTATCTGGCAGTGGTTCTTTTTCTTTCAACTGCTCCAGGATCACTTCTTCCCGTTCTCTTGCTGCCTTGTCCACTTCCAGAAGATGCTCGCCAATCGTATCCTGTAAAAGCATCACCTGATACGTTGAGTTTCGATGGTTCTTCAGATAATCTCTGCGAAGAAATCCATATTTGCCAAGTTGCTCCATCTGCTCACCGGATTTATAGGTGAGATTCGGAATCAGGTATCCATTTACATTTGTATAAGTCAGTTTCATATCCCTATGACCTCTCTTTCGTTTAAACTTTTATCTGTAACAGAACCAACTGTTCATGTTACGTCATTGCTACAAATCTTTCTTTCCATATCATTTTGAATCCAACCCGGGCAGATTTTCTTCAAAATCATGGTAAAAGTGCTTCGTTTCTGTGTTGGGAAAATGAACGGAAACACTTGATTTTACTGACTTTCTTCAATGTAACCTTATTATAACGTCCTCCCCATACCCCACTTCCTCATTCGGATACTCGTCAAATCCCGGTACTTTTTTCGCTCCACGTCTCAGATACGCCTTCACCTTCTCCCCATATAGATATGGATCGTTTTTTCTCACAATCCCCCATTCCATCAAAAGCGCTGCACTTCCTGTCACAAATGGCGTGGCAAAGGATGTTCCTGTAAATGCTGCATATCCTCCGCCCACTGTTGTTGTCATAACTTCCACTCCCGGTGCCACAAGATCCGGTTTCACCATATTCGTAAGTCTGGTAAATCCTCTTCCCGAAAAATCCGCATATGCAAATGTCCTTGCGTCATATGCTCCTACGGATATTGCACGGCTGGCAGAAGATGGAATTGTGAGCGTCGTAGCATCTGTTGGAAACAAGAATCCTGTTCCACGATTCAATACATTGTCGCTTGGAAGCCACATTTCATATTGTCCTGTCACAATCTTCCCGGCACTTAGAACAATTCTCCATATTCCTTCTGTCAGATAACTTTCTACCGGAAGCAGATCTATATAGATTTCCTGGGAAATGCTGTAAGGACTTGGTTCCCCATAATAAAGCAGTATTTCTGTCTGACCAATTCGGAAGCGATGTGGTCCCAATATCTCCGGTACCGGTCCGACCCGCACTCCCGATGGATTGATGATCGAAATCTCTATTTGATCCGTATATTCTTTCCATATCTGGATACTGATCGATGACTGTCTGCTCTGAATTGCAAGCTGGATTGTCTCTTCTCCTTCTGAAATAATTCTACCGGAAGTATGCCCGGCACTTGCCGCTTCATTTCCGGTTCCGATGCAAAATACACTCTTCCATATATTGGACACATCATCGATATACCGCTCCAGAAGTGTCGTCCCGTCATGTCCGCCGTATGTATTCCCAAAACTGATATTCACAGCTACAGGCATCCGAAGCTCCAGTGCCTTTCTTATTATATAATCAATCCCCATCATTAGCTCTGTCGTTCTTGGGAATCCTTCCTGTATGGGATTACCAAGTTTTACAACGATCAATTCACTCTGCATGGCAACTCCGGCATAACGTCCTCCACTGTTGCTTCCATTTCCTGCTGCTACTCCCGCCACTGCCGTACCGTGTCCGGAAATGTCCTGGCTTCTCACAAGCCTTCTCTGTTCTGATACAGTTTGTGCATTTAATGCTTCATCTATTTGTCCTTTCGTATACTCCACACCGATGCTGTATCCAACCGGTGCTGTTTCCCCATCTGCCGGATTCAGAGACTGATCCCACAGATACCGAATCCTCGTGCTTCCGTCCGCATTTCGAAAATCTATATTCGCATAATCGATTCCCGAATCTATGATTGCAACCAATATTCCCTGTCCATACAGAGAAAGGCGTGTATCCTGTACCGCATTGATACAAGACACACGCCTTCCTTCTGCTGCCTGAAAGAACAGCCGTTTTGGTTTTTCTACATATTCAACTTCCGGAATTTCCGATAAGATGTCGATTCTGGATTCTGTAATTCGGATGACTGCATATTCATTTTGAAGTTCTGTTACTTTGGATGCTATCTTCCTGACTCGGTCCAGATTTACGGAATATTTGATGATCAGATCCCATTCCCGGTCAAGCGGATCATATCCAACATTTAAATTCAAGGATTTTTCCCGCTCATCTTCCGCGGAATTCAGTGCAAGATTTAAAAGATTTTCTAGTTTCTGACTGGTCATACATTAACTCCAGATGCTTTTGTTATTAATATATGTACTTTGTAAGCCATAGGGGACACTGAAAAAGCCACTTTTTTACGTCCCCTATGGCGTCATCACTTCTCCCAGCACTCGCCCCACTGCCCCGGCAAAATCATTAATATTCTGAATCTGCACCAGTTCTCGGTCGAATATCTCTCTTGCTGCCTCTCTGGATTTTGCACTTCCCATGAAGATTCCTATGACCTGGATTCCTTTTTGCTTTAACCTCTGAACTTCCCTTGCTGTATCCTCTATTGCCGGCTGGTCAGTATATTCCTTGTTCGTATAAAAAGCTCCCTCACCGATATTCTGGTCGTCCATAGGGTTTGCATCCGTCAGTACAAGTAAAATTCTTTTTGCTTTCTTACTTGCTTCCATCAAATATCCTGCTGCACGCAGAGCCAGTCCGTCCCGGTTATTTCCTGCCGCAACATATCCGAATAATTCATTTCCAACCTGTTCTTCTTCATAATCTTTAAAGATCCGCATCACCGTAAAGCCCCGGATACTGCAATAGGAATATATCTGTGTCGGTATTCCACACTCTTCCAGACTTTCTGCCAGGACATATGCCTGCGCCGCAATCTGTTCCTGCATCTGCTTTCTGGAAGACGATGCATCGATCAGCATATCGACTGAAAATCCCGGAATCTCCACTTCTTCTTTCCGTTCGAATACTCTTGGATTATCCAGATAAACTGCTTTCCATACTTCTCTCGGATTGATCTTCCCGTGCGTTGCCATTTCTGGAAATGTCTCGTCCTGTGTCTCCAGACAGATGCGTAATTTCTCTGTAAGTTTTCTTATACTGTTTCTGTATATTGCACGATTCTTCTCATAATACTGTTTATTTTTCTCATATTGCTGGGCAGATTCTTTTTGAAATTCCAGGATTTCCTGTCTTTCTCGTTTTCTTTCTATTTCCGAAAGTTCTTTTAATTTTGTTTTGCTCTTCTGCTTTTCTTTCCATCCTGATCTTCCTCTTGTAAAGAGTACATGACAATTCTTATGTTTATCCACACATATCTCCCGCTCTATTCTTTCCTGCTCAGTCTGCGGGTACATATTCTTGCCAAAGCAGGCTTCTACATATATTCTTGCCTCCCCCGGATCATTTTTTAATGAGAACTGCACCAGATAATGCTTTGACCGCTCTATAACTCCTGTTTTTTCCTCACTGCCAACGTCTTTATCTTCATAATACTTCGCCCGTACATATGTGGCACTCACTTTTCCAACAGAATGGAATGCTCCGGCAACTTTCTGAAGAAAGTAAACACCTTTTTTTTTCGCAGCTTTTGACGGACGATAAGAAAAATATTTCCACAGATTCTCTCGTGTCTGTTCCAGAATCTCATCCGTTGTCATCTCTTCCGTATAGGAAAATGCATGCAGAAGTTCTTCCTCTTCTGTAGTTAGTTCGGATGGCTGTCCCAAAATTTCTCTGCAATGTGCATTCCGGATTTGTTCTATCCTTGCATATTCTTTATAATTCCTGTAACGGTTCAGATTATCCAGCGCATACTCCCTTCGCAGTTCTTCCATTACTGATCTTATTTTTCTTTCTTTTTGGTACAATGCATTCTCAAGTCCGATCCAAAGAAGACCTTCATACAGTTCCCGGTCTTTTCCTCCCAGCTGATTAAAAAAATCATCTATTTTCTCCTGATCGTACCATTTGTAAGTCAGACCGATAATCAGATTCAGATACATATCTGCCGTTCCGTTCGATGCAAATGCAAGGAAAAGTGGTTCAAGTTCATAATTTTCTGCCGCCGCCCATATAAAATTGCATGCTCTTTTTGCTTCTCTTAATTCTTGTTCTTCTATTTCCGCCATGCTATAACACACTACTTTCCTGCTACTTCACAAACAAATCTTTCTTCACCGTTTTCTTCGAGATTCTTGTACGGATCGTATCACGAATCAGCGTCTGTTCATAGGTATCAAATGTTTTATTGGTAATTCCCATATCCAGTGCCGGAAATATATCAAGTCCTTTTTCCATCAGACCGACTGCTCCTAAGAGACCACGCAGATCCAGAGCCTTGGAAGATATCTCTCCATTTTCACATTTCTTATGTAATTCCAGAAACATAAATGTCAGTTCTCCTGCTCCTTCTTCCCTGATGTCCGGACAATGCTTTTTTATTAATTTAATCAGACTTTCCTTTGAAATCATCGGCATCTGGATTACGACAAATCTGGATACCAGTGCTTCATTCAGTTCTTTTGTACCCGCATATCCGTAGTTCATCGTTGCAATGAATCTTGTCGCCGGATGTAATTCCATACGTTCGTATCCTGGAACATCAATCGTCCGCCGGAAGTCCAGTGTCGCATGAAGTACTGCCATTGCTTCACTTTTTGCCATGTTGATCTCATCTAATATGGCAAATCCACCGGCTTTTGCCGCTGTATACACCGGCCCCGGTCTGAAAGATACCTCTCCCCCACGTAATGTATCCATACCAATCAATGAAGCTGCATCCATATTCACGGTAATTGCCTGCTCCCAGACTTCTTTTCCATAGTAAAATTGTTCCAGTTTCGGAATTCTTGAACCATATTCTTGTTCTACCGGGTATGTTTCCCTATATTCTGTTATCTCACGGATCAGATCATCTCTGATTCCAAGTTCTCTTAATTTTTCCAGCAATTTCTAAGGCTCCCTTTCTGAAATGTTGTTATTTATAGATATACACTATCCACTTCTCCATATTTTATTACTTAAAAATACACGAATCAAAGATTTTCCCTTTTTCTTACAAACTACAGGAATTTCTTCACCGCTACCGAAGCATTTTACTTATATTCTATTCTACTATATAATAAAAAACAAGAAAACTATTACATAGGAGGAATCGCCGATTATGTCGACAAAAAAAGCCAATCTGATTCTTACAACCTGCTCTATGGCATGGGGAACTTCTTATATATTTATGAAACTTGGAATTGAGGGACTTTCCCCTCTGATGCTGATGGCTCTGCGTACAGGAATCGCATTCCTGATTCTGGTACTTATATTTTTCAAAAGGTTACTGAAAGTTAATAAAAGACTTTTACTCTACAGTGCCATCACCGGCTTTCTGCTTTTTACAAACCTTACGCCAATCCTTTACGGATTAAATACGATCACTGCTTCTCAGAGTGGATTCATCCTCAGCACCACCGTTGTGCTTGTTCCGGTCATTCATGCAGTTATTTCCCGGAGACTTCCGGAGCATCATGTCAGGCTTGGAATCATTATCGTATTGATCGGAATGGTACTGATCAACGGCGGTGATATATTTGCTGTCAAGCCCGGAACGCTGCTTTGTATCCTTTCGGCTTTCAGTTATTCAATCAATATTGTATTAAATAGCTATTTTACCAGACAGGTAGATCCACTTGCACTCGGAGTCTACCAGCAGGGTTTTACCTGTCTTTATTCCATAATCGGTCTGCTGGTGTTCGGATCCCCGATATTTCCGAGCACTGCGTTGGACTGGATCTCCGTTCTTGGACTTGCTCTCCTGTCCTCAGCTTACGGATTCGTTGTACAAACTGTTGTGCAGCAATATACAACACCGGAGAATACCGGATTCCTGTTCTCCCTGGAACCGATCTTTGCAGCGATTTTTTCCTTCATCTTCCTGCATGAGAAGCTCACGGAGATGGGATATCTCGGGGCCATTTTCATTCTTGCAGGAGTGTTTACCGCTATCGATGCAAAAAGTACGGTAATGGAATTAATCACCGGGAAATCCGTTGCAGAAGTTACATCCAAAAGATAGCAGAAAATCCGTTGTCTTGTCCTGATATGCTCCCTTACTGAAAATCCAGTAAAACAGGAGATGCCATTGACTGACAACGGATTTTTATCTTTTCTACAAAATCTCTGCTTCTAATTTTCTATAAATCGCATCTGCAAGAATCTTATGACTCTGTCCATCCATATGCTCCTGATCTGCTTCCGACGGACTCGCATAATCTGCTGCCCGCATGAATCGTTTGCCATACTTTCCGGCCACTTTTTCATATACCGGTTCTAATTTCTTTGATACTTCTACGGATTCTGGCGAAAATTCCTGATCATATCCGTCCTGCCATACCTTTTCTCCCAGATAGATCGGAGATATCACAAGAACCTTCATCTTATCTGCATACTGATTGATCTGCTCCAGTAACCTGGCAATTCCTTTTCCGATGATTTCTGCTGACGCTCCGAATATAGTTTTGCAGTCATTCGTTCCAAGCATCAACACGACTGCATCCGGCGTGTGCGTCTCCAATAATGTCGGAAGCAATTCTGTTCCCCGTCTTCCCAGGCGAAGCGGATCTTCAAATATGGTCGTTCTTCCACACAGACCTTCCTCAACAATTCTAATATCTCGGTCCGCCAGTTTTTCCTGTAAGATTCCGGTCCATCGTTCTTCCCACGGAAAACGCTTTCCGGTCTCTCCATCTAACCCCCACGTATTCGAATCCCCAAAGCATAATATCTGTTTCATTACTTCCTGCACCTGCCTTCTGAGCTTTTCTCTCTTTTATCTTTTAATAACTGGAGTTTAACACCGTTTTCCTATTAAGTCAATATGTTTTATATGTTTTCTGTGTTTTTGCTTTCCATCCTACTTTCATTTATGTTATACTATCTTATAGTTTGTTCGTACCAATCATACAAGGAGGAATTCAACATGAATGAAAGATTAAAACAACAACTTGATTTCATTCTCGAAATTGATAAAGAAAAGAATATATTAAGACAAACCCACCTTTCCGGACACGGAAGACGTGAAAACGATGCGGAACATGCCTGGCATATGGCAATTATGGCATACCTGTTAAAAGATTATGCCAATGAACCTGTCGATATCGCAAAAGTTATGATCATGTGCCTGATCCATGACATTGTGGAAATTGACGCCGGAGATACTTATGCCTACGATACAGAAGGATTAAAGACGCAGAAAGCACGTGAAGATGCTGCCAAAGAACGGATTTTCTCACTGTTACCAGAAGATCAGAAAAAAGAACTGACTTCATTCTTTGATGAATTCGAAAATTACCAGACACCGGAATCCAAATTTGCACATTCCCTGGATAACCTGCAGCCATTGCTTCTCAATAACAGTAACGGCGGTGGCGACTGGCGTGAGCATCAGGTTACTTCCGAACAGGTATACGGAAGACAACGGAAAACGCAGCTGGGATCTGAGACTTTATATAAAGTAACAGACCAGATACTCAAAGAAAATATAGAAAAGGGAAATATTAAAGAATCATAAGCAATGTTTTTCTTTCTACAGGACCTGTCACCGGCAGTCCCTGTATATGCCAGTGCAAAGCAAAAGCCTTCCGAGTACCGACTCAGAAGGCTTTCCTGCTCTTTTAAAAATGAGCTGTTTTATTTCAGCTGCTATATTTTCATCATCCCGGACATAATACATCCACCAACTGCTCCACATTTTTCCATATCATTCCACTGTTCTTCATCGAACTTTATTCCGCCGATTCCATATACCGGAATATTAACTTCCTTACACACTTCTTCTAAAAATTCCAGTCCTCTTGGCCGTAATCCCTTTTTACAGTCCGTTGCATAAATATGTCCTGCCGTAAGATAAGATGCGCCTAATCGCTCTGCTTCTTTCGCTTCTTCTACAGAATGTATGGAAATTCCAATCTTTGTAAATTTTTTCTTTTCTTCATCAGTTGTTTTTTGCAAAATCGGAAGTGGCAGATGTACAGATGTACATCCCAGTTCTAGTGCAGTCTTCCAGAAATTATGAAGAATACAAGACACCTGATAACGGCTGCAAATATTCATTACTTCTTTTGCCAATGTCCCATATTCCTCTTCTGTCAGATCTTTTTCTCTTAAGATCACAGCTTCCGGATGTATCTTGCAGACTCTTTCTATCTGCTCTAAAAACGGGCGGTTGCATAATTTCCGATTGCTGACTGCAATGATTTTAAAGTCCTGATTGTTTACAGATTTTATCACTTACAACTCCTTTCAGTTGTATTCGGCATGTTTTTAACACAAGATACTCCCTGTTACACATAGATATAATCACTCATCACCGGCTGAAGATTGTGTTTCAGAAGTGCCTGATAGACCTCATCCACCGAACGTCCATCCGAGATTTCAAACTGATCATCACCCTTATCTTCAATATCTTCTACATGACTTCCGATACCGGTACTTACACCAGCAGATATCTTCGTTGCTGCAATACTTACCAGATTATCGCGGACTCTTTCACACTCTCGTGTCGAAACCGTGATGCTTGCAAATGGCATAAACAGGCGGTATGCACACACTACCTGCAAAAGCTGCGGTTCGTGCACATCCATCGGATTGATCCTGTCATTATTGATGATCGGACGAAGTCTCGGACATGAAAATGCGATCTCTGCATGTGGATATTTTCTCTGTAATAAATATGCATGATATCCGGTCGCAAATGCATCTTTTCTGAAATCATCCAGCCCCAGAAGTGCTCCGAATCCAACTCCACGCATGCCGCCTTTCAATGCTCTTTCCTGTGCATTTACACGATACGGGTAGATTCTCTTATGCCCTGCAAGATGAAGTGTCTCATATTTATCTGAGTTATATGTCTCCTGAAATACCGTTACATAATCTGCCCCACATTCATGCAGATATGCGTATTCGTCTGAATTTACCGGATAAACCTCCAGACCAATAACTTTAAAATATTTTCTGGCGATCTTACATGCTTCACCGATGTATTCTACTGTAGATTTGTTACGGCTTTCTCCTGTCAGAATCAGGATTTCCTGCAGACCTGTCTCAGCGATCGCCGCCATCTCTTTTTCGATCTCTTCCGCATTTAACTGTGCACGGTTGATTTTGTTATGGCAATTAAAACCACAGTAAATGCAATAGTTCTCGCAATAATTTGCGATATAGATTGGTGTGAACATATAGACACTGTTACCAAAATGTTTTCTCGTCTCGATCTGCGCTGCCTGCGCTATTTCCTCCAGAAATGGCAGTGCTGCCGGTGACAATAACGCCTGAAAATCTTCCGGTGTGCGCTCTGTATGTGCCAGTGCACGTTTTACATCTTCTGCTGTATATGTATTATAATCATAAGCCTCCATGGCTGCCACGACCTGATCGAGTATTTCTGATCCGATATCCTCCATGCCTGGAAGATAGGTCATGTGATCGATCCGGTTCTTCTTCTGGTCTTCCAGAATCTCCTCGCTTAAAATACTTTCATTAATATGTGTATCTTCATGATTTGTTCCCATTTGTCGTGCCTCCTAATCCTGCAGAAATCCGGTCAGCGGTGAAGATGCACTTGCACCACGCTCAATCGTTCTTCCAAGTCCGGAAAGGTACGCACTTCTGCCCGCTTCGATTGCTTTCTTAAATGCTTCCGCCATCGCCGGTACATCTCCTGCTGTTGCGATTGCCGTATTTGCCATCACTGCAGCTGCACCCATCTCCATTGCCTCGCATGCCTGGGACGGACGTCCGATTCCGGCATCTACGATAATCGGCAGATCAATCTCATCGATCAGGATCTGAATAAAGTCTTTTGTGCTAAGCCCTTTATTTGATCCGATCGGTGCGCCAAGCGGCATGATACATGCTGCACCGGCATTTGCAAGATCTCTTGCAGCATTCAGATCCGGATACATGTACGGCATAACCACGAATCCTTCTTTTGCAAGAATTTCCGTTGCCTTGATCGTCTCATAGTTGTCCGGAAGGAGATATTTCGAATCTCTTACAACTTCCACTTTGACGAAATTTCCGCATCCGACTTCTCTGGAAAGTCTGGCAATACGGACAGCTTCTTCTGCATTTCTGGCTCCTGATGTATTCGGAAGAAGTGTCACATCTTCCGGGATATAATCCAGAATATTGGCAAGTCCCCCTTCATTCGCACGACGGAGTGCCAGTGTAATAATCTGTGCTCCCGCTTTTTCCACACATGCTTTCACCAGATCCAGTGAGAATTTTCCCGAACCTAATATAAAACGAGAAGTAAACTCTTTTCCTCCAAGTGTAAATGTATCTGTATTTTTTATTTCTTTTTTATCCATAATCAGGACCTTCTTTCCTATTATTTTCTGCTCATGCTTTCTTATTTATCTATCGTTTTTTGCGGCATGAATCTTATGTTTCTTACCTGTCTTCCTACACATCCTCTTCTCCAAGTATCAGACGTGTGATCATATTCGCCTCATGTGCTGCACAGATTGCAACTCTTGGTGCCATAAGACCATTCCCATAAGTTGGTGCCGTCTCGCGGTCTCCGCACAGGTAAAAGTTCTTCATTAACTTCTGTGTGCGAATCGTATTACTGCTTCCGTATCCTGCCATACCGGTTGCCGATACCAGTTTCTTTTCCGGAAAATGTTCCAGTATTCCATTCACCAGCATTGCCTTCGCCTCTGGATTATCGAATGCTTCACATACAATAGGCTCGTCACGAAATAGTGTCTTAAGATTTTCTTCTGTGACTTTCACGCAGTCTGTATAGATATCCAGATACGGATTAATTTTTAACAGTAATGATTTTAACGCATCTGTTTTATACATTCCGATATGCTCCATAAAGTACTGCTGCCGGTTCAGGTTCGTAATATCTACTACATCAAAATCTATCAGATGGAGATGTCCGACTCCGATTCTGGCAAGTGCATATGCCACATTTGATCCCAATCCGCCAAGTCCGGCTATCGCAACCCTTCCTGCAGACAGATGCTTCTGCTTTTCCGGAGAATGTCTTTCATTAAGCGCAGCCATAATCTCTTCTTTACTAAGTACTTTTGCGTTCGCATTTTTCGTCATATTTTCTGATACGATTTCTCCCATGAATGTTAGCCTCCTCCTACAAATGTCACAACTTCCAGACGGTCGCCGTCTTTTAACATGGTATCGGAATAACTATATTTTGGAAGAATATCTCCGTTTAACTCTACAGCAATTCTTTTTACCTGATACTGATTCTGCTCCAGATATTCTGCAACAGTCGTATCCTCTGTCAAATTGATTTCTTTTCCATTTACGATAATCATGCGTTCTCCTTTCCCGGATCATACTTTCAAAAGTACTTGTCAGATAAAAAAGAGTTCACGAAGTAAATACACCCGTGGTGGTGCACCCCTTCATGAACTCTCGTTCACTCTCAACTTATCCGATATTCAATTGTTCCTGATTTCCGTCACATAGTAACAAAAAAGAGAGCTACCAACTAAATGCATCTCTCCTAAAATCTACGTTATACATTCCTACGTTGGCATTATCCAAATCAGGTATATGGGTCGAAGTTCTTAACTTCCTCTCAGCCTGGTACACAAGCTCCCCGTGTTTTATCTACATATTTAAGTATAAGAACTCATACACGAAATGTCAACTCATTTTTTATTCATTTCTGACTTTTTCGTAACAGTTCAGCCTTCCGGCTGAACTGAATAAAAAAGTTATTGTAAAAACGCCGAAATTTTTTTGCTTTCTTATGTGACTTTTCCACAGTAAATACGTTATATTTCACTGTTAGAGGATTATAAGAAAGCCATAAAAAATTATGTGCATAACTTTTTTGGATATTTTTGCTTTTTAGCGTTTTACGCTTTGGTAATCCACATTTTTTCATAAGTGACCGGTGTTATCCACAGTCATTTTGACGAATGGCAGAAACGCCGGAATTCGCTTTTTTTCCGTATTTCTGATAAAATCATACTATCAGAAAAAGAGGAAGGGAGGCGGCCATGAATGGGCGGCAATTATGAAAAAGGTTTGTACAATCAGCTTATGGAAGTCATGGCTCGTCTTGACGCAGTGGAAGAAGATCTTCATACAGAGAAAATCGAGCATAAAAATGATGTTGACCGTCTGAACGCCAAAATAGACTGCCTTACAGAGGAAAACAGGATTCTTAAAGACGATAATGCCCGTCTGAGAAGCATTATCAATAATGACAGTTCCAACACTTCCCTTCCGCCGTCCACCGACCAGAAAGGTGGAAAACCTGCTAACACCTATAACAGCCGCCAGCATACAGAGCGTAAAGCAGGAGGCCAGAAAGGACATAAGGGTACAACCCTTACAAAAGCAGAAGTAGAAGAAAAAATCCGGTCAGGGAAATGCAGACATAAAATCAGGAAGATTGGAAATCCTTCCAGCCGGAAATATGTCACAAAATATGTTGTAGACCTTGATGTTGCACCTCTTGTAACGGAAATACGCATCTATGCAGATAAGGATGGAAAATTCAACATTCCAGATGAATACCGGAGCGACGTAATATACGGAGCAAATGTAAAGTCACTTGCGACAGTCCTCTACAGCGAGGGTGTCATGTCAAACGACAGGATAGCTGCATTCTTAAATGCCGCAGGCAATAATGAACTCGGTCTTTCAGCCGGGAGCGTTTATGGATTCTGCAAAAAACTTGCCCAAAATGCGGAAGGCAGTATCCGAACTTTAGAAGAGGAACTGCTAAACCGGGAAGTAGTATTAACGGATGCAACCACAGTAACGGTCAATGGAGAACAGAATTATGTCCGAAATTTCAGCATAGAAAAGACAGTTGTCTACCGTGCCATGAAAAGCAAGGCAATAGATGCCCTAAAAAAAATAGATTTCCTCAAAAAATTTTCGGGAATCTTAGTACACGACCACGAAACAGCATTATACCATTTTGGAACAGACCACGGTGAATGTAATGTCCATATCATCCGTTATCTGCGTAAGAACACTGAGGAAACGGGGCATAAATGGTCAGCGGGAATGAAAGACCTGCTCTGTGAGATGAACCGGGAACGGAAAAAACTCATGGACCTGGGTGAAGAATCTTTTCCTGAAGAAATCCTGTATGACTATGAGAAAAGATACATGGATCTCATTGCTTCAGGACGTAAGGAAAACAAGCAACCCGGACACAGATATGCAAAGAAGGATGAAAAAGCACTGTTAAACCGTCTGGAGAAATACATGCACAATCACCTTTTGTTCCTGCATGATTTCAGTGTGCCGTTTGACGATAACATGAGTGAACGTGACCTGAGAAAAGTCAAGAACCGCCAGAAGATGGCAGGAGGATTTCGCAAAGACAGTGGGCATGAAATGTACTGTGCAATCCTGACAATCATAGAAACTCTGAAAAGAAGAAATATGGGATTAATAGAAAATGTAAAAAAGTTATTTATGGGGACACCGGCTATTTTTTAGCCAGTGCTAAGAGTGGTTGCTCAGCCGGAAGGCTGAACTGTTAC
>AUXO018782445.1_pt1 | contig 45421 bp, 41 predicted proteins | sample 768731 | NCBI WGS metagenome assembly AUXO01 (sample SAMN02715735, study PRJNA202380) | gut metagenome | biome: sheep rumen | host: Ovis aries | place: New Zealand: Palmerston North | reverse complement strand
GCATTGGGATGATCGCGGAAGATATGAAAACCGGTACGGCCTAAGATCACGCACGACTCTTTCTCTGCCAGCGAGCGAACGATAAACTCCTCATCGTTGTACAGGTCTTGCGAAATAGTCTCAAACCACCAACTCTTCTTCATGCCCTTGAGTTTGTCTATCTCCTCCTGGGTAAGGTTATAGCGATCTTCCAGCTGCTTCAGCAAGCCTTTGTCGTATAACTCTACTCCTAAGATCTTTGCCAATTCAACGGCAATCTGTCGTCCACCGGTTCCGAACTCTCGTCCGATAGTCACTACAAATTTCTTTTCCATAAGTGTAAGAAAAAATTTTTATGTTTTAGCATTGATAGAAGCACTTGTTTTCGACCGTTGAATCCGAAACCATCGGATTCCCAAAGCCACAGTCGGTAGCAAGCAGGTATGTAGCGCTGGATGGTACATCCGTTGCACTGCGGAAACAGCATAAGGAGCGTCTAGGAGCTCGCTCATAAGCGCGCATTAGGATGTTTACGCTAAGGCCGCGTGGGCCAAAGGCATAGCGGACACATACCGATGCTAACGATTGGGGCGCGTTTTCTTGTAAGCGAAGCGCGTTTTCGATTATAGCAAAGCGGTAAAATAACCTGCTTCTATCAATGGTGTTTTTATTGTTTTTTTTTCTTCTGTTGGGGTCCCCGGAAATCTGCCGATTTTGGGGGAGAGCGGAGGCATAAGTCGCCTTTACCAATTAGCGGAGTGGTTTGGTCCCTGCGATCTTATTGCCGAACGCGATTTTATCTCCCGAAGGGTTTTTATTTCCTTTTATTTACCATCAAACGCGTTTACGCATTCGACTACGTATGCTACCTGCTCCTTCGTCATACACGGACTAATCGGCAGACTCAACTCGCAATCCGCAATCATCTCCGTAATCGGCAGCCTCAACTGCGGTACGTTCCATGCCTCTTTCGCATAGCACTCCTGCTTATGTGGCGCAATCGGATAATGTATCACCGTCCCGATCCCCTTCTCCGCCAAATAATCATGCAACCGATCCCGTACACCGTACACCTTACACTGTACACCAACTAAAATTGGAAACAAATGATACACGTTCTGTGCATCCGGCAGCCGTTCCGGCAACTCTACCAAAGGATTATTGATGTGGTCATAGTAATACGCCGCCACCTCCTGCCGTTTCGCCACATCCTCGTCTAAATACTTGAGTTTCACATCCAGTATCGCTGCCTGAATCTCATCCAAACGGCTGTTCCGCCCTGTGTATTGGAATACATATTTCCGCTGACTTCCGTAGTTCGCCAGTGCCCGAATAGCCTTCGCCAGCGCCTCATCATTCGTCGTCACAGCTCCTGCATCACCCAGCGCACCTAAGTTCTTTCCCGGATAAAAACTATGTCCCGCCGCATCACCCAGCGAACCCGTACGCTTGCCGTTAAACCGACAAGCATGCGCCTGGGCATTATCCTCCACGAGTTTCAACCCATGGCGACGACAAATCTCCGCAATCCGTTCCGTCATCGCGCACCGCCCATATAGATGCACGATGCATATTGCCTTCGTCCGCTCCGTGATAGCTGCCTCGATGAGCGTATCATCTATCTCCAGCGTCCGCGGATTCGGCTCCACGCACACCGGCACCAACCCGTTCTCCGTGATACCCAGATGGGTCGCGATATACGTGTTGGCCGGCAATATCACCTCATCGCCCGGCTGCATCACGCCCAACTCGATGTACGCACGCCATATCCATATCAGCGCATCCAATCCGTTGGCGCACCCGATGCAGTATTTGGTACCTATATACTCGGCATAATGCTGCTCAAACGCCTCATTCTCCTTGCCTTGCAGATACCATCCGCTGTCAATCACTCTTCTCGCCGCCTCTTTTATTTCATCGGCATGTAATCCAGTTACGTCTTTTAGAGATAAAAATGGAACTATCATACTTTTCAAATCAAAAATCAAAATTCAAAAATCAAAATTCAAAAATCAAATAGCTTTTTGCTTTGAATCAAAAATCAAGAATCAAAAATCAAAAATTACTTCTGCTCCTTCAAAGTCTTAACACTAGACGTGAGAACCCTATGTATTTCCTCCGCGTCTTTCATTAGTTCCTCGTACTGCTCTTTTTTAATCAACTCCGATCCGTACAGCACTTTCAGCCAGTACATAGTCTCGTGAGCCTCTTTCTGTGCAATAGCGAGTTTGTTGATGAAGTCTGCCTTGCTTATTGCGTCACATGCTTCGCTATAGTTCGCACCTATACTCGTACCTGCTCTCTGTATTTGGTCGGAGTTATTGTACTCATGCTGCTTTTCCCGCAAGTACTTGCGTAGTTTATTGATCTTTATCGAAAATGCTATGCACTTATCCAAAAATTCTTGCCGTGTCATATTAAATCAAAAATCAAAATTCAAAAATCATTATTACCTCCAAATCAAAAATCAAATATCAAAAATCAAAAGTCATATAACTCTTCTCCGTGCATATTGGTTACATCCTTCAAACTCAAAAACGGTACATTCATATCTTTTGCAATTTTTCTGTATTTTTCTTCTTTTAGTCTACTACCTGCGGTGCTATTTAAATCTCTTCCAAAATGTAGCATCGGCTTTGCGCGCTTCAGCGACGGAGGAAGGGTAATGTTCTATGAAATAGGTCAAAAACCCGGTACAATCGATTTTCGAAGCCAACCATTCCTTATGCCGTTGAGCATAGGCAGCCGAATCAAACTTTGCATCGGCTATTTCTTCGGCTTTTTCAATACACTCCTCCACTCCTCCGCTTATCCATGACGGCTCATCGGATTTCATTGCGCTTCTATTAGGAACAGGTCGATACATCCAAAGCAACCCCTCACGCGCTTCTTCATCCGTATAACCTCGTCCTACTTCATCTATATATATTGCCGGAGTCCCCAGCACCACCGATTCGGATGCCATGGTCGCCGACTCTCCCACGAATAGCGCCGCAGCCGCCTGCACGTCATGCATTCGCTCTATCGGAATATGTATTCGATACGGTTCGAGATCAGCCGGCAGTTCCGATTCAGAGGAGATAAACACCCGCAGATGCTTGCTCAGCCGTTTAATCAGTTCCCGCTTCTGATCTAACGTAAATCCCCCGACAAGCTGCGTATCATGCCATGCATCCCATTTCACAAATCGCACGATAGCAAACCGTGTCCCTTCCTCTATGCCCAACAAGTCCCACACCGAAGTCGGACAAAACCTCTTCGGATGCAGATAATGCAGTTCGATATTCCCTGGAAAACGAATCTCATCTTTTCGCAACTGAAACCAGAAGCACTCCGGCAACAATATCGCATCGGCTCTATTAGATAGCACTTTCACTTGCTCTGCGGCATGTTCGGTATCATCGATAATGATATGCTTCACACCGCATAACTTGGCCGCAATCGTTGTGTACGGACAGGTACGGGTAATCGCTACCTCAATCTTATTCCGCCGCAAGTACCGCATCTCCCATAGCACATTGCGCAGCAACGTCCATGCTTTGGATACCATCCCTTTGTTCGGTTTATGCAGCACCTCGTACGGGATGCCATACACATCCAATAGGTTGGTCGCAATATCCTTCGGCGTCGTAAGCCAAAAGACTTTGTGTCCATGTTTGATGAGTTCCGCTCTTACATTGCGGAAGTTATGAACTTGGGCGGGATGCCCTGAAACAAAAAGTATGTTCATATTTTTGTGTATGTCGGTATCATTAATAATTTCGTAGTTAACTCTTCTGCACATGGACAAGATCCTTCAACGTAGCCGAATTGCTTTGCCCACTCTATAGCATGCTTAAAATGCGTTGCTGTTTCTACTCCTTGTTTAGCGAACCATTCTTTTAATGCTTCCGGATTTTGCGTCCTTGCTACCAGCATAAATGCATTTTCACCCAATATACACTCATTCCCTAATTCTTTCATTCTCTCACTCATTATCGCAGCATTTTGCTGCTGGACCGCAATAGCATCCTCAGCATAGGGCAACCATGCACGATAAATCCTACTCACTCCCGGCGCCATCTTCCGCATCACCACTTTCTCCCTAATTCTCTCACTCCCTAATTCTCTCATTCCTTTAACCTTCATCGTCAGCCAGTACATACATCTGCTATACGCAATCGCCTTTACCAGCATTGAGCAAAACAACTGCACCTGTCCCATAAATCCGTATGAGGGCAACGCAGCATACATCTCGTCTATGGTGGGATTATTCGTTTTTGATTTACTATCGTTTTCTTTTATGTTTTCTTCAGCGCAAGCTGTGTTTTCTTTGTTATTGTTTTCCTTTATATTAACACAAAGAATGCCACCGCAACCCAGCGCCGGAAACTTCCCTTGATTGATACTATAGATCGTAAAATCGCCTTCAGCAGGTAAACCATACCCATGTGCATTATCCACAATGATAATCGCTTTGGGGCAACGCTTACGTATAGCCATTATATCATTCCGTATTCCAAACAGGTTCGTCACCACTATCGCATCCAGATTCACAGGCACGGACTCCACATTGATTGTCAATCTCTCCGTCAGATCCACAAACACCGGCACGCATCCTGCATTTACCACCGCATTCGCCACCGTATGGCAGTTATATGCCACCACACCCACTCGGCTTCCTTCCGGCACACTTGCCTTCAGCGCCAAAACAATACCCGATCGTGCATGGTTCAGCAAATACTCGCCCTGCTTGGGTTCATATAGTTTGCCGAACCAATACTGCCATTGGCGGCAAAACGGGAATTGTATATCTAATCGCGGTATCATTTCAGTTTCTTCAATATTTTCACGCCCAATATTCCTATCTTATAGAGTAGCGGTTTCGTAATACAAAGGAATCGTCCGTGTTCTACTTCTTTGCCACCGAACTTAGCTTTAAAATCCCGTACTCCATATGCTTCATCCGGCTTTCCTGCACCCATCATATCGAATCGCGCACACCCTTGCTCCGCGGCATATCGTATTCCCGCATAGGTAGCATAACAAGATGGAAATACATGAGGATATACCCCATCCTCTCCGCAAGCGAACCATTCATACAAACATTTACCTTCTTGTGCAACGCATACGGTACCGCCAACGATCTTACCATTTAGTTCGGTCAATAAGAACCGCGCGTCTTTATGTTTACTCAACTCAAGGAAGAACTCCACTGGAAACAGCGGTGTCTTCACCTTTGTCTTGTATAGATTTTCGAGAATAGCATAGAATTCTCGAATCTTCTGCTCCCTCTCCAAATCTCCAATCTCCAATTTCAAATCTCCAATTGGAACGACAGATACTCCTTCCCGTATCGTCGTTCGTATATCTCTTTTGCGGCTCTTCCCCAAGTTGGCTTCTACGATATCAACGGATGATGTATCGACATGAAAATTCAGATGCGGCTTGTAATCGAATCCCGCAGCAGTGAATGCATCTTTCCAACGAGAATAGTCGTTGAAATTGCGTGATTCGATGTAGATGGGAGCATTCGCTCCAGTTGATAGTTGCTGTCGCAACGTTGATAGAAGAAGTTGAACTTCTTCGTTTATGCAATCATCGGCTAAACATGGGCCACCGATGATGATCGCACGACGAGTTAAGAACTGCTTAAATGCCGATTTCTCCACCGTCACATACCCCACACAAACACCGCGCAGCTGTTGACTTTTAACTTTTAACTCTTCACTTTTAACTGCTACTACGAAAGGCCGGAACAGCTCCGGCATACTTTCGTAGAAGCAATACGCCTCCGGCGTCTGGAACCACGTCCCCGTCGCACTGGCTTTCACCAATGCGTTCCACTCTTCGCGATCAATATCCTTATATGTCAGTACCCTCATTATCAATTACTCCACACTTTCATCCGTCACATCCTCAAACGGCAATTTCTCCACCTCTTTCTTCGGCTGCTCCGGCAGTTGCCGATTTAGTTTCATATATTTTAACTCAATCTTCAATTTTCAATCTTCAATCTTCAATTTTCAATGCATGTTTAATCGCCGCGCGATTAAATCATGCCCCTTCCCTTCAATTTAAACCAGTTCCATGCTATCGCTGCCACAAACATCAGCACGCACCAATACGCAAACCATCGCTTATACTTCGGCTTCGTCACCGCTATGCTCAACCCGTACGCTGCAAACATAATCTCAAATGGCATCACCGGTTGATGGAATCGCTCCGACTGCGCAAAAACACTCACCGTCAATACCACCAAATATCCCAGCATAAACGACAATGGCAGCAAATGATCTCGCCATTTGCCGGATAACAGGAGCATCACCAATGCAAATATAGTAAAACACGATAAAATATTTTTCACAAAGTTGCCACCATTCAACAACTGTTGTACTTCCTGCCCTTCAAACGGGCGAGCCATCGTAGGGAATGGGATTGTAAATATCATTGGAGCAAACACAGCCGTTCCGGCATATTTAGCGAAACTATTACCATGTTCACGCTCACCTCTCCATTCCATATTCTTCTCTTGCTGTCCGCCTTCCACTTGCTCCATAAGCCCCTTTGCTTGTTCCTCTATTCGGTTGCCAGCAACAATTCCAATTAGTGCAATCGTCAAAAAACCAACTATGATACGTTTCCCCCATGACACAACTTTCGCAGATGATATGGCTACCGAAAACACCAATGATAATAAAGCTACCAAACCCAAAGGCGTTCTAAAAGCGAACATCACAGCCGCTATCAATAAGATTGGTATTACCTTCCATGCCGTAAACTGTTTGGCTCTTAACATCTGATCGGCTTGCTCCACAAACAACACAGATAAGAACACCATCTCCGTTTCCTTTAAATGCACCGCACAATAGTACCAAAAATTAGGCCAAAGAGCCACAAAAATGGCAGCCATACGTGCTGTTTGTTCACCAAAATTTCGTTTCGCCAACCGATAGATCAGCACTACAGTCAATGCGGACAATATACATTTAAGCAATCGAACCAAAATGATACTATCCCCTGCCAGCCAATAGATAAACCCCACATAAGTAGCATAGCCCATATCGGAGATGTCTATTTTCTCACTCGTTTTTCTCCATACATCGGTAAAGTGTCCATTCTCAAGACCATTTGCAAAGTCCTCTCCCAACTGATGATAAAAATCAGCATCCATATTTTCGAATCCGAATGCGTCACCATAGTTCTCCAAGAACACCCAATATATGAGCAAAGTAAATACAACACGCGGGATGAAGGCGACCAAAAAGATACGTTTCTCGAATGATTTCTGTCTTCGCATTTTCAACTCTGAGGTATCTTTTATAGCTTTGCTTCCGTATAAAAAGAACGTCAACACTGCCACCACTCCGGATAGCATATAGTACCACGGCAGACTATGCGCTGAGTACATGAATGTCACAATAGCCAACGCCGCAATATATACCGCAATGGAATATTGTGTCAACCATTTAGGAAACGCATCCGACATCTTAACCACCCTATTCCTCACTCTCTGCCACATCGGAACCGGTGACTGCAGTGGCACCATCGGATCTTGCAATTCTTGATTATTTATTTGGTCATTCTCTATTTGCATTTTACCTATTACCTTTTACTTATCAGTTCTTATCCCGACTATAGGTTCCGTCATTTTTTCTCAACCATCCCTTCACGGCCGCTAACCCCAGCAAAGCCTTTACTATTATCCGATACATCCAATACGGAATCATCCGGTACATCTGTATCCATATCGTTTGCAGTTGCGGATTATTCTCTCGAGCCCATTCGTCCCACTCAGCAGCAATCCATTTCCCGTCCGCATATGAAAAACTCACACTCTGCCTATAATACATATTATATGTCCTTGGCAGTCGATATCGTATATAAGCCGCTTTCGTGGAATTCTCAGCTACCTGATGCTCCTCATAAAATCGCACGACGTGTTGATATGCTTTCATGTGCGCCCTTACCTGCTTATTCATTGCCTCGCGGGATATACTTTGCCCCGGTCGATTCATCAGATAGTTATACAGCGGAAAATCAAATGCTTCAATCGACTTCGCTCCAATCATCGCTGCTGGCCACAGCACCACATCGTCATACGGCTGTTTCTCTAAGAACAGCTCCGGCATATACTGTCCCAGCACTCCTCGCTTATAGCAGCAGCAGTGATGCAGCAGATAGTTATGCGTCCTGTTCCCCACCCAATCAAACGTATCCGCATCATATATCTTGTAGAACTCCATATCCAATATCTCCTGACGCCAAATTTCATCGTGCTCGCAGTGGCAGCGCGTCGGTGTCAGCACTAGATCTGCATCCGTATGCCGCAGCGCCTCTACAAATTTCCCAAAGTTCTGGAACCAATCGTCAGAGTCCAGGAACTTCACATACTTTCCCTTCGCTTCCTGCACGCCCATATTCCATACCGAGCCATGTCCGCCATTCTCCTTGTCTATCTGCCGGAAATATTTCGGATAACGCTTCGCATACTCTCGCGACATATCTGCCGACTTGTCCGGTGTCCCATCGTTGATAATCAGCACGTCAATCAACTCCATTAACTCTTCATCCAACTTCCCGTCCTTATAGATCAAACACGAATCCAAACATTTGTTGATGTACGGCTCTACTTTATATACCGGTACGACTATTGTTAAAATTTTTTCCATATCAGGGGCATTATTTTATTCCTATTACTTGCTTGATTTTGCTAAACGCATATTTCGGATTCCAATACACAAACAGGCAAAAATCCCGTATAAACTTAAACGGATTCCGCTGTTTCTTCATTCGTCCGTAGTACGCTGAAGATATATTCCATGTGATATCATCCTTATTGAGTTCCGGGAAATTCATATACAGACTTCGGAAATGATTCGGCAGTCTGAATATCTCCTTTCCTCTAATCTTAGGGTCGTGTGATATACTATGCGGTTGCATCCTATATACCGACATTTGTTCCTTGAAACCCCATACCCGTCCTACATGTGCGCAGGTTAGCACAAGTGAAATATCGCTCCTACATATCCACTCGGGATGAACTAATTTAAATTTATGCACCGGCTCTATACGATATACGATAGATGCCGTAGGCACAATCCAACTCGCGAACATATCGTTTGTCTTATACTCCCTCGTTTCTAACTTCTCACATTTAACCCCGGTTGTCACGCCTTCATCTACTCCCTCCAATTTAATTTTCGCGGCATGGAAACACATTGAATAATCCGGATGAGCTTCCAAAAAATCCACCTGTTTTTGCAATTTCAACGGATCCGTCCAGTAATCATCCCCCTCACACTCTGCCCAATAGGTCGCTTTGTCGATATACTCCTGAAAATACGGACGTTTATCTTCCTTCGTTTGATAGAAGTTATGCGGCAGATAGATTCCCTTTATCTTATCCGGATACTGCGTCTCATAGCGTCTAATAATATTTGCCGTTTTATCCGTCGAGCAATCATCAATCACAACAGCCAGGAACGGAAAGTCCGTCTTCTGCATAGCAAACCCTTTGAGCGCATCCTCAATAAACGGCTCGTGGTTGTATGTGATACAACGCACAAAAACGAATGGGCGATCTTTCTTATTCTCTTTCATTATTCAAACGATTATCAATATTCAGTTGATTTATTATACTATTCTTTTCCGCATAACTCTCAAATCGTATCAAGTCTGCCCTACCCAATGTCGAATATAGCAAATAGTTGGGCAGGATATTCTCATAATTTGCCCTTCTACGCTTTGCGAACTCACCTTTGATGATATTCTTATATATTTCTTTCCGCTTCCGGTATATCATTAGGTTGGCAGCCGTCAGAGTCAAGAAATTTCGATCTTGATCCGTAAGAGGATCTTTACTTTGCCATATAGGCTCCTGCACATAGGACGTCCTCATTATATGCGATACAAACGACAGCCAATTACAATGTACTCCATTCTTTACTGCCACATTAAGCATATTTAGCAGCCGTATATACAGAATCGTTGAATCGGGAATTGGTATTGGTAAATAGGATGTCGTTACACTATACGCTCCTGCTTCAAAGAAAGCATTCGCTATCGTAGAAACCGTATTAAATGTCGGGAATGTACAGCATGCCGATAAGAATACCAACTTAGCTGCGATTTGATGCTTCACCACATAATCTCCGTCTAATTTTTCATCGCCAAATACCAAATAGGTGTGCCTCGTTGCATCATCTATTCCGCCATGCGTATCCACAATCAGCAAATCCGGTTGTACCTCTTTTACCGCATCCTCAAACTCCTTTACGCTCAAACATGTACGGATTGTAAATCCCAATACCTTTTGTAACTCAATTACGTTTATTTGCTCTTTTTTAAATGCCTCTTCCTCGCATCCGAATACCACCAAAGTCTTTTTGAGTATATCTCGTGGGATGAAGTAATTCATTGCAAATCGAGATTCCATATACTGTGCCAACATCGATGTTAGCGGTAATTCCGGTAAGCGGCACACATCGTGCGTAAATGCCAAAGGCACACCATCAAACATCATCCATTCCACCGGCAAATCGGATAACGCAACTATCTGCGAGCCTCGATCATCAATTGCAGAAGCTAATTCTTCTAAAAGAGACAAATCCACTAACTTCCGACCTATCTTCTCTATTACTTGTTTGACGGATTTACCTGTCGATAATTTTGACATATTGTTTTTCCCTACGAACGACAACTCCATACTGATGTTATTTCCCAACGTAGGAAGTCGCAAATACGGACTGAATCGTACCGAAGCATGCAACATCGCCACAAAATCCGTAAACGAATAACGAGGTTGAATATAACTTGTAAGCAGCTTTCCAAATAGGAGGACCTCCTCTGGTTCCTTCATTTCGATTTTTGCACCAATGGTATAGTTCCTCGTATGTTCGTAATCGAATAATGTCGTTATGATATCCTTTCTTGCAAGCAGGTATTCCGGAATTTTCACATCCTTCACAATTTTCCTAATCTCTCTGCTATTATAAGGCATAGCCAATATCAATGAGGGATGGAAACTGTCTTCTACATCGCGAATCTCCTTAATTTGCTCAGCAACAAGTCTTTCTACATATTGGAATCCTTTTAATTGTTCCAACAACATTTGCTGTCGCGCAAACGTATCGCACTGTTGACAAGCCATAACACCATCGTAATCAAGAGTCTTTTCATCAAGTTTTAAATGCGAAAACCAATTCCCCGCTATACTATTAAGCATCAAGCGATTGGGACGAGTCGCAGAGAAACCATATTCCTTTGAAACCAACTCTTTAGCATACATAGGTACGCTCACATGCGTGTCTTGTACGTAATAACGATAGAAACGCTCTATCAACCAATCCCACAATCCTTTTTCGTCTCTGACGATATTACCTTTCAGATGCCACTGAACTTGTCGCGTCTCAGCGAGCATCCACAGAGAATCTTCTGTTGCACATCGATCCATCATCTTCTGAATACGAGCTTCCAATGACAAGTCCTCTGTGCATAAGAGATATATAAATATATCTCCTTTATCCCATAAATGTAAGTCAAATGTATCGAATGAATCTGCATAGACGATAGTAACGTCGTATCCAAATAGAAGATGATTCTCTAAGGTATGACCGTAGAAGTCTATCCCCATCGCAAAATGAAGCAAACTTTGGGGCAAGTGTCCAAAAAATCGCAAAAACGGATGAGAGAATTCTGCAGGGGGAACCATAGGCAAGCCCATAGCCCCCCTTTCACCGAAAACGATAATATAATGTATCGGTTGAGACACTTTCACGTATGTACTCAATTTGTCATCCATTCAGTTTGCTTCATTAACAAGACATATTACCGATTCCTAAATTTCTTATACATTTCCTCTACATAGGGACGCTTGCAGGTCGTCTTCATCTCATATGGTATCGTCTGGATGAATTTCATGAAGTCCGATGCCATATCTTCCGGCTTACAAGAGGTATCCTTTCTTGCATTCTCCAAGAAGAATGTTGCATAATTGGCATGCATATAGTAAATTGCTGTCATATAATAGAAGAAGTTCGGTCCCCATGAGTATTTATCCTTTAATGGAGCAATATATCTCGCAATTGTCTCATTAATCACGTCCAGATCATAACTACCACCAAGCGTTGTATTATAAGCCTTCACCAGATGCTCAGTATGCAAGTTTCCTGCGCATTTTCCTATTCCCATCAATGATGCGTCTATAACAAAATCATGGTCACGCACATTCGATAAAATATACTGCGCTACGGTAAGCGATTGGTTGGTATTATTATGCGAATGGAAGAACATCAACGTTTCCGGTGCTAATAACTCACTAAGAATAGAATAGTAGAACTGGAACATCTTGATATCCATATACCCGAAGCTATCCACAATAGAGAATCCTTCCGGTTTAAGATGCAGGAATTTTTTGCACATTGTTACAAATTCATCCTCTCGATACGAACCGGTTACCATCGGTTGAATATAGATCTTATAGCCATTGTTCTTAAACACTTCTGCTGTTTTAACGGCATCCTCTATCTGATGCTTATAAAACGCCACGCGGACTCCATCTATATACTCTGTCCTGCGAGGTTTGATTTCGTTAAGATTAAATTTTCCCACATCGCACATAGCTACGAAGTGAATGCCCTTTCTATCCTTCGGGATAATATTCTCCATTTCCTCTATATGGTTATACACCACATAGTCTTCTGTGCGCTTAACTGCGGAATCAAGATAGCCCAACTCAATATAGTCTACATTGGCCCTATATAAACCTTCTATAATAGACTGTATAACCGACTTACCATAATAGAAATCCGTTACAATACCTCCGTCTCGAAGGGTACAATCTAATATTTTTATCGTATTCATATAATTATAAATTTACATTCAACATTGCTTCAGCCAAACTAAAATCTTCCGGATTATTAATATCAATAGCCTCTTTAAATGAAGCCTCATGAATATGCGGATTTACACCTATACGTCGATGATACTTTTCAAATACCTCTTTCGTGAACACATACACTCCGGATGTTTCTCTGTATATTGGTTTTATATCTTGGCTTCGAGGCAGGTTAGACGGATCAAAGTTCAACGGCTGTCCATCCTGCCATAAGAAATCCTGTATCTTCGTTGCGCAGAATGCAGAATCATGTTCTCCGGAAAGAACAGCATTCAAGCATTCCTCAATTGTCACTACTGTCACAAATGGAGCCGTAGCATGGTCGAATACATATATCTCCGCATCTACTTGTTTCATAAACGAAGTAAAAATCTGCGAGAAATTAGATGTCGGCAAATCTAACACTTTATCTCGCTTGAGGAATTGTACTCCTTTCGGGAGAACGGAAGTCAAACTCTCGTCACTGCAATAAACATACACATCATTTATCTCCTTCACTTGAAGCAAATTATTTAACTGATAATTCAGTAAAGGAGTTTCGCCTAACAAGCGTGTATTCTTGCCCGGACAGCGCTCATTCTGCAACTTAATTGGCATTAATGCTACTATTCTCATAATTTACAAAATTCTATTTTCACACATTTTTTCATATTCTGGTTGATATATATATTGACTATTGTATATATTTATCCAATCTTGAAATCGAAACGCTTTGTATGAATCGTTTTGATTCCGATTTTCGTAAAAATCATTTATCGTTTGATTTCTCAATTTATCATATTTAGGCCAAAACATATTTATATCTTCCGGATCAATAGTAATAAATAATTCCTTTATGTTCGACCAATGATTCTCTAAAGTCAGTTCTTCTTTTTTGTATTTTGATATAAACTGCAAGGTTAGATACACTTCTGGCGGCAATATAGAGCAAATGGCTTTCCCGTTATGATTTGGGCCTAACTTACCTATAGCATAACCTATTCTGTCATCGATTTGACGTTCATCTAATGGTGACGAGAAAAAATTAATGATATCGTCCGTATATCCGAAATACAGGAAGTCTTGAAGCCAATATGGCATACAGAAATTTGCTCGTCCTCCTCCACCTGTTAATATTCTTCCTTTTAAATGAAAGATATTATCCTGTTGTACTGGAAATAATTGAAGCAAACTTTTCATGTATTCCAGTGCATGCTCACTATAAATACGACAATCTGTTCTGGACTTTATCGTATATACAGCACCGATTTCCTTAGCTTTGTTTGCACCTGCTAATGATGTCGTAATTTGATAATTTACATTACCAAAACCATTTGGCTGAAATATTTTGTTGATTACTACATGCGCCCCTAATTTATTTAATTCTTTCAATATATCTTTAGGAGCATCCTCCCATGTACTTACTATAATAGACGCTAAAGGAAAAATGGCTCTATACAATCTTACTGTCTCTAAAGTAAAGTTATCTTTTGTTACAATAGGACCTTGCATTACAATAGCGAATTCCCCTTGCTCTGTACAAGTCTGTATTACTGAAGGGGTAAAGGCTGTGGTTTCCTTTGGATACAACTTATAGCACACATAATTAGGAGAATTATTTTCATAATGCTGCAATATTTTACTAAGATATTTATCTCCATAAGAATCTCTTTTTGCACATCGCTTAATGAGATTCTCAAGTATTATATTTGCAATTTTTTTGACTATTTTCATATCACCCCTCTACCAAATATTTATCATTATTCGCTCCAGGATGTTTCACCACCACATTCTGTGTCCAGTCCTCAAGCGCTTCAAAATCGGTTGACTCAAACGGCTCAATGACGATGATATCTCCCTCGCCATACTCTACTCCGTTCATGCGCACCCTGCCACGTGTAATAACTGTGATCTCCGTAGCAATCTTGTGGTAGTGACGCTGCTCATAGTCGCCCTTATTGTACGATTTCACAGCCACCTCCACGTCATTTGTACGCAGTAGCGTTGGCTCGAAGTTACCCACGAACCAACCCTTCACCATATCTGCTAATTGTGCCGTTTTCATTTGATCAAAGCTATATATTTGTCCAAATCTTCCGGAGTACCGGTGCCGTGCATCTCGCTCATGTCGATATTGTAAATACCGAACTTCTTACCTTCCGCAATCGCGTAGTTATACACCGGTGCCACATAGAACTCATTGTTCACACGCTCATTGCGCACAATCATATCCAGAGCATTCTCCACAAACGTACATCCCTCATGGAAGTAGTAAATGCCGACAGTTGCATTCTCAGAGATAACCACCTTCTCGCGAATCTCGGTAATCATACCCTTCTCGTCCGTCTTGGCATAGCTCCATTTGGTATCGTTGTCATGGAAACACAGCACCGAACCATCCAGTTTCCGATCTTCCGAATCCTTGATGAAATCAGCAATCTTTATATCCACAATCTGATCGGAGTTAGCAATCAACATCGGCTCGCTATTGTTAATCAACTTGCGTGCATGCAGCACCGTACAAGCCGCACCTTCCGTCAGTTTATCTATAAGTACCCATTGCACAGGATAATGTGCTTCAATCCATTTCACGGTCTCTTGCTCTGCCTCAAAATGCTCTCGTCTCGCCAATAAAATGAATTTCGCATCCTGCATATTCAAATTGTCCAACACATGGCAAATCATCGGTTTGCCAAGCACGTCAATAAACGGTTTCGGCTTCGCGTACCCGGCTTTCGCGAAACGGCTACCGGCTCCAGCCATAGGAATAACAATGATTATCATATCACTTGATTTTATTTTCTTCATACAATTGCGGTGTGGCGAACGACAAATACTTCTCTGTCGGGATCTCAAACACACCCACTTTCTGTTGCTTTAGTATCAACTCATTATAGGTCGAGCAGATATAGTAATTGCCACCAAAGTTCTCATCCTTGCGGATAATGTTATATGCTGCTTCCACGAAATCTTTTCCGTGTTTAAAGTAATAACATCCTGCCGTAGCCAAGTCCGAAATAGGACGTTTCTCGCTGGTCTCACAAACCATTCCTTGCTCATCCAATGCCACGAAGCTCCATCTCGGCAGCAACGAACGGAACACTACGATGCCTCCTTCGTATGCCTTTGTACGGAAATCAGCAATGGACTCCACCAATCCCTGCGTCAGCAGTTGGTCGCCATTGATGATCAGCAACTCATCATCGTTATTGATGCTGTCTATTGCAAACAAAGCTGAGCACACAGCTCCCTTGGTCAGCTTATTCACCTTGTACACATGTGCTTCCGGTGCAAGAATCTGCAAGGTTGAAGCTATAAACGCCTTGTCGTCGTCCTCTTTTAGAATCACGAACGACAAATCTGCATTCAGTGGTTTTAAAGACTCTACTACGTGCTGCACAATAGGCTTACCCTTATAATCCAACAAGTACTTCGGATACATGTATCCCTTCTCCGCAAAGTTCTGGCTCGCTCCGGCCATCAAAACAACCACTTTCATCCTTTGCCTCCTTTCTCGATTTCTTCGATACGACGTTTGATGTTCGCATACGTCACATCATTTACCGTATCCACCTTAAACAGATGTGCACCACTTGCCAACGCTGCTTGAATGCCGTTCTGATTATCCTCGCAAATCAAACACTCCTCTGGCAACACCCCCCCCAGTTTTGCGAATGCCTTCAAGTAGATTTCGGGGTTTGGCTTCGCTGTTGTTACATCCTGATTACTTAACATGCATTCCATATATTCCGTTAAGCATGCTTTATCCATCATCAACTCCACCGTCTTTCGAATCGAGTTACTTGCAAGTGCCAATCTGTAACCGTCAGCCTTCAATCTTGACAACGCATACTGATGTACGAACCGCGGTTTGCAGCAGGTATACACATAGTCCATCGTGTAACGTTGCTTCATCTCATTGATGAACCCATGCAGACTAGGCGGTAAACCACGCTCTACCGTTAACATTTCCAACTTACGGCTCGTAGGAAGTCCGTCATATGTCACCAGATGGTCATACCGCGAAATCTCAAATCCAAACAGAGATAACGCCTTGTTCAGTGCTTCATAGTGCCAGTCTTTCGCCTCTATGAGCACACCATCCATGTCAAAAATAATTGCTTTTATCATTTGTTAAAGTATTCCTCAGCCTTGTCCGGCACATCCGTACAAAGCATTACGTTCGTCAATCCGTTATCTTTCAGCATCTGCCACATCGCCTCATAAGGCAACTTATGCAATTCCGGTGATACGATGCATGGCATCTTACCGTCCGTGATGTACTTGCGCACCTCGTCCACGATGTTTGTCCGTCCGTCAAAGTAATCCACCCATACCACTTCGCTATCTTTGTAGAACGGCAAGTACGGTTCAAACTCCGAACTGCGAGAAGCAAATTTCAACTCCTGCTCCACATACAATATCGTGTCGCACACCGACATATCAAAGAAGAAATAGTTCTTCACTCCGTACTTCTCCAATATCGGCTTCAACATCTCCTGCAATCCGTCAGCTTTGATGTTCAATGCCAATGTCGCAGTACTACCTATCTCTTGATAGATCCAGAGCACCTCTTCCAGTGTCGGTTCATCCCCCTTCGGAGGATTATGCGAAATCAACGACTGTCCCGCACAATCTCGGATATCCGTCTCGAATCCGTATCCGTTCTCCAAAGCACGTCTCAGTGCCACTAACGAGTTCTTCTCTTCACTCGTCTTCCAAAAACCTCTATGTGCTATTATTTGCATAACTTATCTTAAGAGCAACATTGATTTAAATACTCATTATTTGACATATAGTCCCACGCTATCTCTATCGATAATTTCCCATTTTGTGATTTCACTGGAAGAGTATAATGCCCATTTACCTTCGGCATATACTTGTAATTTAAATATTCAGAGACATCAATCTGTTTTCCATTGACTGAAACGCCAACCAACCTTGCACAACCGGCTACGTCATCCAACGGATAGAAATCTATCATATCTGCTGATTCATCTAATTCTATATGGAAATGCCGGGTCCCGTTTTCTATCTTGTTAATACGCCAATGCGGTTGCCCATTCACTACGATACGTGAAGATGCCGTGTTATAATCCACATCAAAATCCTGATTATCTTCTAACAACAGATTCACTAATTCCTCATCGCAGCCACGACTTTCAAGCAATGCTTTAAAGCGTTTAGGCTCTTTTTTTTCTTCGAAGATTGATTGCGGTAAACCTAACTGTTTCTGGTAGAATGCAAGATGATATTTGTATATATCAGACTCTTTCGGATTAGTCATGCGCCACTCCCAATACTCCTTGGAGAACATCAAGTCTGCCGGAATAAGATATCCTATGATATAGTAATTTACAGCCTTTATATCAGCTACTTCTGTCGCATCATAATCTTTCTCGCACATGAATGAGAAAGCGTGCGTATTTTTACGATTAATACCGGTACGCCCCCATAATAGCACTTTAAGCATAATCTGAGATCTAACTGCTGCAAGGCGCTTACATCCCAATATAAATGGTGCAGGATCATTATGAACCACCGTTCTATCTACCTGTATCTTATCCAACTGCATTGCATGTGAACGTACTACAATCTCATTAGGTGCATATAATTCACTACATTCGTAGAAAATATCATCATCTGAATATACTGCTCCTGAGAAGAATTGCGGAATGACCTCATAGCATTCACAGCATACGCCCATCTCATATTGCGGTTTATGATGCATCAGTTGAATCAAGGGCAATGTGCGTGTTTTTCCTATCAACGCAACCAATTCGCGATTAGAGAACACCGGAATATCCGCATAATCTTCTTTTAAGTATGCTTGATAGCGTTCTTCGCATTCGGTTGAATTATATAGATAGCCCTTCAAGTTTGCATAATACAATGTCTGCCTATATCCGTGTGGTATCTTAAAAGCGGAGAAGCAATACGGTATCAACGGAATGTTATATTCCGCGCAAACGTTTCGAAATGGTTGGCATGTCTCGGCACAATAGAACATTCCCTCTATTGGTTCATTTGGATGCTTAATCTTAATTTCCTCTATTATACCACGAAGGCAATCCTCCAAAGCCGGAAAACTTTGCTCTGTCAAATAGAATAGCATCTCCGTTCGAGACCCAAACTCACGCTCTTTATCCTCAAAGATTGCATCCGGAATGCAGTACTGCTCTATTGAATTAAATTCTTCCGGTGTAAAACGTTTCATTTCAAATTCTTTTATGAAACGCTCCTGCACCTTATCTTGGATTTCGAAGAAATGCTTATAGATATACTCATTCGTAATGACAACCCAATTATTCTCAAGCGCATGTGTCAGATTCTTCATGTAGAAGTTATCTCGATATGCGTAATGGGTGAACTCCGATTTTATAACCGTTGAGATAAACATAACTTATCTTGCAATTTTGTTTCTTTTAATTTTTTCTTCATCCGATAGGCTTTCTGCTTGCTCTATTTTCTGAGCAAAGTATGCTTTCAACCGCTCATCCTTAAAGAACGGACGGAAGATCTGCATATACTTGATTCCCGCATGAGAATTGATTTCCATACATTTGAACCCGTTCTCGGTAACTCCAATATCAAATCCCAACCACTCCAATGTGTTAAACCGCTGAGCCACTCCAAGAACCATCTTTTTCAGTTTATCGAAGTTCTCGATATATCCATCTATCACAGCACCTGTATCCGGATGAATAGATGTCGACTCTACCTTATTCACAAATGTCTTCTTAGCATTACCAAACCAGCCGGTCACAGGGTCTAATTCAACAAATAAATTAAACCGATCTATATCCATTTCTCCCAATACGGAATAGTTCGCTTCACCATTATTCTTATTTGGGAAACGTAAATAGCCACCGGCAATAATGGGATTATCTCCGCGTGAATTGAGCGTTACGATTCGCAATGTATGAATTTGGTCACTATACTTTTTTAGATATTGTGCCGGACGAATGTACTCTGTGAAAATATAGTTTGGATGTTCGCTGATAATTTGCGCGAATTTTAATTCTTCTACTTCCTCCTCATTGAAATAGAACTTTCCATCTCTATATGACAAGGCAAAGAAACCTATGGCTGTTGTTCCATTGCAAGGCTTGCATGCAAACGTTCCGACATTCTTAAGTGTTTGTACGAAATTAGCCACCGTTCCTTCTTTATTCGGATTGTCCATAAGAGCCAACAAGCCATGTTGTGCTGTATAGAAATAATACTTCGGCATCAGTTCTCCGTACTCCGAACCATCCAACAATTGCTTAAGTGTCAACTTATCGTTAATCCATATACGCGTCCAACCATTCAATGGCCATACCTTATAATAATCGTAATCGCTGAGGTAGTCTCCCAAGTTATCCTCATTCAGCTCATACGAACATGCACTCTCTGCATAAAAACCATGATCATGTGCCCATTTGGCATAGTCCTGGTCATAGCACGACATCGTAAGTTCCTTCTCAACTTGAGTCAAATAGCGCTTGGCAAAACGCTGCGTGTACCCCTCCTGGAGCATCACGTTTATATCTGTAGTGTACTTTTTCATATCACTTCTCCTTCAAATAATTTTTCAAACATACGATTTCGAATGTATTCTCTTTATAATGATCCAGTCGGTTGAACCAGATGTCCTCCTGTTCCTCAATCTTCACTAATTTCTGATAGAACTCCTCCGTATGACATTCCTTCGGGATAATAACTACACCGCAGTCGTCACATACAGCAATCGCACCGTCATACATCGTTTGATGTTTCGTTTTAATCTCTGCATCCAAATCGTGTTCCGGTTTAGTATTGAAGCAACCTACTGGAGTGAATCCTTTACACCAAATAGGATAATTCTCACGGATCAAAGCAGCAGCGTCGCGGAACGGAGCATTGCAGATGATAGCCGATGCCTGACGATATAGTAAGATATACTTGCTTACCAACTCACCTATGATAGCACGTTTGCTGCAATCGAAGGCTTCAATAAAAACTACATCATTCTCTTGGGTGGAAATGATTTGCTCATGCACATCCCAGTTCGACTCATTGTACGCATACACCCATTTCACATTCCCCACCTTGAAATGTCCACGATTGATAGGCATCACTCCTTCCAATGCTCCTGCCTTGCCCAAACAGTCAGCCACTTCCGTCGTGCATACACGATTGCGACGGATGAAGTCAATAATTTTTGATTTTATATCTTCCATGATTATATGATAAATTTCACTTTCTCTTTTATTGTTTGCATCAGTTGCTTCAATTCCTCGCGCGAATCTGCATAAGCGATATAGAAACCAATACGTGCCGTATCGCAAACAGCTTGCTGAATCGTATCACCAACATTGAAGTTGAACTTATACGACAGCACGTTCGGATTATTCTTCAGCTGTTCCTCCCCTTCAATCGCCTTCACTACACCACCCTTACCCGGAGCATCAAAGAACTCCAGCACCGCACAACGAGTCTTCAATTCTGGTGCGATTGTCGGCTCCTTTATATCCTTCTCACCAAGTGCCATCTTAATCAGCGCTTCGTAGTTGTCATATCCGGACATGCAAGGCACAATCTCTGCTGAAATAAGGTTTCCTCCCCCGCGCGCACCAATCTCTATCAGATAGAATTGTCCGTCTTGGAACTTATATTCCGCATGCGTCAAACCAAACGGCAGTCCACTGAGATTCACATACTGATCATTTGTTCTACGCAACAAGTCATAATCGAAGTTCGGATTATCGTGTGAGAAAAACAACTCATACGCGATATTCTCGTTATATGCATAATGCTTTTTCTCTGAGATAGCCAAACACGTATGCCCATGCGGTGTCTTAATACCATCAATCGTAAACTCCGTACCATTGATATACTGCTCACAGATTACAGCCTTATCTTCACGCGAGAATGATTGTGCTTCATCAAAATGCTCCTTTAGTTCATCCTCGTTATGAATCGTGAATACGCCATGACTACTATTGCTATCAATCGGCTTAATGATCATCTGCTTATTCAGATTACGATAGAAAGTCAATGCTTCATCCAAACTATGACAAATCTGGAATGCCGGACACGGCAGATTATGGTCTTGCAAAAACTCACGCATCCGCACTTTGTTGGTATAGAGTTCCGCCATATCTTGTCCTTGTGATGGCAGATGTAACTCGTCTGCCAATTCCGCAATCAGTTTAGTGGCGATATCGCATTCATCCGACAACACGGCATTAACCTGCATCTTTCTTATATCTTCCAAATAATTCTGTTTGGCAAAGATATCTGACTGTATCGTCTTATCAGCATACTTAAACGCAGGAGAGTCAACCGCAGGATTCACCACTATGGATTCATAACCCATCTCCCCTATCTTCTTCACAATCGGTACTTGCCATATCGCACCGGGAAGAACAACTATTTTCTTTTTGTTACTCATTATTTCAATTGAAGCAATGCTTCTTTAATTCTCTTTACTCCTTCTCTGATATTCGCCTCGTTGGTCGCAAACGACAACCGGATGCATGTATCTTCTCCGTATGCCGAACCGGCAACGCATGCTACATGTGCTTCGCCCAACAAGTAATTCACCATATCATCCGAATTGGTTATCGTCTTGACACCAAATCGTTTGCCATAATACTTCGACACATCTGGGAAGACATAGAATGCACCCTTTGGTTCTACATATGTGATGTCTGGTATCTCATCCAGTAACGACAAGATCAGTTCTCTGCGCTTTGCATACTCTTTCCGCATTTCTTCTACACATTCCTGTAAACCGGTCAATGCAGCCTCAGCAGCTTTCTGAGCAACCATACAAGCACATGTCAGATACTGTCCTTGCAACGTATCACACGCATTAATCACTTCTTTATTGTGACATGCCATCCATCCGATTCGGTAACCTGTCATCGCATATGTCTTACTCACTCCGTTGATAGCGATGATGCGCTCCCCTAACTCACTCATGCTCTCACTCGTTAACTCATTAGCTCCTTCAAAGACGATAGCCGAATATACTTCATCAACTATCACAAAGATATTCGGATATTCTTTCAGTACCTCAACTAATTCCACTATCTCCTCCTTCGTATAGACCGAACCTGTAGGATTATTCGGAGAACAAAGTATCAGCAATTTCGTTCGTTCTGTGATAGCTGCACACAACTGCGCTGCCGTGAGTTTATATTCCGCATCAGCCGTAGTCTTTACAAACACATTCGTTCCTCCGGCTAATTTTACCATCTCGCTGTAACTAACCCAACATGGAGTTGGCACTATCACCTCATCTCCTTCATCCACCAGCGCCATCACCGCATTACATATCGCTTGCTTAGCTCCCACCGACACAATAATCTCATCCGGCATATAACCCGGCATCTGGTTACAAATAGCCTCACGCAAAGACAGAATTCCCTTCACCGGACCATAGTGCGAATAGTTATCCGCAATAGCCTGTTGTGCCGCTTGCTGGATATGCTTCGGAGTGTCAAAATCCGGCTCGCCCAATGTCAAACTAACCACATCCACGCCATCGCGCTTCAACTGCATCACGCGCTGCGCCATCGCAAAACTCTGCGATTCTGCCAATGCTGCAATATGTCTCGAAACAACTGCCATTGTTTATCTATTATCAATGACGCTAATAATGCGCTTCACATCATCGTCACTCAACGCATGGTGCATAGGGAGACATAGAACCTGATTAGCCATGCGTGTTGCAACCGGTAAATTAACTGCAGTTGCTGAAGAATAAGTATTATAGGGCATGAATGTACTAATCAACGGATAGAAATACCTTCTGCCAAAGATGTTATGTTCCTTCAACTTAGCAAACAATGCATCCCTACTCATGCCATACTTGGCCTCATCAATGAAGATTGGGAAATAGCCATAATTATACCTAACACCATCCTGTTCCTCCAAATATGACAGTCCTTCGATTTGGTCTATCACTTCTCTATAGCGCTTCGCTACCGCATGACGTTTGTCTATAGCCGCATCTACCTGCTTCAAGTTCAGCAAACCAAACGCAGCTCGTACCTCATCCATCTTTCCGTTAATACCAGGAGCAACCACCGTCACATCATCCTCGAAGCCAAAGTTCTTCAGGTGATCGATCTTTTCCTTCATCTCCTTTGTTCGACATACTAATGCGCCTCCTTCAATCGTACCAAATACTTTTGTTGCATGGAAACTCAGCGTACTCATATCACCCCATTTCAAAACACTCTCCCCATTCTTTTTCACTCCAAATGCATGCGCGGCATCGTAGATTACCTTCAATCCATGCTTCTTCGCTATCGCATCTATCCGCTCATTATCGCATGGTTGACCATATACATGCACCGGCATAATCGCTACCGTATTTTCCGTTATCGCTGCCTCTATTTTCTCCGGATCAATATTGCCCGTGCTCGGTTCAACGTCTACAAAGACCGGTGTCAATTGGTTCCACCATATAGAGTGTGTCGTTGCCACGAACGAATACGGAGTGGTTATCACTTCACCTTTCGTCAATCCCAATGCTTGCAATGCAGTAATCAATGGCAACGTTCCATTCGTGAACACAGAGATATACTCCACTCCTAAGTACTCAGCCAAAGCCTTTTCTAACTGTTTATGGAACGAACCATTATTCGTGATCCACTTACTCTCCCATATCTGCTCCAGACACCGATTGAACTCCTTCAAATCCGGCAGCAGCGGAGAGGTTACTAATATTCTTTCATTCATATTTGTCATTTATTGTCTCATCACATACGCTTGTGTACGCGCTTACACACATGCGCACAATGATTGCGACTGCAAAGGTACAAAAAAAAAATGACATATACAAACGTATATGCCAAATTCTTTCATTTTTTTTGATTTTTGTAATCAATTTGCAGCAAATTGAGCCATTGCACGCTCAATTACCGGTGCCATATCATAATACTTATACTCTGCCAACCGTCCACCAAAAATAACATTCTCCTCTTTCGCTGCCAACTCCCGATATTGTTCAGCCAACGCATTATTCCGCTCATCATTCACAGGATAATACGGTTCCATTCCCGGCTTGTACTCTGTGCTATACTCCTCGCTCACCACCGTCTTCGGCACATCATATACCGCTTGACCGAACATCTCAAAATGCTTATGCTCGATAACACGCGTATACGGCACCTCATGCGACGTATAGTTCACCACCGCATTCCCCTGATAATTCGGCACATCCTCCACTTTTGTCTTGAATGACACCGTCCTCCAATCCAATCGTCCCAACCGATAATCAAAGTACTCATCCAATTGTCCCGTATATACCAAGGCATCGGCAATTTCGCGCCAGTTATCCTTGTATTCCTTGAAGAAATCGCAGTTCGTCTTCACTTCCGAACCTTCCAGCAACTTCTCAATCAGTTCATTGTATCCGCCAATCGGAATACCTTGATACTGATCATTGAAATAGTTGTTGTCGAACACAAATCGTACCGGCAGACGCTTGATGATAAACGCAGGAAGTTCCTTGCAATCGCGTCCCCATTGCTTTTCCGTATACTCTTTGATAAGTTTATAGAAGATATCCTTACCTACCAGGCACAACGCTTGCTTCTCCAAGTTCTCTGGTTCACGTCCGTTGAGCGCAGTTATCGCCTCTGAACGTTGCTCCTCAATCTTCGCTTTTGCTTGCTCCGGAGTGAGAACACCCCATAACTGAGAGAAGGTATTCATGTTAAACGGGAGATTGTATAATTCACCATGGTAATTCGCCACAGGACAATTGGTGTACCGATTGAAGGGTACAAGGTTGTTGACAAAATCCCATACTTCTTTGTTAGATGTATGAAAGATGTGTGCGCCGTATTTATGAACGTTGATGCCTTCCATTTGCTCACAATAAACATTTCCTCCTAAATGCGGACGTTTGTCGATGACGAGACACTTCTTTCCCGCTTGCGTTGCTTTATATGCAAACGTCGCTCCGAACAACCCGGAACCAATTATGAGATAGTCGTATTTCATTTTTTTACCATTTATGCTTTCCGCATCTCATTTGCGAGAGACATACTATGATGCGAATAATGCATTTATCACCCTCATTTATTATTTAGCAACTGGAGACACTCCCTCATTGATTATTTGTGGCACTAGATACGAATACCATACAATGCCTAATCCAAAACTTTCTTCTTCTCCTTTCGAATTAGTATGTGTGTATTCTCCAGAATATATTCCAAGGAACGTATATTGTTTATCTTTAGAAGTCATCACATTACCATTAATAACGGCTAAATCAAGTGGCTTACTAATTACCAACCCTCCGGATGAACCATGAAATAATTTTGCATCAATCAAGAAATGCGGACTTCCATTGAAATTAGCACCCCAATAAGATGCTATGATACCAGATTTGATAATCGGGAATTTATTCTCTTGATCATAAAATCCATAAGGATACGAGCACACTACTATGTCTGATGTAGCTTCTATTGTAGGCTGTTTGTTTGAAGGTAGATTATCATTTGTCAGATGAATACCACCTACAAATTGTTTATCGGGGTTATCCCTTACAATTTTTACTTGCAAATCATCGACCTGAATAGCTGCCACATCTATAGAGGCATCCGGATGCAACTTTGTTCGCTTGAGCAATTCGTCTCTTGACAACTCTATTGGAACCCACTCTACTTTCCCATTCCGCACCTCACGCATGGCGAACATAAATACATCAGGTATTGTCTCTATTGTAGAACCATCGGCTTGTTTCACTTTGGGAAACACGACATGCCTATTAGTAACAAGCCATGTACCTTCTATCTTTCGCCATCTCGGCGCCATGGTATCTACTTTCTGTGGATCTTCCTTCTCTAATTCCGCATAGAAGAACCCTGTTCCCTGAGATACGTAATTATAGGTCTTTGACTTACACTCTATAATCGTTGTCATCCCTAATATTTTCGAATCTATAGTCATTTTTATTGGGGTTTAATTTGGGGTAATCGAGATTTTTCTCTTACTGATAAACTTCACGCAATTTTTTATATATCCGATTTTCATCAAATAGCGACCAAAAACGTACGCTCCCGGACTATATGGAATTTGATGTCTTAATCGACCATTCGAAATATATGCCGTTTCAAATGTGTCGATCATATAATCCAACTCATCAAAGCCTTCCTCGTCGTATATCGGATACTTATTAAACAATATGATACGAGTTAATGTTGAGACATTTTCAAGACAAAGCAGCATATCGATCACATTAAATATGCCCTCTTTTTCTGTGTCTGCATTAACATCCGGCTGCATTAAGAAATTAATCAGTTCGTTAGCATTGTATTCCGTCACACTCTTGTCTGCTTCTATACACTCCAATATGCGCAACTTTTGCTCAACACTCAAGTCATATTCTTCAAGGAACAACTGATCTACATCATGTTCGTTAAACTTCAAGTCTGGTATAACAGCCTTGTAACTCTCATAATGCTTCACAAAGAACCTCAGCGCCATATCCGGGTTTACACCATGTAGAACTTCATACTCATAAATACCTCTTGCTATCCGTCCTTTCTCCATTAATAACCTAAGCAGTTTCTCACTACAGTTCATAATAGTTACCTGGTCAAATGCAATAGTAAAACAATCTATCAACTGTTTTACTACGGTTTCCAAATTCGGATTCGCAACAATCGCATTCTGCATTTCCTCCCATTTCTCCTTTATATTACCTTCGAAATCTGGAGTTCCTAATTCTTTCAATGCACGTAGAACACTTTCTTGCTGTATATATTGGACGAAGGTATCCTCATCCAAACCATACAGATAAAGCACATTCTCCCATGTTACTTCCACGCGATTGTGTCTATAAAGCATCAGTTCAACCTCTTTTGAATGTTTGTCCCATCTATCGACAGCCTCCCATTGAATGCCTCCTCGCCTAATCAATTCCTCTCGCAATGAATCCGTCAGCTTATCGCTTACCAACAAATGACTTTCATATTTCGGCTCTTCCTGCGTATTCATCGGCAAATTCAACAATACATACTGCACATAATCTCTCATGTTGCTCTCAATATATGCCAACATACCTTCTTGATCTGTGCTCCGCAACAAAGTATAATTGGATATATTATAACGCTCATCCTGTGCTATCTCCTTTGGCAACAGACGTCTAAATAACTCTGGATTAATATTGTATAGATTATTTGCATACACAAAGCGCTCATCTTCCTCGCTCGTTCCTGTTAACAAAGCATAGAACTTCAGATCCAACTCTTTAGCCACAAATTGCAATCTTTCTCTATCTTCGTTCCAAATAAAGAAATCGGCTTGTACAGACAAATACTCGCTGTTACCTTTGAAGTTCTCAATAACATCCTCCTTGTCAGCAAAAGCAACGATACCCTTTGCTATACTTAATTTCTTACTATCCGGCAATTTAGAGTTTTGTACCGCTTCCCAAAGCAAATTATCTTTGTCTGCACACAATCGACGCACCAATAATCTTGCATTGCCCTTTTGCTCTAAATAGGACGCCAAGAACCCTAAACTTGCGTCAGAATAGTCCTTTATTTGCCGTATAAAATTAGCATACTTCTCATTGAACGTAAAATCCGCAACTAATGTATCGACGACGGAATAATTCAAAATTTCCGACTGTAAGAAACACAACGGATCCAACTTTTCAATTATTCTTCGCGTATTGTACACTCTGGAATCCGGAGACATAGACTCTTTTCCTCGTACGCTGCGTATGAACCGGTAATCGTCCACATGCATACTGCCGGGATGGAAGAAAGAGATATAATCAGCATAATCCTCAGTAATATATCCTCCCCTCAGCATATCGATCACTAACTCGCGCTGCTTCTCATTATCTGCTTTTTCATACGAACCCCAATCTATCTTCAACTCTTTTGTTTGTACCAGCTGCTGCAGAGTCTTGCTCTTTAACTTAAGCTTCTTTTCCTCTAATTCTTGAATCTCATTTCTCGCTTCCGTATCATCTGCTTTGATATTTACCAACTTCAAACGCTCATCGTACGACATTTCTCCATATACATTCTTTGCCATTTCGTTGAATGGAGTTCCATTAAATGTACGATATCCGTTATTATCTGATATCGCGTATGTACGAGCATTTTTCAATAATTTAAATTTATCCTCATTTGCTAATTCTGTTATACCGAATGTTTGCCCGTTACAAATGATGGAGCGATACATAATACTACCACCCGAATGATCCATCGCTTGTTTTAACACTTCTGCCATTATAAGCATACGCAATTCACGAGCATCTTTTGTATATTCAGTTCCCGCCTTCTTGATTTGTTTTTCTATCTCTGCGATTTTTGCATCATAGGACTCTGTTCCTTTCTCTACCAATCTTGATCTTGATTTTAGTGCATGTGCTAATAATCCGGTGTTCTCTGTTCGGAGTAGTTCGAAGTCTTCCGGATAGAGGTTCTTATATACTATTAAAGCCAACAACTGATCATCTCCCTTATCATCTTTTCGGAATTGCTGGTGCTTATAAATATTGAACTCATTAGCTATGTTGTTCAGCATCCGAGTATCATTTAGGTATATCGCAACTGCATCTACTACATCGGCCAAATAACTTGGCACCAAATTATGCAACATGTCTCCAGCATTCGATATATCTACTCTCGGAATAATTGGTATAATAAAATCGAAGAACTTGGTTCTCTCACCATCCCGGAACATCTCATCCCGCAATGCATAGATAAAACGTACAGGTTGCTTAACCTCTTCTGAATTATTAATCAGATAATTGATTTCACGGAGTTTTACAAAGATATTCTGTTGCTTAAACCGATCCAAATCCTCCAACAGCACCACATTATATCCCGTTACATTAAAGAAATAGATAATCTCATCAATGTGCGCATTCAGTATTGATTTCTCTCGTTTACTTGCTATCTCTATGTTTGCCGAATTGACACTTAAAGAACGCACCACTAACTGCATGATTACTCTAACTAATTTGGATAATATCCATCCACAAACAACTAGTGCCACAGAAACAGCCAGCCAGTGCCAGATAGTGCGACACGACGAAATATCCCATGGTAGTTCCTCTAATCGCAATGTCGAAGTCCAATACCCTGGCCATATAAGGTGAATGCACGACAGTATGTAAACTATCAAGCATACCGTATAAAACGCCAACTTCCCCTTCCCGATTTTCTTTATCTTTGTAAATTGAGAGTCAGCTAAAGATCCAGCTTGTTCATGGAAGAATAGTTGATGAAGTATACTTAGTTCTACCTCTTGTCTTGTTATCGGATTTTCATCACCCTTGCTATCCGTTTGTTTCTCTCCACTCTTAACTGCTAAATCAGCAAGAGAGATAGAGATTACTTTGTTTTTCTTTGCGCCAAACGGCCAAAAACTCGGGTTCTCCTTAAAGTATGTCCGCAAGAAACTGCTCTTACCAGAACCGTAAGCTCCGGCTACTGCAATATTTAGAACACTCTTGTCTTGCAGAGCTTGTGATAATGCCTCCTCATAAATATCAATTCTCTCCGCATTTTCCGTCGGAGCAAGAGACTTGAATCTTGGCACTCCTTTGGGCATATGCGGCCAAAACCACTTGCCGATGCTTTGCGCTCCGTGGCGCAATTCCTCTAGTATGGCATTATAATGTATGACTGGTATAGATAGCAATCTCTTATAAAATTCTTTCCGCTCTCGTTTCCTTCTTTCTCTACGTTTCTTACACACAAAACGACGACACTTTCGTATCATCTTCTTCGAATGTTGTTTCTTATTTTGCTTCGTCGTTTCCACTCTAATATAAAATATTTCATTTCAGCGCGCAAAGTTACAAAAAAAAATCCAAATATGAAAATATTTGGACTTAAAAATGATTTTTTTTTCATTTTGCATTCTTTTTAAGCTTTTTTACTGCTCTTCTAGTACATTTTCGCTCTTTGTTCCAACTAAAATTGCTTCCGGCATTACCAAACCCATTTGATCAAAAGTACCCTTCAACATCGAATACCTATCCGGCATTTCTCTCAAATATTCACGAAAATCGTTAGCCACCAAATACGGGTGATATGTATGGGCAAACACATCGTGAATTCTTTGTGCATTTTCCTGCTTACTAAAATCCACGCATGCCAAGTTGGTTACATAAAATCTACACTTGGAATTTAACTTCTGTGTCTGCCCGTATCTACTGGTAAACGCCGAATCCATATAATGTTCCATAAAGACGTCAAAGTACTTGATTTGCTGTAAGATACCTATTTGTACTTGTGTTAGTTCTGCCGCACCTGCATTCACACTGAATTTTTGTTCTAATATGTGTTTCGGCATTTCTTCATAATCGTTTTTATCAATCTTATCAGCCACCAACAATTCGCACAACACAGCTTCCCCATGTTCCATTTTAGGTATATATTTATACCACAACTCATGAATCTCATCAGGTTGGTACAAGTCCAATACCGCACGAGGACACATATCTACAAACTGCCATTTTATTCCCTCATTTTTACGCAAATAGTTCATCAGTATCGTTTTCAACTCAGCATTAAACAGCCACATATCCCGCATTAATTCTTCCGCTTCTACTATACGATACCTCGAATCAAGATGATATAACAACTTCTCCACAAATTTGTCTCGCTCCGACGGAATAATCACTGTGCAAATTTTTTGCAACAACGGCTGAATCGGCGTAGAGGCTCTATTTACCTTGGATGGGGTATAATAATCCTGAAATTCATTCATTAACTTCGCAAAGCCACCTTCCACCGTCATGGATAATAGATTCTGCTGGATGAACGCATATAGCGTCAACGTATGAGCTTTCGTGAATATAGAATCCTTGTAATGAGCACACGTATTACGTAAATCACGCCAATACTTAAATGCCTCCCTAACGGACTCTTGAACCTGAACAACAGGAGGTTCTTTTACTCCCCCTCTATCGACTTCTTTCTTTTGAATAGCGTCAAATGTTACCTCGTCCCATTTCTCGACCCTTGCCAACTCTCCTATCATCGCGTTCCACCTGCCCTCGGGAAAGTCCGCGGGCCGACTACTATTTAAAATGTTACTGCGTACTTGCATCAGCATTCCTTGATACGCCAACAGGAAAGAAGGCCTGTCAATGTCGTTCTTGAAACATTTCAACGAATCTCTAAACAAGCCTAACGTATCACCATTCAGCGCGCGCTCATTTGCACTCAACCATATTTCAAAATCTTTAGTCATCAATTCAACCTATTGCTTCTTATACTCCAAAAACGCCTCATAATCCCGGATATAATCCTCTTCCTTGTAATGCTCTGATGCCAAGCACAGCAACACTGCACCACTCGAAAAATCATCCAGATCACGCCATATTCCAGGAACGACCAACAATCCATAGTACGACCTATTCAAATTGAATGACTTTTTGTTCTTGCCATCATCCAATGTTACCGTAAAACTCCCACTTGCCGCGATAATCAATTGGTATAACTCCTTATGCGCATGCGCCCCACGACTCTCACCACCAGGCACATCATACAAGTAATACACCCGCTTGATATCAAACGGTACATCCATTCCACCCTCTATCGGCGTCAAATTCCCCCTCGGGTCACTTATCTTCCGCAGATCTATGATGCTGCAATCATTTATTGTTGTTTGTTTCATATCTTCTGATTCACACTTTTGTACCGTATAGCCTATCAAATTCGTTATACGCATACTGATCTGTCATTCCCCCTATATAATCCACGATACATCTCCGCAACACATTCTCGTTTGTATCATCTTTTTTATCGCGTCTTCCATGAATTTCCTCTAACACTTCAGCTCTTTCATGCGTATTGATTCCTGTCAAACGTGCATATGAGAATATGGAGGTATCCGGTAATTGATATGGGTTATCCCGTAAAGCATCATATAACTTTCTTATGATATATTCTGCCTTACCGTCCATAGCCTGCGCCTGATACGACATTAAAATTCTTGTTTTCAAAAATTTTTGGAACTCCACATCTAATGTGTGCAATTTTGGAGAAAGTGCTACACAATCTTCATAATCCGACCTATGCAATGTTGGTCGAATCTCTTGAAAATTCATTTGAGTATTTATTTCATATTTATCCTCAAATTGCTTAAAGTTGCTTTTTGTGTTATTAACCACATCGGTTATGTACATGTTTATGACTAGGCGAGAAAACAATGAATTAAACACAGGCTCTTCAAGTATCTTTTGCTCTTTTTTTAGCCTAGTAAAACATGCCTTTTCTTCCAAGCCAAAGCACGGCAGGAATTTTTCTATCTGGGCTAGTAGTTCCTCTCGATTTATCATGCCATATCTCAAACCATCTTCTATATCATGATGTCTCTGTGCAATTTCATCTGCCAGTCCTACAATATATCCTTCGAATGACCAATAATCCTTTATTGCATTGAGATACGCATCGTATATCGGATGATCTGTTTCTAAAGGTTGTACCGGATTACCTGTGGCATCTACTTTGTAATTTATTGACGAATGATGAGCGATACCCCAAAGAGTGTACTTCGTTAAATTCAACCCATCATATTGGGGAAAATCGGCTCCTTTCTCCAAGGTACAAAACAAACGCAACGCTTGTAGATTATGTTTAAATCCTTTTTCCCCATCAGGTATTTTTATATCATCACTTATCAACTTCTTCAGTTCTCTCTCTCCGACATGTCCAAACGGAGTATGCCCGACATCATGCCCCAACGCGATTGCCTCCACCAAATCCATATTCTGTCCCAAAGCAGAAGCGATTGATTTTGCTAATTGGTTCACCTCCAGACTATGCGTCAAACGAGTACGTATGTAGTCATTTCTTTGGAGCATAAAGACTTGTGTCTTTCCTCGTAAACGCAAGAACGACTTCGAATACAATATTCGATCCCTATCTTTGGAGAAAGGATTACGATGCAACTGCGACTTCTCGTCGTGCCCCCACCTTAAATTAGTAAGCTGCAACTTATTATTTGGTGTAGATACAAAGTTTGAATTGAATGCCATTATATTTCCCTTTTATATACGTTCTACAAAAACCGCACAAAATTACAAAAAAGAAATGACATATACAAATGTATATGCCATTTTTTGCAAAATATTTTGTTTTTGTAATAAAATCTGCTTATTTATGCATAAAAATCGGAAAATCTTGAACTTTTCTTATCCCGGTTTTTTCATATAACACAGAATCTGTTATCGGATCTTTATTTATCAAATGATGATTTATATCATACCCCTTATCTATCCATACGAGTGTTTTGTCTCTATTGCGGAAATGAGTCTGGTCTATCACTCGCCATAACCTCAGTTTTTGATCTGCCACTATAGGTTTTATTGCGACATTCAGCCCTAAGTCTCCCCTGGCCTTAACAGATGGATAGACAACGGCATCGAAATCTTTGCCAAAATCATATAGCATATCATGTACTAATGTGGCTGTAATAAGGTAATCGCGATTATCTTCAACATCCTTACAAAATTCTCTATCTATTACACGTCCTGCTCTACGCTCCACATCACCCACATTTTTATATTTATCCCTATATAACCGAATGAAATTCTTCACTTGTTCACTCAAATTTTTTACTCCTTTATATGTTTGGTCGGTGATAAAAGAGACCACATGGATTGGAGAAAGCACTTCCCATACTGATGCTGTTACATATTCACGTCCGAATCCCTCCATATCGCGCACTAATTTCGAGCATTCCATCAATCCCAATGCCCTGCCATTTTCCAAATGGCTTTGATCATCTGCTAAGCAACCATAAAAAACACTTTCATAAGGTAACGATGCTCTTTGCATAGAAGTACAGAATCTCGGATTTTTATAGGATAACTCTCTTGGTGCGTAATACCCACGTCCCATACGCGTCCTATGTATGCAAGTTCCTGTTTTCAACGTTGCAGTTATGACTGGAATGTATTCTACTGTCTCGAATAGACTTCTTACTTCTTCCACTGAGCTATTCCTCACATCCAACTTTTCTAATCTTTCGCAAGCTTCCTCTCTTGTCATATTTTCGATTTCAAATTCCTATTAAATCGTCGCAAAGTAAAGGTATGATATTGAGATTTTTACTCCCCTTTGGATTTTGGCATCGGCAACTGATGACAAATTGTCCGTTCTGTTACTAAATTCACCCAGCTATTCTTCTTTCGCATACTTTCCGCGTATTGCGATAATAGTTTTTCAAAAACTCCAAGACCTACTCCTGCAATACCTAACTGTGTTTTTCCGGCTAATCCGGCTATGGTAAGTCCTACTGAAGCACACGTAACCAAAGGCTTCCATTTATCATACTCACGAAATGCTCTCCGCATTTTCTGCTGCTTTGCATAAGCAATCTCTTCAATTTGCTTTTTATATAATTCTATATCCTTCATTGTCGCAGTAGAATAGTCCTTATCAATTACCTCATCTATCATTTCGCAAAGTTGACGAACTTCATCTCGTTCCCGATAAAGAATAACTTGTTTTATTTGTTGTTCTATTCGACTTAAATAATTTGTTTTACAATCCTTTTCCTTCGCACATATCCCGCATTCTTTATGGGACGATTCATACAGAAAGTGATGACCTAGCTCTATCTCCGGCAAATAGGATTTCAGCAACTCTCCCATAAAAATATTTTTCCCCGCCTTCGATTTCGCATTGTACTTCAACGCAAACAAACTTCGAAAATAATCCGACTCCATTGAGTCAAGCGAAATTGTTGTACCTAATTTAAACGACAAACATATACCTGCATACAATGCCTGAAGTGCCGGTTGGCAATAGTGATGATTCTGGTATAAAAAAGTATGTTCCTCTCCTTCTAAATATTCAGGACATATCAGTCCTATATCATCTACAACTTGTTGCTTTATATTCTTAACATCTGATTCTGTTATAATACTATCATCTATTATTTGTATCGTCCCCGATTGGTTCAAATATTGAAAAATCAGCCATACTGCTTTATCGTATGGTTTTTTTGAGTGTTCATAGGCGTCTATAATCTCTTTTTCTCTCCGCGTCACCACAACATTGTCTACCCATAGCAAATCCTGTGGATTAGAAAAAAGCCACTCTGTATGTAAGTTTGAACAAGGACACAATCCCGAGTCGTTACCCAATGCCAAACCAGTTAATAATATACTCTTCCTCGCCATTTGTTAATTATGTAGATACATCTTTCTTAATTAGTTTTATCAGCACACATTGCCTCCGCAACAATCTATTTTATTCGTTATGGTTATCATCTTCGACTATTTATCATTTGTTTCGGAGTTCATCCTTCTTTCAAGAACCGACTTTCTTCCCCTGCCTTTGGCATTATTATATGTAGTGATCTTTGCATTTATGCTCTTAACTTCTTTACGCGTCACTTACGAGTGACATACGAGACAGATACGTGAAGCGATTTAGAAGCGCCAAGTAATATCCAGTGGATATTCGAAAGAGAAGTGCTCCGCGCGAGTTCGCCTTGCGAACCAGAACTCCTTAAACCCGAGGATATGATGCTTAATTTCTTTCTCGTCATCATGTCGAGCAATATGTCTAGAATCTATATCTTTTATTCATTTTCATGCTATTTACCTGCCAACTACGAGGCATTTACAAGACAATCTTTGACTTTACTTCTTATCCTCTCGTGATCATATCGTGACCATTATAAACGTCACAGTAGAATATCTTCTCTTCTTCCGTCCGCAAGTCTATAATCTTGCAATCTTCTATAGTTGTTTGTTTCATAATCATTAAATTATAGTGGCGTAGCAGGAGTATATCCGTCTCGCGCTCCAAATCCGTTGTTATACCTCAAATTCCCGTTAGACATAGTGCAATATACCTGAGAACCCTTTCTCTTGAGCGCATTTTTTACATATGGACTGAAGTATTTTTCCGGACTCTTAGCTGAAACTATTGCTATTTGAGGATTGATAAAGTTTATCATAGTGCTATCCATATTGTATTTACTCCCATGATGAGGCACTTTTAAGATAAAGGCATCTTTTGTTTTATCTCTGTCACCAGGCAACATCGCATTGTACGCAGCACGCCCAGCATCCCCCATAAATACAAACTTATCAACGATATTTGGCTTAAAAAGCACAATAACGCTAGATTGATTATGTGTAGATGGATCATCATTTGTGGCATCCAAACTGGGACTGATGCATTTCCCATATTCAAGACGAGTATCATCCTCGTTACCCTCCGTCGTATCGTACGGTTCTAAATTATGTCTTAATTCCGGTGCTAACTGTGAATAATAACTCTTTGTAGGACCAATAATTTCAATGAGTCCACCAAATAAGTTGTAATTATCTCCTCCCCATGAAAATGCATCGCGAATAGGTATTTTTGCTGTTCTCGCTATATCTAATAAATTCTTATCACCATCTGATAATGTGTACACTGTTCGGGCTTCAGCTTTCACATTCGCATCGTTCTTATAATACTTCACGTCCGAAGCATTAACGAATTTACCTGGGTCATTGATGCATAATTCACGAATTTGGATTCCTGCATATGGGTATTGCATTTGCTCTTCAATCATTTTGATAAAACCACCGTAATGGTCATCATCGCAATGAGTACAAATTGCCAGATCAATGACTTTGCGATTGTAATACTTTTTTACAAAAGAAGATACTGCTTCCCCATCGCTATATCGTCCTGCATCAATAGCAACTACGTATTCCTTGTCATGTTCATCAACAAAGTGTATTAGGATAGCATCCGCATCCTCAACATCCAAAATATCTATTTCGTATTTTTTTAGCATAATTTCTCTTTTATCCGTTACACAAATGCGGCAAATGCAAACGAACCTGTAATGTCGTTTGCCACTCTGCTAATGTAGACAATGCATCGATTGTCGAATTACTCAATCCATCAAGATTCGTCTCTACCGACATAGATCGTCTCCATGCTGTCAATATTCTTTCTTGCTGTTTATGTAACTCATCCCAACGAACGTGCGATTTTATGGTTTCAATGCAAACCTGCTTTTCTTCCTTCGTCATTTGACCTTCCTGCAAAAGTAGAACTTGTTCTTTCGTAAGTCCATTTGCCTCATACACATATTGAGGAATCTTCTTATCTCGAATATTGTCCATGTATCTTTCAAAAACCGTATCCAGAGGATTCCAACGCAAAGCCACATATGCACAATGACCATCTTCGTCCGTTCGTTGGTATAATATCCTTTGGGTTTGCATCTTTTCTATGCGGTTCATCAGCAGATCAATAGAGGTGCTTAATACATGATATACATTATCCACCTTCTCCGAATCTGGCTCCGCATTACCGGCATTACTCACAATTGCGTAATCCGTATAGTAAGAACTCCTTTTCTCATTCAATTTATGCAATCCTTGATTGTCATATATTCCTCCATCAATCAAAACCGGCTGTTCTCCTGTAAACTTATTTTCTGCAAAGTAATCACTCGGTATAGTCATCGGACTAAATAACGGATATGCCGATGATGCCATAACTGCTAACGAAATAGGAATCTCGTCTGGAATAATTGTTCCTTTCTTATACTTCTCGCCACATGCCACTTTTTGTTTAGAGAACGTCATTAATTGATTCTGTGATATTTCAGTGGAATTGATAGCAAATATCGGACTGTTTGGAAGATCTTTTAATTTCTTTTCATGAAAGAATTGCTTATCATAATACTTTTGAACAATCTCGCTGGATCGAAAATATTTGTTGTGATTTTTTATTAACACCCAGATGCCTATAATGCTAACGCCTATCAATATCCATTTCACACAAGAACACACATTAAAATAGTGTAAAACACAGAAAACTCCGCACAGAACAGAAACAATACCTAACATCGACAATATTAGACACCATTTCACTTTAGAATATGGTCCTTTGCGCAACTCATTACGGAAAGTTTTTTCAAAATCTTCAAATTTCTCATACTTATCCTTATTGAGAGCATAATATGCAGCAATAATAGAGCCTCCTGAAATAGATGAAATCACATCCACCTTATCCAAGATCCCTAACCGAGACAATGCCTTCAGCGTACCTATATGATACGCTGCTGCTCTATACCCTCCTCCGGATAAAGCCAATCCTATTCTCTTTCCATCGTTATTCATATTGAGTTAACGTATTCGTATGCATTTCCGCCCCATTCTGCCGCCACGGAATCATCAAATAGGCTCCAGCTCAACCTCACCCCACCATACTTATATAGTTTTGATGGGGCAGAATGGATATGTGGACCTGTACAATACACCCTCCCCTTCTTTCTGTATAATTTCAAAATTTGATCTTGAGGCAATTTATACTCATCAGCCAATTTATGGTATATAGTTGTAACAGAAGTGATATCAGCGGAAGTACATCCAAAGAGCATGGCTGGCAATGCTATACAATCCGGCGAGCCGTGATGCGGAATTTTAACAAACCTTACATTATACAAATAGTTTTCGTCAATATACTTAACGCCATCACCTGGCATATCTGCACAATAAAGATAATTTTTGTTATTATAATATATAGAGTATACTAAACTCAAATCATTATGAGAAGAGCCATTTTTTCGATACAAATTATGATCAGCAAGGTATAAATCATCCGGAGCCAATTGAACCAACTGCATTAATGATGATTCATGCAACATAGAATTGAACTCTATTTCGAGCATTATCTTACTTCGTATCTGAGTCTTAGATTGCAGATGTAACGTACCATTTTTTTTGTAACCGGACCATATTTCTCGAAAAGGGCGTAAAATTTGATCTTCTGAAATTTTCACCACAGCATACATCTGACTGTGGATAAACAATAAAGAAGAATAAGAAGGATCCATTAGTCGAACCAAATAATCCACCCCCATACAGTGATCCACGTCAGGATGCGTGAATATTATAGTATCGAAATGAGAAACTCCTATCTTTTTACACCATCTGGCAAATACGTTTGCATGTCGGATAGACCTTAAATAGCAATCTGTCAAGATGCTATATTTCACCTCATCTCCGTCCAATAATACTGTCACAATCATCTCACCCTGACATGGACAGCCAAGAACATAAACTGCCATCTGCAGATTTTCATAAGAACTAATCCGTAGTGGCACTCGTGGCACTTGAGAACATTCTGCTATCACCTTTGTGTATAGGGCACAATCTTGCTTAAAGGAGAATTCAAGCGCACATTGTTGGAACGCGTTACTCCGCTCACAAAAGGATTCATCACCTCATATGAATTTTTTGAGGTTCTGCTGTCAACACTCTCTAATAATGGATTAGGACTATTTAGCATAATAACGAGTATTTTCTAGCAATGCCATCTTCATTAACGGCTCATACGAATTTTGAAAATTATCAACCGTCAAGTTTTTATAAAAGGACACTCCGGTAATATCAAGTTTATACACTTCCTGATTGTTAGTACTGCGACTAATAATACGTTTAGACTCCAATCTAAAATCACCGTCTTCTCTAGTATCTGTATATTGAGTTTGAGACACATTATTCTCACTCAAATCAGAGGTTACAATAGGCTCAGTAACCTCAACTAAAGCCGTCAGTTTATCTTCCATAATTGTGTGAACGGCACATGACATCTTTTGTATATTTAATTTGTCTGTCTCAACAAAATAATCTAACAAAAAAAGCATATCATCTAACATGGGAAAATTCGCGTCAGCAATATCTACTTTTTTGAAAATAACTTGAGTATAAAATCGACCTACGTATATTTCTTGCGCATACCGTCCTTCTGAGTCTACGCGTTTGAGGCAAGAGAGAGTTTCGTTATTGAACACATCGATTGTAAGATGCAGATCGTGCGCCAAATTATCAATATCAAACCTATTAAATTCAGTTGGAGTAATGGTATTCATCGTCAACCTCATCTGGGGAAGCTTTTCTTGCACAAGCTCTACTATTTCTTCGAGAGCCTGGTTAACACTATAATACGCAAAACGGAAAGCCACATAATCCGTATGACGCCATACAGATGGAATTAATTGAGATTTGGGTTTGCACATAATAATAATATAATTAGTAGTACGTAAACTGAATCACGCTGGCATGCTTGCAAGCGTCTTCACTATACTTTTCGCTATCTCTGATAGCTTGCCGAATGTAGTCCGCATACGCATCAATTCTATCAATGCGTAATACCTCGTGCTCATCGGTACAAATTCGATCGTAAGAATCGATTGATCTGAACTGCTCCATTGTTCCAATTATTTTAAATTACCCCCAAATCGTTTAAACTGTTGAGGAAAATTCGTATTATGAGTCACATATTGACCCGATTTCTCATCTATTATCACGCTATTGCCATTATTAATAGCCATAATCAAGTTATTGTATATCAATCCACTCCGAGTATTACAGGTCGCGTCCAATATAAATACTCCTTGTGCCATTCTCTTCGACGCACTCCCTGCGTCGAAATACTCCGATATCCATACAAACTTCGGCATATCCAATCGAAGTAAAGCTTGTTTGTTTTCTATAGATAGCGTATCGTTGTTCACAATATAGCGCCTATAGGAACGGCTTGTCGTCAAAAAAGTTCGAACGCAACAATCATTTATTGAGAGCAGATCAACTAATGCATTCGTTGTTTGAATTGCCAACTCTGCTGGCATGTATATCTCCTCATGCATAGGAACTATAAAACTGGTGATTATTGCATCATCCGCATGGTCATACCCTTCTGCCGGTTTGTTATAATCAATTATTCGATACGATGGGAAATTGTCATCATTAACCACAAACGTATGAATATTGCGGTTCCATAAACATAAATGGTGCTTATTCCCCAAGATGTCCACTTCTTCAAAACTGCTATCTGAGATTTCTGGCTCCGTAGTCCGTCCAATACATACTACCGCATGTCCAAATTCTTTTCCTTCTATACACGTAATCAGCGGCAATCCACTCTCAATATAACAAGTGAACAATTCTTTAAAGTTCGGATTCTTGACGTTATATATTTTAGTTTCAAACCCGCGTTTCTTAAGTAAGATAGAAATCTGGTTGTACGTTAAACCAGTCGTCGGAATAGTGCGCTCATCCTTATAGTCTCGTAGTGTATTCAGTATCTCGGACGGAAGTATCGGATCATATATCGCATATTTATTCCCGAAATACTCCAATAATGCCCATATCGAATTCTCAGCGCAACTCATATGCTCGGCGTCTTGCGATGCATGAGGAAATGCCTTTACACTCAGCTTATGTCCAATGCACGTAGATTTGATGGTTGCTTTGCAAATAGCCACCTTATCCCAAGGATCCTTCTTTGCTTTAACATCTATTGCATTCCTGCCTATACACTTGTACAGCGGACGTATAACCAAGAAACCTAAATACTTACCCTCATTTTGGATAAATTCTGTCTTATACTGCAAAAATTCTTCTATTGAAGAGCAAAAGGGTTCAAAGAATGACAATCGGACACAATGCCTAGGATACGTCCTTAATTTATTGGCGTACAAACTACGGTAACTGTCGCCATACACTGGATCATCGTAGTTCGTCTCAACAAACACCAACAATTCTTCTCGCAGAGTCAACAAGAAGTCTCTAAGCTTTTTCTTTTGGATATCGGCAATTCTTAAAGCAGGACGTCCTTCATTTAGAACATCTACCACCTGAGACGGTATTGCGTCATCCGCCAACCAGTTCCTTACTGTTGTAAAGAAAATACGCATTTATTCTACCACTCTTCCCTTTGTGTATGCCACAAAAAGTGTGCCAACATTTCTATATATATTATATATATAGACATGTATACTTCATATCTCGTATCCTTTTCAGGCTGCAAAATTACAAAAAAAATCCTATATATGCAAGAGGCAAGTAGTTTTTTTTGCATTTTTCATCAAAATCATGCAACAAAATTGAGAAAAATAAAAAGGAGACCCGAAGGTCTCCCTCTTTTACCCCTGATGCTGCGCGTCATACTCGTCGCCGCACACTTTCCACAAATACGCCTTCATGGTCTTTTTGCCACCGGCGGTGTCCTTCTGCGCCTTGAAGTCGATCTGGTCCTGGGTGATCTTCATCAGGTCGGACTTACGAGCCTTGACAGCCGCTGCCACGGCGCTGAAGCGTGCGCGTGCATCGAGTTCGTTGGACGTGAGCGCGGTGCTGCGTTTCACTTTCTTACGCAGGTACACGCGGTTACAATTCGGGTTCTCCGTGGCTGCTACACGGTGGGTACCAAGCAGCATCTTTGCGCAAGAGTGTTGACCGTTCTTGCCCGGTTTGCTGAGTGCGCCGGATACGCTGTCAATACCGGCACTCCATTCTACATGAGCCATAATAGTTAAAATTTTGGTTTAATTGGTTAATAAAAGTTAATTTTTCTTGACGCCCGTATACTCCTCGACAGTTTTGGTCGAAATAGTCGTCGTCACCTTGCTGGAGTCACCAACCTGCGTGTAGGTGGCGGTGGTGCTGAGGGTGCGCCAAGCCTTACAACTCGTCATACCCAGCGCTACGGCGCAGCACGTGAGCAGCGCGAGCACGATGGTCTCGATGATCTTAAAGATTTGTTCCTTACTCATAACTCTTTAATTCATAATTTAGTTACTTGTTTCCCAATAGCCGATAAGCGATAAGAGAAACATATTTTTGGTATTTTTCGCTGATTATTGATTTTTTTGAAATTTTTTATTTATGTTTATCGGTATAATTATTAATTGACTCTCTTGGAGTCGAAACTTCGGACAAGCAAGTTATTGAAAATTTATTTATGAATAAGTTGATTGTACAAAGGTTAAATGATACATAGTACCATAGTTAATAATTATACATTTTTTTTGTTTTTTTATATACCATAATCTAAATCAATAATCAGTATTTTTTATGTTTTTTTCTTTATGTCCTTATATTTACGCTTGGTTATTGTCAGTCCAACTCTTAGCCACCGATCGGATCACCGTTTTGGTCGTAGTTCCCGTTCAGCTTGTGCATCGCATAGCCAAACAACGAGCCGTACTTCGTCTGGCTCTTGTACTCAGCTACCAACTGAGTCTTCTGCTCACTCGATCCTGCAAGAATCGCACGAACTGCGGTGGTTACTTTCGCGAAGCGAGCCTTAGCTGCAGTCTGTGCTGCTGACGGTTCCTTCGTGGACGGGTTACACAACTTACCGGTATACACCTTGCCGGTACGTTTGTTGGTGCGGAAGTACACATCGCTGTGCTCGCACACTTTCTTTTTCATGCTCTCGATGAGAGCCATGGGCTTGATTTCTGCCATAAATAGTTAGGGTTTAGGTTAATAATGTTATTTGTTATGCATCGCAAATCTCAAGGCGGATCTCCTCATGAGATGTTTGCTCAGCCAACCATCTGGAGGTTAATTCTTGCTCCATGGATGGTGGCACAAGGATACAGCCTTTACTGTGCTCAGGGCGAGTGCCGCGATGAAATCGGATGCCTGTTCTGCCGGGTACTTGTCGAACGATGGGAAGCGACCGTTTGAACTTAGGTGATTGCGTCACGCCTATTCCGTATATTAACGCAGGTATGAGATAATCCGCGTTCTCCATCGTGTCGCATATCGGCACTAACTCCTCCTCAAACCGCGTCTCTCTTACCTCGTACAATCTCCCTCGCACAGCCTTCCCATTCGCCGGCATTCTAATCAATTTGTAATATGCCATAATTTCGTCATTTTCTCGTTTACCGGTGCAAAATTACATCTTAAAAGAGCAAAATGCAAGAAAATCCCCGACTTTTGGAAACATAGCCGGGGACTTTTGGAAACATCATCGCATCGAGTAGCCTAACCACTCTTCGAGTGCTGCGACTTGCGATGAACTGAGTGTCTTTTGCTGTATGAGTTGGGTGGACTTGTTTTTGCATTCACAGAACCATCGGATCCATTTCGCAAATTCCACTTTGCTCACTTCTTGTTTCATGTTCTCCTGCAATTTCTCTCGCAGAACACTTTTATAATATCGTTTTTCCCCATACATTATACACTATACATTATACATTAAACCACCTGCTCCGCTATCTTCCAAAGTTCTTTTATCGTCCGCTTTGCCCCTTCCTGACGCATTGCTCTTACTAATCGTGCTTTGCGTGCAAACCGTTCGCGAGCCTCAATCTCACTCGCTTGCAGTTTTGTCGTTCGTTTACTCGGCATACTGGACATATACGTCCTACCTGTTGCTTTCATCGTGCGGAAACATACATCCCCCACTCTTCCGGAGACTCTCTCAATCCCCATTGGAAACGTTACTCTTGCCATAACTCATTAAACATTAAACATTAAACATTAAACATTAATTCATTTACTATCTTAACCTATGTTTACCAGCATACTGCTGTGCAAATCGCTTTTGATTCGCCGCCTCTGCCTCTGTCTTGACATGTTTCGACCGATCCGGACATCGCTGCACGACCTGTACGCCTTTGTACATCCGGAAGTAGTACCCGTCTTCCCGTAATTTTCCCCTCAACGCATCAATCGGAATGATTAACTCAGCCTTCATACTCCGGTGCGGTGAAACCATAGAAGAAGTAGTTAGGCAGGTCGTCTTGTTGATAACTTTGTACCGAATCGTACTGCTCCTTCCATTCGGAAAT
>AUXO017137850.1_pt1 | contig 45524 bp, 36 predicted proteins | sample 768731 | NCBI WGS metagenome assembly AUXO01 (sample SAMN02715735, study PRJNA202380) | gut metagenome | biome: sheep rumen | host: Ovis aries | place: New Zealand: Palmerston North | reverse complement strand
TGCGGAATGTCTGTACGATTATAGAGCACGCCATTGATTTCCAAGTAAGCACATCCTGGACGTAAGGTAAAGCCCGCCATACCTTTTTGATGGAACATCTTTTCTATCTCGCTCACCCATACCGTCACACTCCCATCACCATTCTCTTCTATACAGGTGTCAACGGGCATAAACGTGGAAGGACGGTGATGTTGTGGCCAATTGAACTCTATGCCGCCCGAAATCCACGGACCTACCAATCCCACCAATGCAGGTTTGATGACATGATTGTAATAGACAAAATGACGCTGCTTAATCTTGTCGTAAGCCATCTGCACACGACCGCCCAATTCTGGCAACACCATCACCTTGATATATTCGTTTTCCAAGAAAACAGCCAAATAGTCCTTGTCTTCTTTCTCATCACTTATCGTTTCGATAACGGGATATGGATATACCACTCCAGAAGAACCTTGATAGACTCTCTTCTCCAAGAACATGGGATTCTTCTCTGGTTTTCCCACCTCATACGTAGGAATCGTTACTTTTTCTCGCCAAGCTTTTACCATCGTTTATTGTGTTTAAATTCATTTATAGTTTCACATTCGCTTAATGTCTTTGTAGTTCAGGAGTTTCAAGGAGTTAAGGAGTAAAGACAATAGTCTTTCTTATTAAGATACCAACTCTTTTTCTAATTGTTCCAAACTCTTTCCCTTGGTCTCTGGAAGACGGCGCATGAAGAACAGAAAACCACAGAGACATACGAGGGAATAAATCCAGAACGTGCCATAGCTACCCAAAGACTTATTCAACATGGGGAACGTATAAGTGAGCGTGGATGACCCTACCCAGAGGCAGAATGTACAAGTGGCAACAGCCACAGCGCGTACACGATTGGGGAAGAGTTCGGAAATCAACACCCACGTACAAGGTCCAAGGGTCATAGCATAACAGGCAATGGCTGCTACTACAAGCACAATCATGAAGAAGCCAGTAATTTGCATGTAGTAACAACAACCCAGTGTGGCGTAAATCAAGCACAGTCCTCCTGCACCAATCAACATCAGCTTGCGTCTTCCCAACTTATCAACGGTATAGATGGCAATCAACGTGAAGAGTACGTTTGCCACACCCGTTATCACGATGTTGAAAAGTACGTCGCCAACACTGTAGCCAGCCGACTGGAATATCTCTTGTGCATAATTGAAGATGACATTGGTGCCACACCATTGTTGGAACACGGCAATCACAATACCCAAAAACAAAACCCGATGGAATGGCTTTGAAAAGAGCGTAGCCAAACCAGCCTGTTTTGCCACATCCGCATGAGTAGCAGCAATCGCTTGCATCTCACGTTCAGCATAAGTCTGACCGCCGATACGTTCCAAGGTATTGACAGCTGCACGGCGGAGAGAGGAAGACAATGCTTCATTGTTTGTCTTCAGTTTTTCACTCTTCAATGCTTGCCAACGAGGACTCTCTGGTATGAAGAAGGCCAACAACAAGAATACGGCTGCGGGGAATGCCGCTGCCCAAAACATCCATCGCCAAGCCATCTGTCCATTCCATGAGGCAGCAATGTCGGCTGGGGTATAGTCAACAGGTATGGGTTCTGCTATTTGCCAATTGACAATTTGCGCAGCCAAGATACCTAACACTATCGTCATTTGGTTGAGGCTTACCAGTTTACCTCGAATCTCAGAAGGCGACACTTCCGCAATATACATCGGGGAAAGGCCAGAGGCAATGCCGATGCCTATACCACCGAAGAAACGAGCAACGAGGAAAGCTCCAAACGTATTGAAAGCACCCGTCATGATGGCAGACACCAGAAAGATAACCGCCGAGACTATCAGAAGCATCTTTCTGCCTATCTTATCGGCGAGCCAACCACAAGTACAAGCGCCTATCATGCAACCAATCAATGCGATGGTCATTGCCAATCCTTGGTCTGACACGGAGTCTGCAATGCCGAAATAGAGTTCATAAAAGGGCTTTGCACCACCAATAACCACCCAGTCGTAACCAAAGAGCAAACCGCCCATAGCTGATACGAGGCAGATGAAATAGATAAATCCTTTGTTAAAACCTTGCATAATTCTATTGCTTTTAGTTATTATCGTTTTTCTGATGCAAAGATACGGCATAATTCATATAAGATAATGGACAAAATCACGTATTATCATGGACTATTTTACTTATTTTGTTGGTCAGGTCAAACTATTTTCTTACTTTTGCGATGAAGAAATGAGATTCATAGAGTTGTTTGATCATCATGGTCAGTAAGAAAGACGGATTCTTGGGAGAGCGTTCAGTTGTATTGCCAACATCCATCGTTGAGATGGAGGAAAACGACCCGTTGGTAAGCAGCCTGTTTATCACTGACATAGGATATTACCCTATGGCAGAGCATCATCATCGCATTCGTACCGAGGGCATCAACCAATACGTACTCATCTACTGTATAGACGGCAATGGTTGGTACTCACTAAGAGGGAAGACTTATCAAGTGGCAAGCAACCAGTATTTCATCTTGCCCGCTGGGATTCCACATGAATATGGGGCTACCGAAGGAGAAAGATGGACCATCTATTGGGTACACTTTCGTGGTGAACATGCCGACATATATGCAGAGGGCGCAGACAAGCCGCAGGACGTAAGGGTGGCATTGAACTCTAACATCAACAACCGCAATAATATTTTTGAGGAAATACTTTCTACGCTCCACGATGGAGAAGGCATTGAAGACTTGCGATATGCGTCCAGCTTGCTGCACTATTACTTGGCTTCACTACGCTATCTGCGCCAATATCGCAACACTGCACGCTACAACACCAATAACAGCAACCTATCGTTCAGCAACAATAAGAACAAGGAGGTGGCAGATGCTGCGATACATTTCATGAAAGAAAACATAGAACGCAGGATAACCCTTCAAGACATCCTCGACTACGTAGGATATTCGTCCACGCACTTCTCTACGCTTTTCAAAAGACAGGTGGGAGACAGTCCGTTGGCTTATTTCAATCGTTTGAAAATAGACCAAGCCTGTCACATGCTGCAAACGACCAACTTACATATCAACCAGATTTGCTATAAGGTGGGGATTGAAGACAGTCTTTATTTCTCCCGATTGTTCTCAAAGATGATGGGGATGTCTCCCAGCGATTATCGGGAGAGATGTGGGAAGAGCACGTGAATTTATATCTGTTTTTACGAGAGTTTTTAACTAATTCCTATTTTTTCCAGTTTATTACGCCATCATTTACGAAAAAAAGCATAACTTTGTCGATTGTTATGAGTACTATTATTTATCCATCACCCATTTTCGGTCCCGTACATAGTAGGAGATTAGGAATTTCATTGGGTATCAACTTGATGCCAGCCGACGGGAAGATTTGCACGTTTGACTGTATCTATTGTGAATGTGGTTTCAACAAAGACTTTCGTCCACATCTGCCCCGCCCTACCCGAGAAGAGGTAGCAAAAGCATTGGAGAAGCAACTCACCTTGATGGTGGAACAAGAGAAATTGCCTGACGTACTGACGTTTGCCGGCAACGGTGAACCTACGGCACATCCCGACTTTGCTGAAATCATCAGCGACACCATTCGTCTGAGAAACCAGTATTGTCCTAACGCCAAGGTGAGCGTGCTGAGCAACGCCACGATGATTCATAAGAAAAAGGTGTTTGATGCATTATTGTTGGTGGACAACAACATCCAAAAACTGGATACCATAGACCCTATATATATAAATAAGGTGGACAGACCTACGTCTGGCAACTATCACGTGGAGGATGTTATTCGTCATCTGAAGGAATTTAACGGTCACGTGATTATCCAGACGATGTTCATGAAAGGGGAAGATGTGGATAACACGGGTGACCAATACGTGCAGCCTTGGTTGGAAACAGTCAAAGACATCAAGCCCCAACAAGTGATGATTTATACCATCGACCGCGAGACACCCGACAGTCATCTACGAAAAGCCACGCATGAAGAGTTGGACAGCATTCGTGACAGAGTATTGGCGTGTGGAATACCTTGTACGGCTTCGTATTAGATTTTAGAGGTGAGAGGTGAGTGGTTCAGGAGTTTCAAGGAGTTAAGAAGTTAAGGAGTTAAGACAATAGTCTTTCTTGTTGAATCAAACAGATAAAATCATTTGTCTGGACTACTGAACTACTTTTTAATCCTGTACTCCTTCTACTTGCGAAATTTGTACTATTAACTTTTACCTAAAAATTAGGAAGGAATCCATATTATATAATGAAAAAATTGTATCTTTGCCATGTAAACGATAAGTAACATGAAAAGGATAGGTTTATTGGCACTTCTCACCCTTGCACTTCAAGGGAAAGGATTGGCTCAAAACGGGTGGAAGCTTATTTGGAGCGACGAGTTTAATGTGGACGGAAGTTATAATTCCGATGTTTGGGAACCAGAACAGGGATTTGCAAGAAATCACGAGGTACAATGGTATCAGGGCGATAATGCCTTTTGCCAAGATGGTTGTTTGGTGATAGAAGCAAGACGCGAGAAGAGAAATAATCCTCTCTACAGGAAAGACGCTTCACAACAAGACTGGCGAAGGAACAGGAAAAACATTGAATATACCTCTGCCTCACTCACTACACGGAAAAGTTTTTCATTTACTTATGGCAGGATGGAGGTGAAAGCCAAGATTCCCACAGCAGGAGGCGCGTGGCCAGCTATATGGCTGTTGGGCAAAGGAATGGAATGGCCTTCATGCGGTGAGATAGACGTGATGGAATATTATCGCATCAATGGTGTTCCACATATCTTGGCAAACGCTTGCTGGGGCAGCGACAAACGCTATCAGGCTATCTGGAACAGCAAACGCATTCCCTTTACTCACTTCACGGATAAGGATAGTCAATGGGCTGACAAATTTCATATTTGGAGAATGGACTGGACACCACGCTCTATCAGTATCTATTTAGATGATGAACTGCTGAACGAGATACCACTAAAGGAAACGGTAAACGGAACGTTGGGCAATCATACAAATCCTTTCCAAAAGCCTCAATACATCTTGCTTAATCTGGCATTGGGCGGTGACAATGGCGGAGAGATTGACAATAAGCAGATGCCCATGCGATACTTGATAGACTATGTGAGGGTGTATCAGAGAGAAGAAAGGACATGGAACAGGATTCGCACCGTGGCTCGCGACTCTATCGTTTTGAGTGACCCTTGCATTTTGGCAGATTCGGCAACGCAGATGTATTACATGACTGGCACAGGCGGTAGGCTCTATACAAGTAAAGACTTGAAAATGTGGACGGGTCCATATAACGTGGTGAAACATGATACTGCCTCGTGGATGGGCAAACGTCCTGCGATTTGGGCTGCTGAACTTCATTCTTACAAAGGCAAGTATTATTATTTTGCCACATTCACCAATGAGAGCATCAAGATTGATACCGTTCGTGGTAACGTGATTCCACGTAGGGCAAGTCATATCCTCGTGAGCGACAAACCCGATGGTCCATACGTTCCGATGGCAGATGCCACTTATCTACCTGCCACGCAACCCACTCTCGATGGTACATTCTGGGTGGATAAGGACGGATTGCCCTATATGGTGTATTGCGGCGAATGGCTACAAAACTGGAACGGAACGATTGAGAAAATACAATTGAAACCCGACCTCAGTGGTTCTATTGGACAAGGAAAGGTATTGTTCAGGGCTTCTGACTCTCCGTGGAGCAGAGAAGTGGAAAACGGTGTGGCAAAACCCAATAAGGTTACTGATGGTCCATACCTTTTCCGCACGGGTACAGGCAGATTAGGCATGATATGGACCAGTTGGGTTGACGATGTATATACGCAAGGTGTGGCATATAGCAAGAGTGGCACGCTCGATGGTCCTTGGGTACAAGAACCTCAGCCCATCACCCCACCCAACTTCGGTCACGGTATGTTGTTCAAGACATTAGATGGCAAATGGATGATGTCGGTGCATAGCCATAAGAGCATCAACGGTCGTTACCATCGTGTTCCCCATCTTTTTGAAGTGGATTTGTCAGGCGACAAATTGGTTGTGGGAAGAATGATTGAAGATTGAAAATTGAAAATTGAAAATTGAAGATAAAAAAGATAGAGGACATCCATTTTCTGACAACGTAGTGCCAAGAAAAGGGAATGTCCTCTATCTTCTTAAATATACTTATAAAACTTATTTCTTACAGCAAGGAGTCCAAGGCTTTAATTGCTGGAAGAAGTCATTGCCCTTATCATCCACGAGGATGAATGCGGGGAAGTCTTCTACCTCAATCTTCCAAATGGCTTCCATACCCAATTCTGGATATTCCACACACTCAATGCTCTTGATACTACTTTGCGAGAGAACGGCAGCTACACCGCCAATCGTACCGAGATAGAATCCGCCATGCTTCTTACAAGCATCGGTAACCACCTGCGAACGATTACCCTTGGCAATCATCACCAATGAAGCACCATGATCTTGGAACTCATCCACGTATGGATCCATACGGTTGGCTGTGGTTGGTCCCATCGAACCACAAGGATAGCCTTCCGGAGTCTTGGCAGGACCAGCATAGAGCACGGGATAATCCTTGAAGTATTGTGGCATTTCCTCACCTGCGTCAAGGCGAGCCTTGAGTTTAGCATGAGCAATGTCGCGAGCCACGATGATGGTTCCACGGAGGCTCACGCGTGTGCTCACGGGATATTTCGTCAATTCCTTACGCACGGCATCAATACCTTGGTTCAAGTCGATTTCTATACCCTTCGCACCTTCTCCTGGCTTACGCAATTCCTCTGGTATCAGTTCGGTAGGATTAGCATCCATCTTCTCCAACCAGATACCGTCACGGTTAATCTTAGCCTTGATGTTACGGTCAGCAGAACAAGACACGCCCATACCAATGGGACAAGAAGCACCATGTCTGGGCAGACGAATGACACGAATGTCGTGAGCCAAGTACTTGCCACCAAACTGTGCACCCAAGCCAATCTTCTGCGCTTCAACGAGCAACTTATTCTCCAAGTCGATGTCACGGAAAGCACGACCCGTCTCATCACCCGTGGTAGGCAGATTATCGTAATACTTGATTGAAGCCAGTTTCACCGTCAGCAAGTTCTTTTCTGCAGACGTTCCACCAATCACGAATGCGATATGATAAGGAGGACAAGCCGCCGTACCAAGGCTCTTCATCTTCTCCACCAAGAATGGCAGCAACGTACCCTCGTTCTGAATGGTAGCCTTTGTCATGGGATAGAAATACGTTTTGTTGGCAGAGCCTCCACCCTTAGCCACCATCACGAAACGATATTCAGCACCTTCTACCGCCTCAATGTCGATTTGTGCAGGCAGATTGCAACGTGTATTCACCTCATCGTACATGTTCAGCGGTGCATTCTGCGAATAGCGCAAGTTGTCCTCAGTAAACGTGTTATATACACCACGTGACAGAGCCTCCTCGTCCTCAAATCCTGTCCATACCTGTTGGCCCTTCTCACCATGAATGATAGCCGTACCCGTATCTTGGCAGAAAGGCAGGATGCCCTTTGCAGCCGTCTCCGCATTGCGCAAGAACTGCAGAGCCACATACTTATCATTCTCAGAAGCCTCTGGGTCGTTCAGGATAGCAGCCACTTGCAGATTGTGCTCACGACGCAACATAAACTCCACGTCATGGAAAGCCTGTTGAGCCAAAAGCGTAAGAGCCTCTGGTGAAACCTTAACGATCTCGTGTCCTTCAAATTCACTAATTGTCACTCCCTCCTTGGTGAGAAGTCGATACTCGGTATCATCCTTCCCTACTTGAAACATGGGAGCATACTTAAAGTCAGGTTTGTTAGCCATAATGTTTTTATATTTATATCAATATCCAAAAATATCTTCCGTTGACAGCCTCTTAATAGGAGCTATTTGTTCAAGACTCTTGATGTCGAGTTCTTTCTCATCGCCCAATATCACATAACGATAAGGCTTGTGAGCCATGTTCTGCTGCTCGAAGCGAACAATGTCGCTCAAATGCAAGTTTGGCAACTGCTCATAGATACGGCGATTGACATCATAGTCTATGCCCATCCATTTAGCCGAAATCCATGCGTTAATCAGTCCAAACTTCGTAGTACGCTGACTTTGCAAACGCTTGGTCAGTGCATCCTTCGCAATATGGAAAGCCGTCTCGCTCTGTGGGATGGTATCTAAGATTTGATGGAACTGACGCACGCAATCCATCATCTTATCGTTTTGCGTGATGATATGCGTAAAGAAATACTCAGGATTATCCTGATAGGTTGGCTCCATGTATGCAGCATAGGCATTGTAAGCCAATCCACGTGCTTCACGCAACTCCTGGAAGACAATTGTATTCATGCCACCACCATAGTACTCGTTGAAGAGAGCCTTCACGGCAGCCTCGTCAGGATTCCAGGTACGTTGTTCGTTATGAATCATGCGCATATAGATATTCTTGGCATCGTATGGCGCAATCACTATCTCATTCACGGGTGTAGATTGCATGGCATAATGCTTTCCTTCAGGAACAGGCTTCATCACCTTCTTGGTCTTGTGGAGACGGGCAATCGTAGCAGAGAGAGATTCCTCCGTATCTGGACCATAATATAATAAGGTATGGTCATATTGTGCAAGATTCTTGAGCAAGTTGAGCAATTCTTGTGGATTTTGCTGACGAAGTTGACTAATGCTCAAATCATGTCGTAAAGGATTATACTCGCCATAAATGCCATAATTCACCAAGCGAGAGAAGTTGCTCGACTGATTGTGCTTTGCATCCGCACGTGATTTCTCTACCAAGGCAACAAGTTGGTCCCATGCGTCTTGGTCAACCTTAGCATTCATGAGCAGGTCATTGAGCTGGGCAAGAGCCTGTGGCATATTTTCTGCCAAGCCTCTCAGACTCACCATGATATTGCGGGCATTCACGGAAATGTTATAGTTGCAAGCCAACTTATAAAAATTCTGCTTAATTTGCTCATTGGTCAACTTCTTTGTACCCAAGTAATCAAGGTAATTAGCCGCATACTGATAACGAAGGTCAGCCTCATTGCCAAACTCATACATGAACGAAAGCATGAAACGACCATTCTCCGTATTTTGCACGTAGATATAAGGCAATCCTCGTTTGTTCTTTCCAAAGGTAAGATCTTTCTTGAAATCTACGAATCGAGGTTGGATAGGTTGTACCTTGCTATTCTGTACATCCTTGACAAACTGACTGATCAAGTCTCTATTGGTAGGAATAGGAGTTATCTGCGGTTTGTCTATCTTCTTCAGGGTAGTATCCTCTCCCTGTCTCTTAAACACGGAAACATAGTTGTTGTTGAAATGGCGACGGGCGAAGTCAACTATCTGTTGCTTGGTCATTCCAGAGATACGGTCAAGGTATCCCACCTGTTGCGACCAAGGAATCTCATTGATATACGTATCCACGAAGAGGTTGGCTCGCGCCTGGTTACTCTCCAATCGGGTGAAGTAATTCAACTTGGCATTATTGATAATACTGGGCAACAAGTCGTCGGAGAAGTTGCCACTCTTCAGCTTCTCTATCTCAGCCAACAGCAACGAACGCACTTCCTCAAGGCTCTGTCCCTCCTTTGGTGTACCACCCAAGATAATACAAGAATAGTCACGGAGTTTCTCACTGCCACCGAAAGCCCCCAACATCTTCATTTGTTGGTTGATGTCAAGGTCGATGAGTCCTGCCGTTCCATTAGAGAGCATATCCCCTATCACGTCAAGCGTATCGCATTGCAATGAATTGCCACGGTCAAAACGCCATCCCATCCAAAGCGTCTCAGCCTCCAGTCCCATGACGGTAGTATCGCGCGGTTGTGTGATAGGAGTCAACGCAGGAAACACGGGTTGTCTCACGTCATCCCCAGGTTGCCATTGTCCGAAATACTTGTCGATGATGGCAACCGTCTCGTCAGGATTCAAATCGCCAGCCATACATATTGCCACATTATTGGGACGATACCATTTGTTGAAGTACCGTTTAATGTTGACAATGCTGGGATTCTTCAAGTGTTCCTGCGTACCGATGGTAGTCTGCGTGCCATACGGGTGAGTGGGAAAAAGCATCTTACTCATTGCCTCCCACAGTTTCCTGTTGTCTTGGGCAATACCAATGTTGTATTCCTCATACACAGCTTCCAACTCCGTATGGAAGCCACGAATCACCATGTTTTGGAAACGATCACCTTGTATCTTTGCCCAGTTTTCCACCTCGTTTGAAGGGATATCCTCCGTGTAACACGTCACGTCATTGCTTGTATAAGCATTGGTTCCCTCAGCACCGATGGCAGCCATGAGCTTGTCGTATTCGTTAGGAATGAAGTAACGGGCAGCCAACTGCGACACGCTATCTATCTCATGATATTTTTGTCGGCGCAATTCAGCATCGGTAATCTGTCGATATTCCTCATATCGAGCCATTATATCATCCAACAAAGGAGCCTCAGCCTCGGGATTGTTGGTACCAAACAGCTTGGTACCCTTAAACATCAAGTGTTCCAGGTAGTGTGCCAAGCCCGTTGTTTCCGCAGGATCGTTCTTACTACCCGTGCGAACAGCAATGTACGTTTGAATGCGTGGTTTTTCCTTGTTGACAGACAAGTACACCTTCAAGCCATTCGCCAAGGTGTAAATGCGAGTCTTCATAGGGTCGTTTTCTACCGTCTGATAATCATATTTCTGTGCGACGGCATGAAAAGCGGTAGCCACCAAGCAAGCTACTACGATCAATCGTTTCATCAACATCATTACATATATAATTTTTGGTTCTCAAAGTCCACTTCCCTGTCGAGCTGACCGATGAAGTTTTCAAGCACTTCCTCTTCCACGTCTCCCAAGGCAAATTCCTTTTCAGCATCCTTACGGATTTCGGTAATCCATGCACGACGGGCAGTGATATAATCCTCACGAACCCTCTCCGCATCTTTTTCGGTAATGGTTTCTAATCCGTAATAATCGCAAATCAATCTATAAGTCCATGCCCAGCGATACTCAGAATAATTGCGATTGATTTCATCAAACCGCTCAAGAACCTCCTCGATGGTCTCGATATTTCCCGTCTCCAGATCTTTGATCAATCGCTGTTCTTCTGACTCAGGCAACAACAAACCAGAGAGGTCTATCCAATCTCCTGTACCAACCTCGGTAGTTGGCTCCTCTAAAGCATGTCTTTTCAGTACCGCTCCCATATATATACGCAGGGCAATATCATAATATTTGATACCCTTTTTCAAGGAACTGGCATTGATCACATATTCATGGTAGTTATATGACGATACATTATCGCCCGAAGCAGCACGCAGTTTTTCCAGTATCTTTTTTCCCTTCACGATTTCACCCACAGAATACGGGCTCAACCAGTCGAAGTTGACAATACTCTTACGTCCCTCGCGTGGTCTCATGTCACGTTTCGGCCATTTACGAATGTCACGATAGAGTCCTACCGTCGTCAGGTTACGTCCTGGCGAGAGGTACATGGTATCTCCGTAAGCAATGAGATAAGAGAATGGCAAGTCGCGTGTGTCGGGGTGATACATCAGTTTGCCGAAACAAACAGAGAACGTACCGATAGTAGCGGGCATCAACAGGTAAGCACCGCTTGCCGTTTTCGTACCACGCTCCAATACTCCATAGTGCATGGGACCCATCTTGTAGGCATGGTTAGAGAAGTTGGTGGCACTACCAGCGTTATAGAACGAGAACATACCGCCAATCAACAATGAACTCTTATGGTGACTTGCTGAGAATGGTCCACAGAATGCAGCACAAGCCTCGCCATTAGACATATAAGAGTTGGCAAAGAACACACTCGCTTCTGCAGTAAAGCCATTGCTGATTTTGCAAGCCTCACCCACAAAGCAGTTTTGCATCTTCACGCTATTGATGATAGAACAACCATCTGAGATAATGGAATTTTCGCAAATCACACCTGTGCCGATGTAAACGCTATTGTTGGTACTACTCATGATGGAGCAATCACTCAGGCGAGCTGCACCATTGATTTCACAACCCTCGCAAATCACGGTGTTGGTGATTTCCTTGGTGTTTACAATCTTCACGTTATTGTAGATAGTTCCCCTATCGGGAAGAGTACGCTGAATCTTCTCATGAATAAGACGACGGATGGCATCCTTCAAAGGTTTGTTGCCGAAATGGTTCACCATAAAGGCAGCAAACTGACTGTTCAGGTCATTGAACAAAATCAAGTTTCCATCACCCACCTCATTGAGCACTGAGATAAGGTTTCCCTGACCGTAGGTAGCACCTTCCGTCGTTTCGAGTGTACAAACATTGGATATGTAGCAATCGCTGCCAATGGTATAGTTATTGATGTAATTTCCGATGTTTTCTATCAAGCAGTTGTCGCCTACGATTACGTTTCTCAGCGTGGCATTGTTAATACCAGAGTGCTTCACAAATCCCTTGCTTACCTCTACACTCTTCTCGAAATTACCCAAGCAGATGTCGCCATAGAACAACACCCTGTGGAAGAAGTTTGGTTTGAAGTGTTCTGCCACTTTCACATGTGTCCAGTCTTCAGACCAACAACTGTTGTTTTCCAATACGATAATCTCTTCTTCTGTTAATTGTCTGTAATCCATAATTTAAAAAAATTTTTTATGTTTGTGAATGTTTATTCTGTCGGATATAAAAAATCATTATAAGGATATTTTTGTACGTGAAGCTCACGCACCTTTTTGTATAACACATCCCTGAACTCGTCCACATTCTGTTTCTCCTTGGCAGAGATAAACAGGCAGTTGTCATTCAGGCGAGCCATCCATGTCTTTTTCAAGTCGTCAAGCGATACGTTTTCCTTGGTAGGAGGAGTCAAGTCATCAGCCTCTTTCTCTATCCAAGAGTAATTATCTATCTTGTTGAAGATAATCATGGAAGGTTTGTCAGAACATCCCAAGTCTTTGAGAGTCTGTTCCACCACATTGATTTGTTCCTCAAAGTCGGGATGAGAAATATCCACCACATGCAAGAGTAAGTCGGCTTCCCTAACCTCATCCAACGTAGATTTAAAGGAATCCACCAAGTCGGTAGGCAACTTACGAATGAAGCCAACCGTATCAGCCAGCAAAAAAGGAAGGTTTTCGATAACCACCTTTCGCACAGTGGTGTCCAAGGTGGCAAAGAGTTTGTTTTCAGCAAACACTTCGCTTTTAGCCAACATATTCATGATGGTAGATTTTCCCACGTTGGTATAACCTACGAGAGCCACGCGAATAAGTCGTCCCCTGTTTTTTCGTTGGGTAACCTTTTGTTTGTCAATCTCCACCAATCTCTGTTTCAGCAAAGTGATGCGTTGCAAGATTATACGACGGTCCATTTCCAACTGAGTCTCACCAGGTCCGCGCAATCCCACGCTTCCCTTTCCGCCACCAGAACCAGAGCCACCACCTTGTCGTTCCAAGTGCGTCCATAGTCGTTGCAATCGTGGCAGCATATATCTATATTGTGCCAACTCCACTTGAGTCTTGGCGTTGGCAGTTTGGGCTCTCATGGCAAAAATGTCGAGGATAAGCGATGTTCTATCCAATATCTTCACTTTCAAAGCAGCCTCGATGTTGCGGATCTGCTTGGCAGACAACTCATCGTCGAAGATGACCATTCCTATTTCCCTTTCGGCATCTTCCTCCGATTGGATAAAGCTACGAATTTCGTCCAACTTACCTTTTCCCACGTAAGTAACACTACTGGGACCATTTACTTTTTGCGTAAAACGCTTGACAGTGATGGCTCCAGCCGTATCCGCAAGAAATTCCAATTCGTCGAGATATTCCTTTGTCTTTGCCTCATCCTGCGTTTGAGTGACCAATCCAACCAAGACTGCGGTTTCGGCTTTTGCCTCAGAGATAACAAATTCTTTCATTCAATTATAAATAATGTTGCAAACTTACATAAAAAAAATGAAAATATACGCTATCTACCTAAAAAAGTTTATCAATCAGTCTGTTATTGCCCACTTAAAGCCCTAAGCAAGATGAGTTACTATATAAGAAACCATTGGTTTCTTGCATAGTGACCAACGGTTTCTTATATGGTGACCAACGGTTTCCTGCAATGTGAACGAATGGGAATCAATAGACGGGGATTCCATTTCACAAATACCACATAAAAGACAACAATTATTGATATTTCGTCTGGCAAATTGATATTTTTTTGCAATATAATTGCCCAAATGAAATAATCTTTCTATTTTTGCATCGTCAATAAATAATAACTCACATCATGATGCGGATTTTGAACAAGATTCTCATAGCTTTTGCATTCTGTATTGCCGTCGCATGCTGCTCGACGACAAAAATGACGCGTGAAGAAAAACGTGCCTTGCAGATAAGAACCGCGCAAATGGTAGAAGACTCATTGGCAAACGGGACGTTCAGAATTGACGTCAACTATATGATTCCCAATCGGATGAAAGCACGCAACTTAGAATACGGTTACTATATTCGTGTGTATGGGGACTCTATCGATGCTTATATTCCATTCTTTGGCGAGGCTTATCGTGTGGAATACGGAAACGATGAAGGATTGAAATACAAAGGAGCCTTGGCAGGATATGATGTCAAACGCATCAAGAAAGACTTGATTCAAGTAAAAGCCTTGGTGAAAAGGCCATTTGACGAGATTTTGTACCAATTTGACATTTTCGAGAATGGCAGAGCATCTATCTTTGTGAGAAGCTTAAATAGAGAGGGAATCAACTATAACGGAGAAATGACATTAAACTATTAATAATAATCATTATGAGTGAAAACATCAATTCAAATAGCAACCATCAACATCATCATCACCACCATCATCATCGGTCAAAGCACAGATTGAGCAGGAACAAGAAACTATTGAAAAAAATCATTTGGCCCATTGCCATTATTTTCTTCCTGTTCATCATCTTCATCACTTTCTTCCCAGACCTTGTAAACCAAGTGTTCCATAGAGAAAACGTTGAGGACGGAATCACTGTGCCCAAAACCGACAAATTCGGAGATGAACCTCTCACAAAATACAACCAACAAAAAACCATTCATTGGAATGAATGGTCTATGATGGCTTAACGAATATATCTAACGATAATCCCGTGGAATTGAGGATTTGACTAAATGGACAAATCCAATTCCACGGGGCAATGGTCACTGCCAAGAATCTCTGTATGAATCTTGGCATCTTTTATGTCTTGAAACAATCGATTTGACACGATGAAGTAATCGATGCGCCATCCTGCATTCTTCTCACGGGCACGAAAACGGTAAGACCACCATGAATAAGTGACTTGCTCGGGATAGAGTTGACGGAAGGTATCTATGAAACCATTTGACAACAAACGTGTCATCTTTTCACGTTCCTCATCCGTGAACCCTGCATTTTTACGATTGGTCTTTGGATTTTTCAAGTCTATTTCCTCATGCGCAACATTCAAGTCTCCACAAAGAATGATTGGCTTGACAGCATCCAAGCGTTTGAGGTAATCCAAGAAGTCATCTTCCCACTTCATACGATAATCCAATCGTTTCAGTCCGTCCTGGGAATTAGGCGTATAACACGTAATAAGGAAGAATTTTTCCATTTCCAAGGTAATAATCCTACCTTCATGGTCGTGTTCCTCTACACCCATGCCGTATGTAACGTTTAAAGGTTTTTGGCGCGCATAGATAGCCGTGCCGGAATAGCCTTTCTTTTCCGCATAGTTCCAATAAGACTCATAACCAGGGAATTGCAAGTCGAGTTGGTCTGCCTGCATTTTTGTCTCCTGCAAGCAGAAGAAATCGGCATCTAAATGAGCAAAAGACTCCTCGAATCCTTTACCCACACAAGCCCGAAGACCATTGACGTTCCAAGAAACAAACTTCATATCCATATTGAGTTAAGATTTCTTTCCATAAAAGACAACCAACGTGTTTGCATCGTATGTCCTTCCACCATCCACTTTCAACTGGTTGAGAATCATGTTAAACATCATCTCATTGTTGCTGAATCCACCGATGGAATAAACAGAGTTCATGTTGCTTGAAGAAAAGATGAACGACACTTTCTTTTCCACCTTGTTGATCTGAATGGGAATATCAACCTTAAAGTCTTCAGAACTTTTAGGAATGAAATTATAATAAGCACTTTGAAGTGTGCCTGTTGTTCCCCACGGACGATAAAGCACAATCCTTGACGTAATCGAATGCAAGCTGTCGTTTATCAAGGCATCCTTCATGTCGGTATCCATCTGACTTTTCGCAAACACCTTCATGGGGAAATTGCTGATGGTCAACGTGGAATCGTTGGCACGAACACTCCAATTCACTTTCAAGGAATCTGCATACCTATAATAAACATAGTTATAATTATAGTACAGATACCCACTATACTCGCCTTGCATTTGATTGATTTGCAAAGTCTTCTCCGCTTGTGTGAGCGGAACAAAAACGTATGTGTCTTTGTCATCTTTGTTGCAAGACACCAATGAAACCATTGCGCACACGAGCAATGTCGTCAATAACGTCCTAACACCAAACACTGTCTTCATATTATCAACATTTAAATTCTTTTCGATTCACCACGCAACAAGTTCATAAATTCCTCGCGCGTCTTAGCCTGATTGAAAGCGCCACTAAAGTCACTCGTCGTGGTTATGGCATTTTGCTTTTCCACGCCACGCATCTGCATACACATGTGCTTAGCCTCTATGATTACCATTACGCCAAGTGGTTTCAAGGTTTGCTGTATGCAATCCTTAATCTGTTGGGTAAGCCGTTCTTGCACTTGCAGACGATGACTATAAATGTCAACCACACGAGCAATCTTCGACAAACCAGTAATATAGCCATTGGGAATATAAGCCACGTGAGCCTTGCCGTAGAACGGAAGCATGTGGTGTTCGCAAAGAGAAAAAACGTCGATGTCCTTTACGATAACCATCTGGTTGTACTTCTCGGCAAAGAGAGCATCCGTAAGCACCTTATGCGGGTCTTGCGAATAGCCACGGGTGAGCACTTGCATCGCCTTTGCCACCCGCATGGGAGTTTTCTGCAATCCCTCACGATCTGGGTCTTCTCCCAACAACTTCAACACCTCTAAATAATGAGAGGCAAGTTCGTCTAATCCTTCTCTAAATTCTATCTCTGGATTCATTATCAAATATTAATATTGCACCGTTATTTTTCCTTTGAGGATGGTAGCTTGCTTATACCCCATCTTCTTGACATTGTCAAGCATCTTCTTCGCATCGTCGTATGTTCTGTAGTTGCCTACCCTACATGTCCAACGTGGAGAATAGAAATGAACGTAAATAGGTTCAAGAGGATATTTCTTCTTGATGGAATTACCCACCTGTTGCGCTTTCAAGCGGTCTTCACGAGAGTTTCCGCCAAGAAAAGCCTGTACGCGGTAGCCATTGATTTTGTAGCTCTGTCGCATCACCTTCTTACTGGTGTCAATGACAGTGCCTTCACCGTTTTCCTCTGCCTCCTGCAATCTTTGTTCAGCTATCTTTCGGGCAAGTTCTTCCTTTTCTCTGCTGAGTTGTACTTCCCTCTCCTTCTGAGCCAACTCCTCTCTTCTCTCCTCTTCAGTCTTTTCGTCATTATCCTCGTTGGTCAGGTTTTGGGAGTTGTCCGTTGCAGTTGTTTTCTTTGTATCGGTATTATCCGTTTTTTGTTTAGTATTATTAGTATTTGCATTAGTCTTAGGAGTGTTTTGTTTTTGCGGTACTACCTGAACCTTCCCATTTACCAAGTCGTCTATACTTTTGCTTTGGTTAATGGTAACAGTTCCATGCCCTTGCACTTTCTTTTGCAAGTGGTCTGTATAACTCTGCGCCATGACCGTGGTTTGAAAACATAACGCCAACAAAAATAGTACAAAGTGTTTCATTTTCTTATGACTTTTGTAATTCGTTCATGTTGATTGTACCATCATCTGAGATGAAAGGGAACCTATCGACGGAACCCGCCGACAGGTTTCCTTTTATATAAATAAGGTATAGATACCTACTTATTATTTCCAAGCATCAATGATTCCCTTGAAATCAGCTGCCTTCAAAGAAGCACCACCAATCAAGCCACCATCAATGTCTGGTTTAGCAAAGAGCTCGGGAGCATTGCTTGCCTTGCAGCTACCGCCATAGAGGATGGTAGTATCTTCAGCAACTTCCTTACCATATTTCTCAGCGATGATACTACGGATGTAAGCATGAATTTCTTCTGCCTGGTCAGACGTAGCTGTCTTTCCCGTTCCGATAGCCCAGATTGGCTCGTAAGCAATCACAATCTTACGGAAGTCTTCCTCTGACAGATTGAATACACTACCCTCAAGTTCTGCCTTAACCACTTCGTTTTGCGTTCCAGCTTCACGCTCTGCCAAAGTCTCGCCAATGCAGAAGATTACCTTCAAACCGTTCTTCAATGCCAGCAACACCTTTTCCTTCAAGATTTCTGGTGTCTCATGATAATACTCACGACGCTCAGAGTGACCAAGAATCACATACTGCGCACCCGTGCTCTTAACCATTTCGGCAGACACCTCACCAGTGAAGGCACCTTTCTCCTTGTCTGCGCAATTCTCTGCACCAAGACCAATCACTTCTTGGTTAAGGAACTGAGCGATAGAAGCCAAGTGAATGAATGGAGTGCATATCACAACGCCACAATTTGGTTTTTCTGCTGTTAATGTCTCATTGAGTTCTTTTGCCAAAGCAATACCATCTTGCAGGTTCATGTTCATCTTCCAGTTACCTGCTACAATTTTCTTTCTCATCTTTATTTTCTTTTAAACGTTTAAAAAATTTATGATAACTCTTTTTTCTTCTTAACCATTTTGTCCAAGCCCATGTGCGGTCTGCCAACGTCAGCAACGCCAACGGCAAGATAAACCACAGGAGAATGAAGATAATCTTCTCGGGTGTGCTGTCTTGGGGTAATTGTCCCTTGTTGATGTCGGCTATCATCTGATGCAGTTCTTCCACATCGGGCAAATTGTTGTGGCTCCACTTCCACATCACCACTCCCTTTTTCAAGAGCATCAACCCGGGATTACTGCGAATCATCGTTTTCAGCGTAATCTCATCCGTCAGGCAGAATGGATACTCTGCCCCCGTCAGGTCTTGCCATCTTTTTTGAGCCTTCTCCGTACTTGCCGTCAGACAATAAAACGGAATACTCTCTTCCTGGGCGTATTCGTATAATTGGTCTATGACTCCGAAATTACTGTCATCAGCATCTTCCAAGTGTGGAGACACCAACAACAAGGTATAATTGGGATCGTTCAGTACCTGCTCGGTAATGTCTTCCTCCCCATTCAACTCAATCACGAAGTCATGAATCGGTGGTACATAGCCCTCTTTAGTCTGTACGGTCTTGCTATCAATGAACGTCCATGTAGAATCGGGATAGTTCTCCAACGTAAATTCCCTTTGTTCGCCTTCCTTTTCCATGATAAACGTCGTTTCAAATTGTGGTTGAGGGGCATCGGCGGGAATCTCCATACCTTTCTTAATGTCTGCTCCTATGTGATAAGGACGGAAATCAAACACGGGCAATACATAAAGACTATAGACACTACAAGCAAGGATAAACAAGATTGAGTAATTGGTTACAATCCATTGGTTGGTACGTGAGATGAGCCTTTTCATCCTCAACGGCCACACAAGCACCACAATGGAAAGCAACAACAATACCACATTCTTGCAGAAAGTCTGCATATTGGTGAGGATAATAGCATCTCCGAAACACCCACAATCTGAAACTGGATTGGCTATAACTATCCAAAGGGTTAAGATAGTCATTACCGTAAGAAAGGCAGTGGTCAATCTTGAATTAACTCGTCGTTGAATGGCGAAAAGCAACATGATACCCAAGCTGAACTCAAAGGCAGACAGGGCAACAGACATGCAGAGCACCAGGAAATCGGGTATCACGTCTCCCCATCCCAATGCCGACAGATAATCCTGTATCTTGTATTGAGTGCCTAACGGGTCAATTGCCTTTACATATCCTGAAAATATAAAAACGGCGGCAAGAATGAACCGACAAAGATTGACCAATATAGTTTTCGCCTTATTCACTTAACTTGATAACGCCGAATACGGCATAGTTTATTATATCCATGTAATTGGCGTCAATGCCCTCAGAGACCAAGGTTGCGCCATGTAAGTCTTCTATTTCCTTTATTCTCTGTATCTTGGTCAGGATGAAGTCAGTATAACTACTCACTCTCATGCTTCTCCAAGCCTCATCATAATCGTGATTCTTCCTGAACATCAGTTCCAGTGCTTCCTTGGAAAACTTATCATATAGTTCCAATGCCTCGTCATTGGTCACGTCAACTTGGTCAACGTATCCCTTTTCCAATTGAATAAGGCCAATGATACCATAATTAATCAAACCGATGAACTCAGGTCTGATACCCTCGCCCACCATCGATTCTTTCTTGATTTCTAAGGAACGAATGCGCTTAGCTTTGATGAAAAGTTGGTCTGTCAATGATGACGGACGCAAAATCCGCCATGATGCACTATAGTCATGCAATTTATTCTCAAACAAGACACGACATTCGCGTATCACGTCTCTAAACTGCTGCTCCGTATTCTGTATTGTCATAACGTTTGCAAAATTAATCATAATTACCGAAACGACCAAATGTTATTTCTGTTTTTGGCGCAGATGTATCATCCTAACCACTCCACACATGGCCTCATACCTCGCCTTGAGCGAATCTCTCTTCACGCAAAGCATATTCTTTTTGTAAATATTTTCTTCACTATTGATTTGGTTCATGGTTATTTGCAATGCCGAATCGGTACGGGCAATATCGTCTTGAGCCATCTTCAAGGATGCGTTTTGCCAAATCACCAATGAGCGTTTCCTTGACTCAATGGCACGGGGATAACGAGAACGCAGGGCTTCTATAGAGTCTAACACGGTAGAATATTTACCTTTTTCATACAGCGACTCTATATGAGACATCAATCCGGAAGCCTTATCGTCATCACTTTCCTCCTTACATCCTATGACCAACAAGGCCAAGACTATAATCCATAATCCATTTTTCATGGCAGCAAAATTACAAATAAATTTGTAAAGAGTATAGGGAGAATCTACAAAAAGTAAAAGACCAAGCAAAATCTTTCAACCTTTTAACTTTTCAGAGTTTTATTTTTTCATTCTTTCATTTTTTATTCGTACTTTTGCATCCGCTAACAGAAGATTGTAATGAGATACCTCAGTGATGCCGATTTGGCGCAAATAATAAATCAAGATGTTTTTCTTAACATTTCAGAAGTGGCTGACTCGCTTGGAGTAGAATGCTACGTGGTAGGTGGATATGTGAGGGATTTGTTCTTAGAACGTGAAAACAAGGATATCGACGTCGTAGTGTTAGGAAGTGGTATTCAAGTGGCTGAGGAACTGAAAAGAAAACTTGGGAGAAAGGCTCATTTATCCGTGTTTCGTAATTTCGGAACGGCTCAAGTGAAATACAAGGGCAAATTCAAGAAAAATGCCGATGAAATGGAGGAAATTGTGGTTGAGTTTGTGGGGGCTCGCAAAGAGAGCTACAGGCACGATTCACGAAAGCCAATCGTGGAAAACGGTACGTTGGAAGATGACCAAAACCGCAGAGACTTCACCATTAACGCAATGGCTATCTGTCTGAACAAGGACAGATTTGGTGAGTTGGTTGACCCTTTCAATGGTCTTGACGACTTGGAAGACGGCATCATACGTACTCCCCTTGACCCTGACATTACCTTTGACGATGACCCATTGCGCATGATGCGCTGCGTGAGGTTTGCCACTCAACTGAATTTCTATATCGAAGACGAAACCTTTGAGGCTCTTCGAGACTATGCAGAGCGCATCCGTATCATCAGCGGAGAACGTATTCAAGAGGAACTTAACAAGATTCTAATGGCTCCATTTCCCAGCAAGGGCTTTTACTACCTTCGTGAATGTGGGTTGCTAAACATCCTTTTGCCAGAGCTATGTGCACTCGACAACGTGGAAACTCGCAACGGTCGCTCTCATAAGAACAATTATTATCATACGCTGGAAGTTCTCGAAAACGTGGCTAAACGGAGTTCTGACAACCTGTGGCTAAGATGGGCTGCCGTATTGCATGACATTGGAAAACCCAAGTGTAAGCGATGGGATTCCTTGCAAGGATGGACATTCCATAATCACAATTATGTGGGTGCAAAGATGGTAGAGAATATCTTCAGAAGACTGAAACTTCCTCTTGACATCAAGATGAAATATGTACAGAAACTGGTTGACTTGCACATGCGCCCCATCGTCATTGCCGACGAAGAAGTGACGGATAGTGCGGTGAGAAGACTGCTTAATGATGCGGGAGACGATATTGACGACTTGATGCTCTTGTGCGAAGCCGACATTACCAGCAAGAATAGCCAACGCAAACAGATGTTTCTCGACAATTTCAAAACCGTCAGGGAGAAAATTGAAGACCTGAAACAACGTGACTATAAACGACTGCTGCAACCGTGCATCAACGGTAATGAAATCATGGAGATGTTTCACCTGAAGCCAGGACGTGAGGTGGGAATCCTCAAGCAAGCCATGAAAGATGCAGTACTTGACAATCAGGTGGCTAATGAAAGGGAACCTTTGATGCAATTGCTGATGAAAAAGGCGCAATCCTTAGGACTTGACACGAACGGCATTCAACTCAAGAATCAATAAAGCATAAGTTTACGCAACACAAACATCATGTTTATCGCTCTCAAAGATAATGTTTACATGAGCTAAACCATAGGTTTGTTCATTCATTTAATAGCGGATAATTATTGTTAAATACCTATAATTATTATATAAATAGGAGAATTAATTAGTAATTTTGCGCCCGAAAACTAACCGTAAGGTGATAGTTTTCTCGTTGCAGGATACTTTTTACAAGTTATTTTGACAATATGGTGCCTTCGAGAATAATCAATTTAATAAACATAAGTATGAAAATTAAAAGTATTTTGTGCATTGCAACGGTTGCTGCAATGCTAATTTCATGTAGCGGAAAAAGAGGCGGTCAGCCCAATTTCGGTGATGATGAGTATCCCGTAGTTTCGGTTGGAACATCGTCATCTGCCTCACAAACTACTTATCCCGCTACCATTAAAGGTGTTCAGGATGTAGAGATTCGCCCGAAAGTGGCAGGCTTTATCACTCGCGTAAACGTGAGAGAAGGACAGTCGGTGGGAGCAGGACAACTGCTGTTCGTTATCGACAACGTCACTTACCAAGCTGCCGTCAGACAAGCACAGGCTGCTGTAAATACGGCGAAGGCACAGATGAATACGTCAAAGTTGACTTATGAAAACAATCAAAAATTGCACGAACAGAATGTAATCGGTGATTACGAACTAAAAACGGCAAAGAACTCATACGAAACGGCACAGGCTGCTGTGGCTCAAGCTGAGGCTGCCTTGGCTTCTGCACGAGAGAATCTGAACTTCTGCTACGTGAAGAGTCCTTCAAGCGGTGTGATCGGTAGTCTTCCCTATAAGGTTGGAGCCATGGTAAGCGCATCAAGTATGCCTGCATTGACTACGGTTTCAAACAACTCTTCTATGGAAGTGTATTTCTCAATGACAGAGAAAGACATTCTCAACATGACCAAGACATCTGGCACTACTCAAGCTGCCATTGCCGCAATGCCTACCGTGAAACTGCAACTGGCAGACGGAACCATCTACAATCATCCGGGAAAGGTGACAAAGATGAGTGGCGTGATTGATGCAGCTACGGGTTCGGCTCAACTGATTGCCGTTTTCCCTAACCCCAACCGTTTGTTGAAGAGCGGTGGTTCTGGTTCTATCATCGTTCCTCACGACAATAATTCAGCCATCGTGGTTCCACAATCTTGTGTGTCTGAAATCCAAGACAAGAAATTCATCTATACCGTTGGTAAAGATAATAAGGTGAAATTCACGGAAATCAAGGTTGCCCCACAAAACGACGGCAACAACTATGTAGTGACAGAAGGGTTGAACGTGGGTGACCGTTACATAACCAATGGTATTACCAAACTTACCGATGGACAAGAAATCAAACCCATCACCCCACAACGCTACCAACAGAAGATTAAAGAGCAAGCTAAGTCGATGACTTCTGGCGACATCGTTAATGCAATGAAGAACTAAAACGAGGAAATATGACATTTACAACATTCATAAAACGCCCAGTGCTTTCTACGGTGATTTCTATTGTCATCGTATTGCTGGGTTTCATCGGACTGGCCACGCTGCCTATCGAGCAGTACCCTGACATTGCTCCGCCTACGGTAGTGGTCTTCACCAGTTATCCTGGTGCTGATGCAGAGACAGTAAAGAACTCTGTGCTCGTGCCGTTGGAAGAAAGCATCAACGGTGTGGAGGGTATGGACTACATTAGTTCGTCTGCCTCTTCGGGTTCGGCAAGTTTGTCTATCCTGTTCCGTCAAGGAATGAACCCCGATATGTGTGCCGTCAACGTGCAAAACCGCGTGCAACAGGCTCAGGCACTATTGCCCGCGGAAGTAACTCGTATCGGTGTTACCGTGATGAAACGTCAGACGTCACAGGTGATGATGTTTACCTTGACGAGTGACGGTCGTTACGATGACAAATTCCTGACCAACTATTCCAATATCAACATCATCCCAGCCATCAAGCGTATCCAGGGTGTGGGAGACGTGCAAAGTCCTGGTGTAAAGACATATTCTATGCGTATCTGGCTGAAGCCGGAAGTGATGAAGCAATATGGCTTGATGCCTTCAGACATTTCGGGCGTGTTGGCAGAACAGAATATTGAAGCTGCTCCTGGTACATTTGGCGAGCAGGCAGACGTGGCTTACGAATATGCTTTGCGTTACACGGGTCGTCTGAAGAGTGAGGAAGAGTTTGGCAACATCATCATTTCAAGCGACGAGAACGGCAATACGCTGAAGCTGAAAGACGTTGCCAAGATTGAGCTCGGTGGTTTGCAGTATTCCGTATCTATGAAGAACAACAACGTTCCTTCAGTGATGGGTATGGTACAACAGATTGCTGGTTCTAACGCCAACGAGATTGCGGTGAACGTTAAGAAGGAATTGGAAGAACAAGCCAAGTTGTTCCCTCCAGGAATGTTCTATAAAATCAACTACGACGTAACGGAATTCCTCTACGCATCTATCGAGGAAGTGGTGTTTACGTTGTTGATGACCCTTTTGTTGGTATTCTTGGTGGTTTACATCTTCCTGCAAGACTTCCGTTCTACGCTCATTCCGCTGATTGCAGTTCCTGTTTCGTTGATTGGTACATTCTTCTTCTTGAAGGTATTTGGTTTCTCCATCAACCTATTGACGCTTTCAGCCTTGCTGTTGGCTATTGCCATTGTGGTGGATGATGCCATTGTGGTGGTGGAAGCCGTACACGCCAAGCTTGACCAAGGTTACAAGAGTTCGCTAACGGCAAGTATCGATGCGATGAACGAAATCTCTGGAGCTATTATCTCCATTACCTTGGTGATGGCTTCCGTGTTTATCCCCGTGTCGTTTATCGGTGGTACGAGTGGTACGTTCTACCGTGAGTTTGGTGTGACGATGGCTGTGAGTATCTTTATCTCGGCTTTGAACGCCTTGACCTTGTCTCCTGCCCTTTGTGCCATTTTCCTCAAGCCTCATGATAAAGATGGGAAAGAAGTGAAGATGTCTCGTATCGACAGATTCCACACCTCATTTAACGTAGCATACGACAAGGTGTTGGGCAAGTACAAAAATGTCGTTGAGAAGTTGGTACGCAAACCTGTCGCCATCGGAATCGCCGTGGTTCTCGGTATTGCCGCTTTGGGTATTACCATGTCAACCACAAAGACAGGATTGGTTCCCGATGAAGATACGGGTACGTTGTTCTGTACTATTTCAATGCCTCCAGCAACTTCAGTGGCTCGTACCACGAAGGTTATCGACCAAGTGGACTCTATCTTGGCTGCCGATCCAGCCATTCAGAGCCGTGAGCAGATACAGGGTTACAACTTCATCGCTGGTGCTGGTAGTGACCAGGCTACGTTTATCATCAAGCTGAAGCCATTCTCTGAACGTCAGAAAGGTTTCTGGTGGAAGCTCTCCGGTTTGTGGCAAGGTGATGGCATCTATCGTTTCTTCCTGAATCCGTATGATGCACAGGGTGTGTTGGCACAGATTTATCTCAAGACAGCACATATTAAAGATGCTAAGATATTGGCATTTGCTCCTCCAATGATTCCTGGTTTCTCTGCCAACAGTGGTGTTTCGCTCGTGATGCAAGATCGTACTGGTGGTTCATTGGATAAGTTCTTTGAAGTGGTACAGCAATATCTGGCAGAACTGAACAAACGTCCGGAGATTCAGATGGCTATGACCTCTTACAACCCGAACTATCCTCAGTACATGGTACACGTTGACGTGGCTAAGTGTAAGCAGAGTGGCATTTCACCCTCTACCGTACTTACTACCTTGCAGGGTTACTATGGCGGTCTTTACGCTTCCAACTTCAACGCTTACGGTAAGCTCTACCGTGTGATGGTTCAAGGTTCGCCCGAGACACGTATGACTCCGGAATCACTCAACAGCGTGTATGTGCGCACTCCTAACGGAATGTCGCCTATCAATGAGTTCTGTTCATTGGAGCGTGTCTATGGTCCATCCAACATCAACCGTTTCAACCTGTTTACAAGTATTAACGTGACGGCTACTGTTGCCGACGGTTATTCTACTGGTGAGGCTATCAAGGCTTGTCAGGAAGTAGCTGCCGACTATCTGCCAACGGGTTACACATACGATTACTCTGGTCTGACTCGAAGCGAGGCTGCATCAAGCAATTCTACAGCTATCATCTTCTTGCTTTGCTTCTTGTTCATTTACCTCATCTTGTCGGCTCAATACGAGTCTTACATCTTGCCTTTGGCAGTAGTGCTTTCCGTGCCTTTCGGTTTGGCTGGTGCATTCTTGTTCACCATGATGTTCGGTCACTCCAACGACATCTACATGCAGATTTCATTGATCATGTTGATTGGTCTGTTGGCAAAGAACGCCATCTTGATTGTACAGTTCGCATTGGAACGCCGCCAACTTGGTATGGCTATCTCATGGTCAGCCGTATTGGGAGCCGCAGCACGTTTGCGTCCTATCTTGATGACTTCTCTTGCTATGGTTATTGGTTTGCTGCCAATGATGTTTGCAAGCGGAGTAGGTAAAAACGGTAACCAGACATTGGGAGCTGCTGCCGTGGGCGGTATGCTTATCGGTACACTGTTGCAGGTATTCGTCGTTCCTGCCTTGTTTGTCATCTTCCAGTCATTGCAAGAGAAGATCAGTCCGATGAAGTTTGAAGACGAGGTCAATGACGAGGTGGAAGCCGAATTGGAACAATATGCACACGGTGCTCCTGTTGAATATAAAGTGGAGGTATAATCATGAAGAAAATCAATATTATCATCTTAGGCTTTGCTGCTGTGGCTTTCAGTAGCTGCAAAAGCCTTTACGGAAAATATGAGCGTCCAGACGTAAACACGGAAGGTTTATATCGCGACCCCGTTTCACTTACTGATACGCTACAGGTGAACGACACTACTTCATTTGGAAACTTACCGTGGAGAGAGGTGTTTACTGACCCTTACTTGCAAGGATTCATCGAGAAGGCATTAAACAACAATGCCGACTTGCTCAATGCTGCCCTGAACGTGAAGATGGTTGAGGAACAACTGAAGGTGGCTAAGTTAGCATTCCTTCCTTCTGTTGCTGTTTCACCACAGGGAACCCTCTCCTCTTTCGATGGAGGTAAGGCTACCAAGGCTTATACGTTGCCTATATCCGCATCATGGAACGTGGATTTGTTTGGCAATCTCCTCAACTCTAAGCGTAGTGTTCAGATGCAGTTGTTGGCTACCAAGGATTACCAAACCGTAGTACAAGCCAATATCATCTCAGGTGTAGCCAACCTATATTATACATTGCTGATGCTTGACCGTCAGGTGGAAATCATCGACGAGATGTCTGAACTGACCAAACAGACGTGGGAACGTATGAAGTTGTTGAAAGACACTCGTATTGGTTACCGTTCTACGGCTGTGCAGAGCGCAGAGGCAAGCCACCTCTCCGTACAAGCCAATGCGGTGGACTTGAAACGCCAGATCAGGGAAATGGAGAATTCACTTACCTTGTTGATGGGTGAACCTGCTCACGCCATTGAACGTGGAAAACTGGAAAACCAACAGTTGCCTACTAAGTTCAGTACGGGTGTAGGTATTCAGTTACTGAACAATCGTGCCGATGTTCATGCAGCAGAACTGTCCTTGGCTCAGTGTTTCTACGACATCAATGTGGCACGTTCTCGTTTCTATCCCAACATCACCATCTCTGGAACAGGTGCATTTACCAATAACAATGGTTTGGTAAATCCCGGTAAGATTCTTCTTTCTGCCGTGGGAAGTCTTGTACAACCCATTTTCCAACATGGTCAGATTGTAGCTGGATTGAAAGTGGCTAAGATGCAATACGAAAAAGCTTACAACACGTGGCAAAACACGATTCTCAAGGCTGGCAACGAAGTGTCTAACGCTTTGGTACAATACAATTCCAGTGAAGAAAAGAGTAAGATTGAAGAAAAGCAAATCGCCGTACTACGCCAAAACGTGATTGACACGAAAGCATCATACGGCTTGAACTCAACGACATATCTGGAGATTATCTCCGCTCAGTCGAACCTTCTCAATGCTGAAATCTCTAAGGTTTCTGATGATTTCTATAAGATGCAAGCCGTAGTGAACCTTTATCAAGCACTCGGTGGAGGAGCAAAATAAATTAAATTCTGTATATTATGGCAAGCGAAATAAGTCCAAGAGCTGAGATTTCTCCTAAAGCGAGAATCGGCAACAACTGCAAGATCTTTCCTTTCGTCTATATCGAAGATGATGTAGTCATTGGAGACAATTGCATCATATTCCCATTCGTGAGCATCCTGAACGGTACTCGCATGGGAGCGCACAACAAGATTCATCAAGGTTCGGTATTGGGTGCTTTGCCACAAGACTTCAAGTTTCGTGGTGAGAAGAGTGAACTCATTATTGGCGATAATAACATCATCCGTGAGAATGTAGTCATCAACAGGGCTACCAACAGAGGTTGCCAAACGGTCATCGGCAATGACAACTTCCTCATGGAGGGTGCTCACATCAGTCATGACACAAAGGTTGCCGACCATTGCGTGTTTGGTTACGGTACGAAGATTGCGGGCGATTGTGAGATTGCCAATGGAGTAATCTTCTCTTCAAGCGTTATCGAGAATGCCAAGACTCGTGTTGGTGAAGGTGCCATGATTCAGGCTGGAACGACATTCTCCAAGGATGTTCCTCCATACATCATCGCTGGAGGAAAACCCGTGCGTTTCAGTGGAATCAACTGTACCATGATGACCTCTTACGGTATCAGCGAGAAGGTACAGAAGCATATTGCCAATGCCTATCGCTTGGTTTTCAATGGACAGAACAGTCTTTTTGATGCTATACTGCAAATCAATGACCAGGTACCTGATAGTATAGAGATTCGCAACATCGTCAATTTCATCAATTCCACCCATGCCGGAATCATCGGAAAGATGTAATTGGCTCATTTCATAAAAAAGACGAGGGCAAGAACAATGCCCTCGTTTTTTTATATCTCACCACTCACTCCTCACCTCTCACCCCTCACCCCTCACCTCTAATCTCTTGCTTCCTGCTTCCTGCTTCTTGCTTCTATCATATATTCGCAAACTGCTCCAATAATCGTCTTCGATACTTATAGCTCACGTTAATACCCTCTATATTTTCAAAGGGAGGATAGAATGAGCAGACACCGTTTCTCACCGACTTGATGTAAAAGATATTCACGATATACTTTCTGTGTACCTGTACGAACTGCGTTGACAATCGCAAGATGTCTGATGCCAATACCGTATGTTTCAAGTTACAGCAATCTATTGCTTTGTCATCCGAATGATTTGCGAAGTAAGCAGTCCACACTCTCTCCTTGCCGTCGTATTGAAAGTAAGCAATATCACGTAACCTCAGCACCATCAACTCATTCCCTTCAAAAAGCAGTATGAGTTCTTTCTCCGCACGGGCAACGCTTCCTTCCTCACCTCCAATGGGATTATCCAACGAGCTTTCTACTCTGCGAATGATTTCATCAAGTTCTTGGTTGTCGATAGGTTTAGTGAGGTAATCGAACGCATGTCTGCGAAAAGACTCCACGGCATAATGGGCAAAAGCCGTGTAAATGACCACACGACATTTGTTGAAGATATTTGCGCCCAAGTTTTCCAAGAACTCCATACCCGACATTCCCGGCATCTCAATGTCAAGAAACAGCAAGTCGGGGTCGAACTTGGTCATGGCAGCAAGCCCTTTCTCCCCACTGTTACAAGTGCTTACGATTTTGATTTGCGGATATTGCGACAGACTCTTCACCAATTCTTTCAAGTCGTTGTCGTCGTCTTCTATAATAACAGTATTAATCATTATTTTCCTTTCAATTGTTTAAGATTTAATGATAGCAGGAATGACAAGGGTAGTCTGACATCCACAAACCTTGCCCTCCTTATCTTTGATATTCACGATATCGAATGCCATTCCACCATGATTTTTCTTGTTGTAATAGTCAATCGTGTTTTGTATCACGCGCAACCCCGTTCCCGTACTGGCATTCTTGTACTGGTCAGACTGGTCACGTATGTCAAACCCTCGTCCGTTGTCAGTCACCTCTATGATGGTTTGGCTGTCGTTCACTGATATCTTGACGTTGAGTTCCTTCTCTCTATCCAGTCCTTTCAGTCCATGCTTGATGGCATTCTCCACCAATATTTGGATAAAGGTAGAAGGCACCATACGGGTGTCCATGTCTTTCTTGCTCGGTACCTCCACATAAAAGGTGAAGTTTTCCCCTATCGTAGATTTAGCCAATGACACGTATTCTTGCGTAAATTCCATCTCTTTGTCTAATGTCACAAGCATCTGCTTGGCTATGTCCACCTGAGCGTGCATGAGCCTAATGACCCCTCTTATGCTATTCTCTGCATCATGTACGTCTTCGAAGGTCATGGCATGTTTCAGCACGTTAAACGTGAAGTGCGGAGTAATGACATTCTTCATGTTGGTCATTTTCAGATTCATGATTTCCTGTTGCTTGTCGGCATTTCTCTTTCTCAGATACAGAATCCAGATAAGCATTACCAATGCTATAAACAGAACGACACTCACCACGATGGCAGACACCAACCAGTTGCGTTCTATCACGGCATTTTTCTCCTCCATCCGCAATTGGTTGTGTAGGGTAAGCGTGTCAATGGTCAGTCTCGACACGATGTCTTTTGCGCGCATGTGCTCCTGCTTTTCGTCTATGGAATCTCTGCGTATTTGACGCTGTCGTTCATAGTAGTTTGCCAATGGTATGTTATTCACCTTTAGGTAATAGGCATGCAAGTAGCGGTTACGTATGTCGAGCATGTTCTCGTCAGATGTCAGATTCTTGGGCTCCGTAGCAATGATGTTTCCCGCCGTCTTCAAGTCATTTTTTTGCAGCGCATTAGCTATACGAATGGTATTGGCATAATACACCGCATCGTTCACCTGCTTGGCACGGAAGAAACTATCCGCTGGAGCCAGACATGTAAGCGACTCGCTGGTTCTCCCTAAGTTCTGTAACACATCAGACAAATTCAACCTACACAGATAGTCCTCAAAACCACCTCGCAGGTTGTAGGCTCCAATGACGCTGTCCATTTCCTGAAACACCGCCAAAGCCTTTACGTAGTCTTTCTTGTAGTATTGCAGGTTGCCATAGTTGTTGAGAAACGTCAACTTCATGTTCACTTGCATACTGTCATAGCTTTCTTTCGTCTTGGCAAAATATTCCTCAGAGAGTTTGTAGTCTTCCAGCATCTGATAAATCACGCCCAATCCCATGTAATACGTGCTTCTCCTCCGCTTAGGTAAGTTGATGGAGTCTGCCAATATCAACGCTCTCCGAAACCATGCGGCAGCATCAGGCAATTGGTTCACTTGCCTGTACACATCCCCTATATTGGCGCACATGTCCGGTGCATTATTAATCTGGTCGCTTATCATAAACAGACGATAAGCCTCCATGTTGTCTTTCAGCATCTGCTCGGTATTTTGACGATACAGATAGTAGTAGCTGGCTCTTAGGTTATACGCACCGGCAGCAATTCCATTCACATGTGGCGATGGTTCCTGTCGTTTGACAAACTGAAAGATACGGTCGGCACAAGGCAAGAGAGAGTCGGGTGCATTCAACATATACAACGACCCCAAAAGAAAATAATAGTAGTAGTAGGTCATACTGTCTTTCGCTGCCATCAAGGCAGAGTCCACCAATGCCCTTGCCTCTGGTTTCTGTTGTCTCACAGCCTCGCTCACTCTCTCATATTCCGCTTTGAAACGTGATTTCCCTTTCTCTTGACTACAAGAGAATAAAACGCTCACGACACCTAACACCAATAAAGCCTTTACCAATATCTGTTTCATAAGTATTTATTTGCGATTTGCAAATTTACGAAAAAATTTGAATTTTTTATTAATTGTCATGAAAATAATATCACATCAGAGGTTAAACCATTGGCATCAATTCACTCTCTTTTCGCATATACTCTTTCACAATACTGTTCGTCGTATTAGAATACCACACGCAGTCTTTCATTCCTTTCACTGCATTTCGCATATTGTACCATTTTGACAAAGCAGAATGTTTATTGTCAAACTTAAACTGCCCCATTATCAAATTATCATCATCAGATACAGACTCCTCCCAAAGTTTCGACGTCTCATCTCTTAGAAACTCCAATCTAAAATCAACCATTTGCCCCCTGCTAATATATGAAGCCATATACCATGAAGTACCAAGCCCCTCCGAAGTGTCTGGTTTAACCAGTTCTTCAGTGACATCCATCCACAAGCGATAGTCCTCCATGTATGCCTTTGCTACTTCTGGAGAATGAGTACAATGTCTTACTGCCTCCTTGTATTCCTCGATAAGCAATAAGCATTTTGCATGATAACACACTTCTGCATTTTCCCCCATCATATAATCATAACCATCCGCCAAAGGAGACACATAATTGATCATCGCATAGATGACCTGCTCATAATCGCCAAAATCAAATTTCTTTTTCTTTGGATATGTTGTCTTTAAGTAAGTATCTATTTCCTTCATCATTTCCTCGTGCCACAGCCAGTCATACATCGCCTTCATATCCCCCTCATAATAATCACGCAAGCGAACCATATCATTTACCAAACGATACATCATGGTATCAGTCAACATGATACCCCTACAATTAAGATTTCCCGTTTTGAAAGGGTCATCTTCGGAATATTTCCATACCAAATTTCCCTCATCGTCTATCATGTCATAGATGGAATAGCTATACCGTGTCTTCGCAGCCTCCTCCAATAGCTTAACGGAATCCGCAGGCAGACCATAGATTTCCATCAACATCTTGCTGCTCTCTGACTGCGGATTCCATTCCTTATTTGTCATTGTCATCTTATCATTCTCTTGATTAGTTTTGCCAATATTACAAGAAAATAACGAAAATGCAATTAAAACTAAAAAGTAACAGTTCTTCATTATCTACCTTCTACTAAGGTTTAAATCTCCATATTTGATAATGGCCAATTTTTCCTCCACGATCTGATGTGAAATAAATATTTCCATCTTTCGTCCAATATGGTTGTCCGTCATACGATTTATTAATTGTGAGTTGGGTTAGATTATTTCCATCTTTATCAATTATATACAAATCGTAATCTTTCTTTTGTTTCTTTTTGATACAATCGAAAACAATCCTTTTTCCATCAGGACTAATACGAGGATGGCCGACCTTGCCAAACTTTGCGTCTGTTACTTGTATCTGGTTATCTCCATCTATTCCCATTATCCATAGACAAGTATATGAAGCATCTGCTGTATATTTCACGAAAACTATACTTTTACCATCTGGTGAGAAAGAGGGCATTCTTCCTTTTCCAAGCATAATGTTTTCTCCAGACTCTATATTTCTCAGCCATATCTCACTACCAGTTTCCCTTAAGTTTTCTGGTCTTTTTTCATAAACGAGAAATTTCCCATCTGGACTAAAACAAGGATAATCTTCATCTGCATCAGGGGTATTTGTTACTTGAGAAAGTGCTTTACCTTGGGTATTATTCATCATATAAATATCTTTTAAACCAGCGCCTTCTAACTTCCCACTAAAAGCAATCTTATCTATAGAATCACAATAAGTGGGTGAAGTATTTTCATTCTTTCCACTTGTTTTTTGATTCATTGACCCAGAAAAGGGATTATCCTTTTTATATATATTGCTGTAAAAACTCCCTTCACTTACAGAAAAAAACAAATCTTTTCCATTATCTCCACCAAATGGAGTAAAACAATCTTCTTCGCTATCGGTGACTTTTGTCAATGCAGATAAGTTTTCACCAGCAGACGTTATTCCCCACTTTTTAGTACCACAGCCACATACCAATAATACAATTATCACACATGGAAGTCCTAATAATAATTTCTTTTTCATATTCATATTTCTTTTTATTAAGGAATTGGCATTCTATTTAAATGCCAATTCCAGATTATACAAATCACTTTCAATTATTCCTCATCCCACACACTATAGCCTTTAACGAGTGCGTCATCTGTACCTACACCATCATCGGGATTAGGGTTTACAGGTGGACCTGGTATCACTTCGTCTAATGAAAAATTAATGAAATCTTTCATTAGTTCATTACTTTCCATATCAATCACCACAACTTGTGGATAGTCATATTTCCTTTTTTCCATGATAAGGGTTTGTTTAAATGTTTATTATTTAACTACTACCTTCTTACCATTACGTACATAAATACCACGCATTAAAGGCTTGTTATCAAATCGACGACCCTGCAAGTCATAATAAGGCTTTGTTTCTTCATCATCTGAAACCATAACGCCACTCATGCCAGTCGTGCCATCGTCAAATCGCAATTGGAAATACTTTGCGCCATTTTCCAACAAGGATGTGGGCAATTGAAGATAAGCTTTATGTGCAGCTAACTTACCAGCCTCTTTTACACGATAGAATCCTACACCATTACTGCCTTTTGCCAACAAGAAGTTTGTCAAGGAACCTTCGGTGGGTTCAATGGTAGTTTCCGTGTTCACACCTTTTAGCATGTTTGTCACATAACCACGATCAGCAGTGATAGGAATGTCATAGCTACCTGCTTCAGCCCTGATAATCAAACCCGTATTGGCAGGTGCATTTTGTATGCGCGAGAGATATACAATATCACCATCATATTGAGAAATGATATATGCCTCAAAGTTGCTCAGGTCAAGTCCATTTTCGGAACAATACGTCACATATCCATCATTAGTGGATACTATCAGCAACTCTTCTCCATCATCACCCGATGGTGCTGGAGCCATGAACATCACTCTCAACAATTCGCTCCATAGCCCATAGGAATTCTTGGCACGGAAATTGAAATAATGTACACCTTCTCCCAATCTATTGATAGGGATGGAAGCAACGAAGTTGTTATTCGTGGCAGCGACGGTCTTGTGCTGGGCATAGTTGTCATCAAGCCAATACTCATATTCTGTAATCGTAGCATCTTCCTCGGGAGCATTCACTTCCGACTTGTAGAACATCAGTCTTGTCAACTCACCCCATTCACCAAGACTGTTACGTGCACGGAAATTAAAATAGTGCAAGCCACAATCCAGATTGGTGATATTCAGGTTTAAAGAAAAATTATTGCTTGAAGTGAATTTCGATACCTTTTGGTCAGAATTGTCATCAATCCAATATTGATATTCGGTAATGGTACCTACTTCGTTTTGCGCTTGCGCAAATAATGCCATACAAATGAGCATTATGAGATTTAAAACTCTTTTGTACATAATAATAGATTTTTAATTAGGAGTAACCTTGATGTTCACGTTTAATTTCTTCATGTCAGTAGAGACTTTAATGTCTTTTTCTGTTACTTTAGGGGCTGTAGTGACCAAAGTATAGGGGGATTGTCCTCCTTCTATTCCTATTATTGTACCATCAGTACCATAATATTTATAGAAATCCAATTCATTAGCAGTATAATCTTTGATCTTGCTATAATCGACATTACACTCATCATTATATATACCCCATAACATACTGTGAACAGAACAATTTAAGTATTGACATTTATTAGAATAATGGTAAGTGGCAGCATTATATACAATACAATTAACAAATGTTACTACCGTAGATGAAGAAGATTGAGTGGGAGGTGCAGTGGTTAAATGACAATTTATACACTTTACAGAAGTATCCTTATTCGCAGTACCGTAGATAAATTCCAATATAGAGTTGTTAATAGTAAGTCCGATTACTTTTTCTGACAACATGATACGGGATACAGTGCATCTATCTATAGAGACATCATCAACAAAATCGTTGAATTCAAATCTATATAAAGAACACTTTCTGATTATTAGATTATTTACAGCTTTATTTACAATTACGGTTCCACCACCACTACTACGACCGATACCATCTAACATACGAGCTGACAATGTCGGTTTGTTAGGAATATCTATAATTATTTGTGATGAAACTCTCGTATTGGATTCGCCTGCTCCAATCACAGAAATCTGTTTGGTTATAGTAAATCCAGGAAAGGTTCCTTTATTAAGAAAAATAGAATCTCCATTTTGAGCAGCATCAATTGCTTTTTGAATGTCTTCTGGTTCAAACATCGTCACATTTCCTTGGTGTTGAAGGAGTACTTTACTGATTTGTGCATTTGCACTCAAGGCTGCCATCATGAGGCTCGCCAAGATTAAGGTCATTTTCTTCATAATTGTTTGGTTTTAGAATTATTAGTTAAGAATAAAAATACATTCTCTTTAGATAAATATCATATATTGATGACCGCAAATTTATAAAATAAAACCCGAATCCCGCAAATTTCTCTTTCTGCCCCAAAAACATGAAAATCGCAAAAATCATGGATGAAATGAAAGAAAAGATGTATGAAGTTAAAAAATCATGCTTGAATGAAAACCTAACTTTTTTGTTAAAAAATCATAACGCAGTATTTAACGGTATGGGCTGTTGACTAATTTGCCAACAAAGAAGGATTGGGAGAAGATAGAAGCAGTAAATATCCATGACAAAAAGTTGTTTGAATTTTTGTGCCTTCCAGAAATGGGAGAGCCAAAAAATGAGTTGAGAGGGTCAAAATATGGTGTTTTTCACGCCAACATGTATCGTTATGACCGTAACTATATATGTTACGGGTGCTAACTATATATGTTATGAATGCCCAAAATCATGCTTTTTGCGATAAAAAAGTACTCTTTTTGAAACACCAATGCGCACCACAAAACCGTAAGTCGTTGATTCTTAACGACATGTGAAAACTCTGAAAAATGAGCATTTTTCCTACTGAGTTCTAACTCGATTGAAAAAATGCCCGTATTTTGGCACCTAAATTCAGAAATTTCAAGACAAAACAGAAGAAAGGCATTCGTCATCATGACAACAAGAAATCCCCTCTTTCCCAACATTCCTTCAGGTAATATATACATGTTTTTTTAAGATTTCTTGTACATTTCAAAAAAAGGTAGTAACTTTGCACCCGACTTACAAACGGTAAGTTAAGGGGTGCTCGCTTGTTGGCGGGCTGAGATTAGACCCTCAAACCTGAACAGGGTAATGCCTGCGTAGGAATTTATTCTTTCTCTCCCCCTTATTGTATCATTAGTTTTCGCAAGCCATCTTGCGAATCTTATAAAATAAGGTTTCATGAAAAAAACATTTTTAACTTGTATCGCAGTGGGATTATCCACAATTGCCACGGCTCAAGAAGTTGACTCCCTGCGATTGGAACAATTGCAGGAGGTGGTGGTAAAGGGTGTGCGTGCGCAGAAAGACGCGCCGTTTGCCATTGCCAACATCAAGAAAAAGGAATTAGACGCATTCTCAAAGACGGGTAAGGAACTGCCATTCCTCTTCTCACAGACTCCAGGCATCTTGGCATGGAGTGAGAACGGATTAGGAACGGGTACCACGTATATGCGTATTCGTGGTGCCGGCGACTCACGCATCAACGTCACGTTAGACGGTGTGCCTCTCAACTCGCCCGAAGACCAATGTGTGTTCTGGGCAAACATGAACAGTTATGGCTCATTGTTGGGTAGCGTACAGATTCAACGTGGCGTGGGAACATCTACCAACGGTGACGGAGCATTTGGCGGAGCCCTCTCACTGACATCTAAAGCACCAACCGACGAGGCATGGGGTGAGTTGTCTGGCTCATACGGTTCGTTCAACACCTATAACCTCGGAGGAGCTTTCTCCACGGGATTGTTTGGCAATCACTGGATTTTAGACGGAGCGTACCACGAGACCAACACCGACGGGTTCATCCACGGTACCAAAGGTCGCTCGGGTTCGTATTACGGAGGATTGAGTTTCGTAAACAACAAACTCACCATTCGTTACAAGCACTTCGGTAATTTCGAGAGAACGGGACAGGCATGGAACGGTGTTACCGCAGGCGACAACGACCTGTCGCTCATGGATGGTACATACGGGGCAAAGACAGGCATCAAGACCTATAAAGACCTGTACAATGCGGGATTTGGCAAATACAACACCCTCTATGAGACAATGGCTTACGACAACGACGGCAACCCCGCCAAAGATGCCAACGGCAACTACATTGCCAACCGATACAAGATGAGCGATGGTAATTATTGGGACAAAGCCACTGACAATTTCTGGCAGAACCGTAACATTCTCTCTGCTGTCTGGGACATCAACCCCTATTGGTCAACCACCGCATCTCTGCACTACACACACGGCTATGGATATTACAATGAGTTCAGATACGACAATAAGTTGAAGAAGTTTGGACTGAGCAACTATACTGCTCCCGACGGTTCAACGGTGAAGAAAAGCGACTTCGTGCGAAAGAAAGGTCTGAAACAAGATACCTACGGACTGATTTGGAACATCAATTACAAAAAAGACGCATGGGATATCATCGGCGGATTGTCTTTGCAGAATTTCTCAGGCAACCATTTCGGTTACCTCACATACGTATCGAACGCAGCATTGAGCAAGTACCTGCTTGCCAACGGCGACTATCAGTATTACGATTCAGATGCGAAGAAGTTGGACGGTTCTGCTTTCCTCAAAGCCACCTATTATATCAACAGCCACTTGAGCATGTTTGGCGACGTGCAATATCGCCACGTGGGATATAAGACCGATGGCTACAACGACAAGTTTAAAGACAACAACGATGGCACTTACAGCAAGCAATTCCTAAACATCGACAAGAAATACGATTTCTTCAATCCCAAGGCTGGTATCAGCTATCGTTCGGGCAACCACCTGGTCTATGGTTCGGTAGCATGGAGCCATCGTGAGCCAGAACGCAACAACTTCACCGACAACAGCAACTATCCCGCTCCCAAGGCAGAGCAACTGCTCGACTTCGAGGCAGGTTACCAGTTTGAGAGCTCTGCTTTCAGGGTTGGCGCCAACCTCTATTACATGAATTACAAAGACCAATTCGTGCAGACCGGAGCCGTGAGCGACATCGGTGAAAAGTTGACTACCAACATCGACAAGTCTTACCGCATGGGTATAGAGTTGACGGCTGGCTGGAACATCACCCGTTGGCTCACCATCGAAGGAAATGCCACATTGAGCAAAAACAAAATCAAGGATTTTCATGAGTTCGTAGAAGACTGGGACGACTGGGAAGGCAATACCGATGCAGCCAAATATCATTGCGACGGCAACGGAGACGAGCTGCGTGAGTTCCATTATGACAACTCTACTCTTGCATTCTCGCCCTCTGTGATTATCAACGGATTCATCAACCTGCATTACCAAGGTTGGCAAGCCGTATGGCACACCAACTACGTGAGCCGCCAATACCTTGACAACACGGAGAATGCTGACCGCTCATTACCTTGCTACAGCACCTCAAACCTCAACCTCAGTTATACATCGAAGGTGAAGAAGGCACTGGGCATCAAGGAGATAACGGTAGGGATGAACTTCAACAACATCTTCAGCCGACGCTACGCTGCCAGCGGTTGGGTGTACTCAGCCATTGCCGAGAGCTATGGTCACACCAACGACAACCGCTATTACCAGATAGGATTTATCCCCATGTCAGGCTTCACATGTATGAGTAGTCTGACGCTAAGATTCTAAGATAACAAACAATGGACTTTCTACGAGAATATTGGCTTGACATCACCACCACAGTCTTAGGACTTGTCTATATCATCCTGGAATACAAGGCAAGCATCTGGTTGTGGTTGGTGGGAATCCTGATGGAATCCTTGGGAATCGTACTCTGTTACCAAAAAGGACTCTATGCCGACTGCGGCATGGAGTTCTACTATCTCGGAATGTCCTTCTATGGCTTCATCATGTGGAAGTTTTTTGAAGGAGGAAGGAAGAATTACGAAGGAGGAAGGGGTGCGGCTGAGCCGCAGGATGGAAGTACATCTTCCCTCACAACTTCGTCCTCGCTGACAAGCGAAACACTTCCAAATTCAACCATCGAACATCGTAATTCAACCATCGAACATCAACCCTCGCCTTCAGCGACAACTTCAACCATCGACCATCCTAATTCATCCTTCAAATGCACTCACTTTGAGCGAAAGTATATCTTACCGTGGACGATAGGCACACTTGCCATTTGGGCAACCATCTGGTGGTTATTGGTTACTTACACCGACTCACGCGTACCCATCGCCGACAGCTTTACCACGGCATTGAGCATGGTGGGCATTTGGGCGTTGGCGCGTAAGTATTTGGAGCAATGGCTTATCTGGATTGTCGTTGATGTAGTAACGTGCGTGTTGTATTTCTACAAAGACATTCCGTTCAAGGCTTCACTCTATGGGCTTTATGTCATCATCGCCATTGCCGGATATTATAAATGGAAAAAACAGTTAGCAGAAAACTAAACCACTAATCATAATGGCAATAGTTATGTCCCTGATACGTAATTATAGCTTTTGTCAGTTGTAGGGGATAGGTTTGCGTGTTGCAAGCCTATCCTTAAAATTGAAATAAAACCTACATATCATTTTGAAAAACGAAATATATTGTTTACCTTTGCCATGTTAATTGAAACTCATCCAACAATGGTGATTTCATGAAACAAAATTGAAATAAAAAACACTAACCTCAGATACACATGACAAAGACCAAACTATTCATAGCATCCTTATTGTGGTGCTTCACTCTTGTCGCTCATGCCGACAATAAACCTCTGGAAGGTTTTCAATATGGTAACGACAAGGCTCCCACGGGAGAAGAATGGCAATCGCCCATGCTGTTGGGTTACAATAAGCTGCAACCCCGTGCATGGTTTGCCTCGTTCGCTAACGTAGAAGAGGCTCGCCACGTATTGCCAGAGTACAGCTCGCATCGCATGAGTCTCAACGGCACATGGAAATTCCATTTCGCCAAGACCCCCGACGAGCGCCCTAAAGACTTCTATCTCCCAACCTTCGACTGTTCCGTCTGGGACGATGTCATCGTCCCCTCCAACTGGAACATCATAGGCATACAGCAAGACGGTAGCCAAAAATACGGCACACCTATCTACGTGAACCAACCCGTCATCTTCTACCACCAAGTGAAGAAAGACGATTGGCGAGAAGGCGTGATGCGCACCCCTCCCACCAACTGGACCACATACAAATACCGCAATGAGGTGGGCTCTTATCGTCGAACCTTCACCATTCCCAAGACGTGGAAGGGAGAAGAATTGTTCGTGGAGTTTGACGGTGTGGATTCATTCTTCTACCTGTGGGTGAACGGACAATATGTGGGATTTTCCAAGAACTCCCGTGATGCGGCACGTTTCGACATCACCCGCTTTGCACACATAGGCGACAATTCCATCAGCGTGGAAGTATATCGCAATTCCGACGGTTCGTTCCTCGAAGCACAAGATATGTTCCGTCTGCCAGGTATCTTCCGTTCGGTGAACGTTTATGCCACACCGAAGGTACACATCCAAGACCTCGTGGTTCATGCGCAAGCGGATGGTAACATGAAGATAGAAACCACCTTGGAGAACCTAAGCACCAAAACAGTCAAGGGATATAAGGTAGAATATGAATTATACGCCAACAAACTCTATGCTGATGACAACGAACTCGTAGATTGCCAAATCATGACAGAAAAGGATACGGGCTCTGACCGTGGAATGGCTCCCAACACCACTTGCATCGGAACGGCATCTATCACCGTCAACAACGTCAAGACATGGACCAGCGAGGAACCCAACCTTTACGTGCTCGTAGCCAAGCTCAAAGACAAGAAAGGTCGCGTGAAGGAAGTAGTTTCCACACAAGTAGGTTTCCGCACAGTGGAAATCAAGGACGTGCCTGCTTCTGAAGACGAGTTTGGATTGGCAGGCAGGTATTTCCTCATCAACGGGAAGCCATTGAAGTTGAAAGGTGTAAACCGCCACGAAACGAACCCTGCCACTGGTCACGCCATTACCCGTGAGCAGATGCGCGAGGAAGTGATGATGATGAAACGAGCCAATATCAACCACGTGCGTACCTCGCATTACTCTTACGACCCATATTTCTATTACCTCTGCAACAAATACGGTATTTGGTTAGAGGCTGAGGCAAACTTGGAAAGTCATGAATACTACTACGGTGAGGCTTCTCTCTCCCACCCGATAGAATGGAGACCCGCACACATCGCCAGGATGATGGAGTTGGCACACTCACGTGTGAACGACCCCTGTATTGCCATCTGGAGTTTAGGAAACGAGGCTGGTCCTGGCGACAACTTCAAGGCATCCTACGCTGCGGTAAAGGCATTCGACACCAGTCGTCCCGTGCAATATGAGCGCAACAACGACATCGTTGACATGGGCAGTAACCAATACCCATCCGTGAACTGGGTGCGTTCGGCTGTGAAAGGCAACATGAACATCAAATATCCCTTCCACATCTCGGAATACGCTCACTCCATGGGAAATGCAGTAGGAAACCTCATCGACTATTGGGAGGCTATCGAATCTACCAACTTCTTCTGTGGCGGAGCCATCTGGGACTGGATTGACCAGAGCCTTTATAATTATGGAGGAAGGAGGAATTACGATGGAGGAAGTCAGAACGAAAGGACGAAGGAAGGAAGTACATCTTCCCTCGCAACTTCATCCTCGCCATTAGCGACAACTTCCCCCATCAACCATCGTAATTCAACCATCAAATACTTGGCCTACGGCGGTGATTTCGGAGACACGCCGAATGATCGGGAGTTTGTGATGAACGGAATCATCTTTGGCGATATGGAACCTAAGCCACAATATTACGAGGTGAAGAAAGTGTACCAAAACATTGGCATTAAATGGAACGACGAGAAGACTGGGACCATCGACATCTTCAACAAGAACTACTATACCGACGACTTGAGTTCTTACGATTGTTTCTACACATTGGAAGCTGATGGCGAGAAGGTCAAGGAAGGAAAGATTGAAGTGGGAAGCATTGCACCCCGCAAGCATAAGACGGTCAGCATAGATGGTCTCAATCCCCAAGCTCTCGACCACCGTGAGTATTTCCTCACCATTGAGTTTAGGCAGAAACACGATACACCTTGGGCAAAGAGCGGGTTCGTACAGGCAGACGAACAATTGATGGTAAAACAGGCTGAACAACGCCCTGCCCTCTCCATGAAAGGAACCTTGCAACTGTCTGAGCCAACAAACGACCTGCTCAACTTGTCTGACGGAAACCAATTCCATGTTTCGTTCGATTTGAAAAAAGGCACTATATACAGTTTGCAATATGGCAATGAGGAAATGATTGACGGTCATGATGGATTACTGCTCGATGCTTTCCGTGCGCCCGTCAACAACGACAACTGGGGACAGACATCGTGGTATCAGCACGGTCTGGACCGTCTGCAACAGAAAGTATTGTCATGGAACAAGCATGTAAACGAAGACGGTTCGGTGAGCCTTGCCTTTACCACCCAATCACAAGCAGACGGAAACGACTTCTGTTTCCAAAACAACATTATCTATACCGTTTATGCTGATGGAACCATTGAGGTACAATCAGCCATCACGTCCAACAATCCCACGGTGGTATTGCCACGGTTGGGTTACAGCATCCGCTTGCCCAAGTCGTTGAACAACCTCACCTACTACGGTCGTGGTCCTATCGACAACTATCCCGACAGAAAGAGCGGTCAGTTCATACGTATATATAATAATAAGGTGGAGAAAGAGTTTGAAAACTTCCCCAAGCCACAAGACATGGGCAATCACCAAGACACCCGTTACTGCCAGTTGACAAACGACCAAGGCAAGGGCTTATTGCTGATGCCCAAAGACAAGATGTCGTTCTCCATCCTGCCTTGGACTGCGCAAGAACTGGCTCAAGCCAAACATCCGCATGAGCTGCCCATCAGCAATCACAACACGCTTCATCTCGACATCGCCATCACAGGTCTGGGTGGAAACAGTTGCGGACAAGGTGCTCCGTTAGAATACGACCGCGTCAAGGCAACGCCTCACACCTTTGCCTTCATCATCCGACCAGCCACCAACAAGCCATCAATGGTGCAACCAGCAGGACCAGCTCCACTCATCATTGAGCGAGACGCAGAAGGCAACGTTGCCATTTCTTCCACGAAGGAAAATCATCAGCCCATTTATTTCCTTGTCAATGACGGGACAAATGCCAAGAACAAGAAACGCTCTTCCAAACCCCAACGTTACACAGGAACGTTTAACCTGCGCAATGGCGGTACGGTGAAGGCATACGAGCAAGGCTGTGAGTGGATAGTGAACAGCAAGGAATTTGAACGCATCGACCATATCCCTGTGACTGTATCTTTTGCCTCCAGCGTAGAGAGTGGCGAAGGCAATGCCGAACACTTGGTGGACGGAAACCCCAACACCTACTGGCATACGATGTGGAGCGTAACGGTAGCCAACTATCCCCACTGGGTGGACTTTGATTGCGGAACGACGAAGATGTTGAAAGGATTTGCGTATCTTCCACGTCAAGACAGTAGCAACGGAAACATCAAGGAATACAGCATTCAAGTGAGCAACGATGGTAAGACATGGGGATACCCTATTTGCCAAGGAACGTTTGCCAACGACAAGAAAGAGAAGAAAATTCTCTTCTCTCAACCCGTGAAAGCCCGCTATCTCAGATTCAATGCCTTGAGTTCACAAGATGGTCAAGACTTCGCTACAGGTGCTGAATTTTCCATCTTAGAACAATGATTTTGGGCAATTATGCAACAAATCATCACTCTTGGATAAAAATTTGGCGAAAAAATTTGGTGGAGAAAAAATAAATTCATACCTTTGCAACCGCTAAAGAAAAATGGTTGCTGCACCCTTAGCTCAGTTGGTAGAGCAACTGACTCTTAATCAGTGGGTCTAGGGTTC
>AUXO015459875.1_pt1 | contig 45841 bp, 43 predicted proteins | sample 768731 | NCBI WGS metagenome assembly AUXO01 (sample SAMN02715735, study PRJNA202380) | gut metagenome | biome: sheep rumen | host: Ovis aries | place: New Zealand: Palmerston North | reverse complement strand
TGGGTTTGCCATTCGAAACAGAGAACCGAACCTAATTTTTTTAAAATCACAAACTAGGGCTTGATTTTAGTTATCTATTTTTTATTGCATTCAGTACTTTGACTTGTTATAATATATCGGCGTGGGTACGCGCAAATACACACATCATGGATTCGGATGCCCGTGCACGGTATTCGTGTTGCATTCGTTTGAAATGATGGAGGAGTAACGGAAAGGTAGGACAAATATGTCAGAAAAAATTGTATCAATGAAAAAATTATTGGAGAATGGTGTCCACTTTGGTCATCAGACTCGCCGCTGGAACCCTAAGATGAAACCATACATCTATACCAGTCGTAATGGAGTTTACATTGTAGACTTGAACAAAACATTAGAAGAGATCGATGAAGCATACCAGGAATTACGTGCTATCTCTGAACGTGGTGGAAAAGTGTTGTTTGTCGGAACAAAAAAACAAGCTGCCGACATTATTGAAGAACAAGCTTTGCGTTCTGGATCTTTCTATGTTAACAAACGTTGGTTAGGTGGATTGTTAACAAACTTCCGTACTATCCAGAAACGTGTAAAACGTCTGGTTGAGATCGAAGAAATGGAAGCAAGCGGAAAACTGGAAGTATATACTAAGAAAGAACAAGCCGGTTTGTTAAAGGAAAAAGCAAAACTGGAAAGCTCGTTAGGCGGAATCAAGGAAATGAAGAAACTGCCGGATGCGGTATTCGTAATCGATCCAAAGGAAGAACACAATGCCGTAGCTGAAGCGAAAAAATTAGGAATTCCTGTCTTTGCGATGTTGGATACAAACTGTGATCCGGATGACGCTGATTATCCAATCGCTTCTAACGATGATGCAGCACGTTCCATTCGCTTAGTCACTACTTTGTGTGCGGATGCTATCGTGGATGCCAAGGGTGGTTTACTGGAACTGGCTTTCCTGGATGAAACAGAGGAAGACGTTACAATGGAAGATGTAATCCGTAACGTTGAACAGCAGATTGCTGAAAACGAAAGACGTCGTCGTCAGAGAAACGAAGAAAGAAGACGTCGTAACATGGAACGTCGTAACCGTCGTTTCAATCGTCCAGCTCGTAATGAAGAAACTGCTGCACCAAAAGAAGAAAAACCAGCTGAAAAAGCTGCCTAATAGAAAATCAGGAGGATATGAGTATGATCAAAGCATCTCAAGTAAAAGAATTGCGTGAAAAAACCGGTGCCGGAATGATGGATTGCAAAAAAGCATTATCTGCAACGGACGGAGATATTGAAAAAGCCATTGACTGGTTAAGAGAAAAGGGTATTGCAAAATCAGCCAAGAAAGCTGGACGTATCGCAGCCGAAGGTTTGAGCCGTGTTGCGGTAGATGGCAATACTGCGGTATTGTTCGAAGTAAACTCAGAAACAGACTTTGTTGCTAAAAACGATAAGTTCCTGCACTTGCTGGATCTCGTTCAGGCAGCTCTGTTAAGTGGTAAACCGGCAGATGTAGAAGCCGCTTTGGCTTTGGATACACCAGAAGGAACAATCAATGATCTGATCATCAACGCTACGGCAACGATCGGGGAAAAGATTTCTTTCCGTCGTTTCCAGGTCGTTGAAAAAGCAGAAGATGAAATCTTTGGCGCTTATATGCATAAAGGCGGAACGATTTCTGCATTGGTTGTATTAAAAGGTGGCGATGAAGCCATTGCTAAAAACATTGCTATGCAGGTTGCCAGCATGTCACCGGTATATGCTACAGAAAAGGATATCCCGGCAGCTGAATTGGATCACGAGCGTGAATTACAGAAACAGATGATGGATGCAGATCCGAAGATGGCTGGAAAACCGGAAAAAGTACTGGCTGGTATCTTAAACGGAAAAGTAAAGAAACATTTCAAGGAATTGTGCCTGGCTGATCAGGAATTCTTCCTGGAAAACAAGAAGAGCGTTTCTCAATACCTGAAGGAACAGGGAGCTTCTGTTGTATCTTTCGTTCGTTACCAGGTTGGTGAAGGAATCGAAAAGAAGGAAGAAGATTTCGCTGCAGAAGTTGCTGCACAGATCAAGGGATAAGACCATAAAAGGCAAGACGTGTGTCTTGTCTTTTTTTTAAATGGGAAGTGTTGTATAATGAATTCGATAAAATTGTAAAGGAGTTATGCTATGTATAAACGAGTTCTTTTAAAACTAAGCGGAGAAGCTTTAGCCGGTAATGGACAGCCGTTTGATCAATCCGTATTGAAAAGCCTGGCACAGGAATTGAAACAAATTCAGGAACTAGGTGTGGAACTGGCTGTTGTTGTCGGCGGAGGTAATTTTATCCGTGGAAAAATGCTGGCTGAAATGGGAATGAATCGTGCCCAGGGAGACTATATGGGAATGCTGGGAACGGTCATTAATGCGTTGGCTGTTCAAAATGCCCTGGAAATGGAAGGGGTGCAAACACGTGTACAGACAGCTGTGCATATGCAGCAGGTTGCGGAACCATTTATTCTACGTCGTGCCATCCGCCATTTGGAAAAAGGACGTGTCGTTATCTTTGGAGCAGGAACTGGATCTCCTTACTTCAGTACGGATACGACAGCCGCATTAAGAGCTTCGGAAATCGGGGCCGATGTGATCCTGATGGCTAAAAACGGTGTGGACGGTGTTTATGACAGTGATCCGAAGAAGAATCCGAATGCGAAAAAGTTTGATCATCTCTACTATCTGGATGTTTTGAACAAAGGATTGCAGGTTATGGATTCCACTGCAATCAGTATGTGTATGGATAATGATATTGATCTTGTCGTATTCAATATGAATGAACCGGGAATGATTTTAAAAGCTGTAAAACAAGAAGTTGATGGTACTGTCATAACTCGAAAAAAAGACTAAGGAGATATAATAATGAGTGATATTTTAGACAATGCAGAAATGCGCATGATGTCTGCTGTTGAAAAACTTGAAAGCAATTTACATGTATTACGTACAGGACGTGCCAGTGCCCAGATCCTGGATGGAATCGAAGTGGACTATTATGGAGCTCCGACACCAATTAAGCAGATGGCTCGTATTACAGTTGTGGAAGGTACGCAGCTGGTGGTAAAACCATATGACCGTTCGATCGTAAAGAGCGTGAATAAGGCGATCCAGGCTGCTAATCTTGGCTTAAATCCACAGGCTGAAGCCGATCAGATCCGTATCCTTGTACCGCAATTGACGGAAGATCGTCGTAAGGAATTGGCAAAGCAGGCACAGAAATACGGAGAAGATGCAAAAGTTGCAATTCGTAACGTACGTCGTGATGCCAATAATGATATTAAAAAGGATAAAGAACTTCGTGAAGATGAGGAAAAGATGGAATTAGAAAGCTGTCAGAAACTGACTGACAAATATATTAAAGAAATCGATTCCATTGTCGAAGCTAAGAAAAAAGATATTTTAACTGTATAAAACCAACAGACAAGCAATTCGCTTGTCTGTTTCTGAAAAGGAGCGACTATGATAAGAAGGATCTCCCTTATTCTTCTGATTGGATGTTTGTGCATTCAGCCAATCCATGCCCGACCTGTCCGCTATCCGGAAGAAGCTATAGTTACAATGAGCCAGCAGGAACAATATGAGGCGAATCTCTTTCTGAGTAATTTTTCCGAACAGGGATTTAAGGACTATGATCCATCCGAGATCAATGTAGGCCAGATTGTTTCTTATGCACATTTGTATGATAAGATCAACTATCATCAGGGGATCGGATACCAGTCCGGTTATGAGACAATGAGCATTGACCATGTCAATGTTATTTTAAAACGGTTTCTGGATGTGGAATTATCGGAAAAACAGGCTTCTACATTTCAGACGGAACATGCATATTATGAGAACGGAACATTCTATTTCCAGGCGGCCGATGGACAGGCACACAATATGCTGACCATAGTCGACACACTAAAAAAAGATAAAGACGGTATTTATCACTTTGATTTTTATATCTATGAGCTGGATATCAATACTTATTGGGATAACAATGGATGGATCGATGACCACTATTACTATCTTACCAATAAAGAGGCACGGAAGACAAAGGAACTAAAAAAAATCGGAAGTGGTACAGCAGCCGGTATTCCTTCTGAATACTATGGGCATCATACGTACAAACTGTTAATGTACAAGCTGGACAGGTCTAAAGGATGAAACCAGAATACAGACTGGCTCGCATAGAGGATCTACAAGATATTTGGGATCTTCTACAGGGCGCGCGGAAAAAGATGGAAACGGAAGGAATCTTTCAGTGGGACGATACCTATCCGGATATAGGAGAGATCCGACAATCAATCCAGCAACAAACGATGACAGTTGGATGCTTAGACGGGAAGATCGTCGTCTGTTATGTATTGGATCATCGTATGGAGCCGGAATATGTCAAGGGTGTGTGGACCGATGTGGGGGATGCATATTACGTCTTGCATCGTTTTTGTATCCATGCAGAATATCAGAGAAAAGGATTAGCCAAACAGACGTTAGCCTATATGGAACAACAATGCCAAAAAAAAGGGATCCATGCCATTCGTCTGGATGTGTTTCGTGCCAATTTGGCAGCTGTCAATATGTATCAACATGCAGACTATGTACTGACCGGTTGGTCGGACTGGGTCAAAGGACCTTGTGATTTCTATGAAAAAGTGATCTAGGATCTTTCAAAATGAAAGATTCTTTTTTTACAGTTGTCGGCTTACGTTTGACATTTCGATACAAATGAATCAGAATGTGATAAACTGAGATTATTGAATGTTGAGGAAAGATTATGGATATGAGTACTATACCCCAGACCATTGCAATCATTATGGATGGCAATGGGCGCTGGGCCAAAAAGCAGGGTCTGCCAAGAACAGCAGGCCATAAACAAGGGGCGGAGCAAATCCGAGTGATTGCTTTGTATGCCAATCGGATCGGCGTTAAGAAGTTGATCCTGTATGCATTTTCGACAGAGAACTGGAAGCGTCCGGAGGATGAGGTCAGCTATTTGTGTAAACTGCCGGAATTCTTTTTTAATCGCTATATCAAAGAACTGATGGAGAATAATATCCGAGTTACATTTGCCGGTGAACTGGAACGGTTTCCAGATTATACTCAGCGTGTGATCAACAAGGCTGTTGCTCAAACCGCCGGGAATACGGGACTTGATCTATGTATTGCAATCAATTATGGATCCCGCAGGGAACTGACGCTGGCGATGCGTCGTTATGCGCAGGATGTAAAAGACGGAAGATGTAACAATGATATTACTGAACAGGAAGTAGCCGGCTATTTGATGGTACCGGAGAATGTAGATCTGATGATCCGCACCAGTGGCGAATTAAGAATTTCAAATTATCTTTTATGGCAGATTGCGTATGCGGAGCTTATCTTCACACCTGTCGCCTGGCCGGATTTTGATGAAAAGGCATTGTTAGAATGCATCGAAGAATATCAATCGCGTGATCGGCGGTTCGGAGGCTTATCAAAATGAAAAATCGAGTCATAACGGCGATTGTGATTATCTGTGTAGTCGCTATCCCATTGATCTTCGGAGGCATTCCTCTGGAGCTTCTGGCTTTGTTTATTGTCGGCTATGGCGGATATGAGTGGGCGCATGCACACAATCGGTTTAAAAAATGGCCGGTTTATCTCGTTCCGGTCATGGTTTTGTTTACCTTGGGATTGCGTTTTGTTCCGGAGGGCTACCGACAGGCGGCATTTATCGTACCTGTCATCTTTTTTTGGACGTTGACGATTTTTGATGAAAGGATCCATGTAATGGATGGATTTTACTGCTTGATCTTTGTGGTCATCTTTTCTATCATCTATCAGATCATCGGATGGTTAAGTGCCGGTCATCATTTTTATCTTCTGACGCTGGTGCTGGCTACCTATGGATCGGATACCGGCGCCTGGTTTGTCGGCCGCAAGATCGGTCGGCATAAAATGAATCCACGGTTGTCTCCGAAAAAGAGCTGGGAAGGCTTTGGCGGGGGTGTGATCTTTGGTTTTATTTTGGCTTTTGTGGTCAGCTTTTTATACCTTGGTCATGTGCAGATGATATGGAATACCATATTGTGTCTGGTATGTCCGATCGTAGCAGAAATCGGAGATTTGTCTTTTTCTTCCATCAAGCGGCATTTCCGGATCAAAGATTTTTCGAATTTGCTCCCAGGCCACGGTGGTATACTGGACCGTGTGGACTCCCTGCTGATGAATATTTTGGTACTTGGTATTTTTATTCCGTTTATTAGTTAGGAGGAATTCTATGTATTATTTGTTGGGTATTATCGCTTTTGTGGTTATGCTCAGTTTGATTGTGGTCGTTCATGAAGGAGGGCATTTTCTGGTAGCACGTCATTTTGGTGTATATTGCCATGAATTCTCCATCGGTATGGGACCGGTGATCTATCAGAAACCGGGCAAGGAAACAAAGTTTTCTATCCGTGCGATTCCGTTCGGCGGCTATGTAATGATGGCCGGCGAAGAGGATGGCTCACAAGATGAGGAAACCGAATGGCTGAAAAATGTCCCGGATGAACGTCGTCTGAATCATAAGCCTTGGTGGCAGCAGATACTGGTCATGCTGGCAGGTATTTTTATGAACATGCTGCTGGCCTGGATCTTGTTTGTCGGATTAGCAATGGCACGTGGATATGTTGTAGAAGATGCGATTCCTCAGGTATATGAGTTTACGGAAAATTCTGCTGTGCAGAAGGCCGGACTGGAAAAAGGGGATATTATCATTGAAGCAGAAAGCGATGGAGATGTCATTCAGCCAAAGACGCAATATGATCTGCTGGAATATGTTCAATATCATCATGATACGATTACTTTAACGGTGCAGCGGGATGATCAGACATTTACAGTCGATGTTGCTCCCACTTATGATGAAGAATCACAAGTTTATTATTTAGGCTTTCGCGCCATCGCACAAGCAGAGGAAATAAAATGGTATCAAGGCTTCGGCGTCGGGACGAAAGACTGGCTGGATTCCGGATCCGTGATCTTCCGATCGTTATCGATGTTGTTGAAAGGGAAAGGATACGAAAATTTATCAGGCCCAGTGGGTATACTCAATGTCACCAGTCAGACAGCACAGCTTGGACTAGGTTCGTATTTAAGCTTATGTGCTTTGATTTCCATGAATATTGGTATCTTTAATGCTCTACCGATACCTGCTTTGGATGGAGGACGTGTTTTGATTGTACTGATTGAGACGATCACACGGCATAAATTCAAACAAAAGATCATTGAAACATGTATTACTGCCAGCTTTGTATTGTTGATGGCATTGTTCGTGTTTGCGACATATAACGATATATTACGTTTCTTTTAACAGGCTTTTGCAGCCTGTTTTTTAATACTCTTTTGTATGATAAAATGTGGCCATGAAACGAATCTATGTCATTGTCGGACCTAGTGGAAGCGGGAAGACCAGTCTAGGTCTGTATATGGAAACATTGGGGATCGTTAAGCTTGTCACATGTACCAACCGACCGCGGAGAACTGGCGAAACAGATGGAAAGGATTACTATTTTGTCAACGATGCTTTTTTTGAGTCGGAAAACTTTCTTGAAAAAGTCGATTATGCCGGCACTAAAAGAGGTCTTTTGAAGCGTGAGATCGATCGGAAGCTGGCGATGTCGGATGAGGTGTATGCCTTGATGGACAGCAATGGTCTGCAAGCTATGAAAAAAGAGTATGGTTCCATGGTTCTCTCCATTGGTTTAAAAACGGACTGGGATACTTGTTATCGACATATGATGGAACGAGGGGATCGTCCTCAAGACATAGAGAGACGAAAAACCTGGTTTGAGAAGAATCAGGAAGCGGATTTATGGAAGCAGACGGACGTATGGATCGATGCAACAGGGACAAAAGAAGAAATGTTCCGTAGCTTTGATTCGATTCGTATGAAAAATGGTGTATAATATCATAGTTACGTTTGGAGTGATGAAATGTTTTTAAAACAGATTGAGCTACAAGGTTTTAAAAGCTTTGCGGATAAAACAATTCTGCGTTTCGATCATGATATCACCGGTATTGTCGGACCGAATGGATGTGGCAAAAGCAATATCAACGATGCCATTCGTTGGGTACTTGGGGAACAGAGCGTCAAATCATTACGGTCAGGATCATCTATGTCCGATATTATTTTTTCTGGTAGCGAGTATCGCAAACCGGTCAATATCGCAAAGGTGACCCTTGTCTTTGACAACACTGCGCGTATTTTCGATTCGGATTATGCGGAGATAGAAATTACCCGCCAGCTGCAAAGATCCACGAACGAAGCCAGTTATTTTATCAACAAAACGCCTTGCCGCCTGAAGGATATCCAGGAACTGATCATGGATACCGGACTGGGACGAGGTTCTTTGAGCATTATCACGCAGGGCAATATTTCGGCCTTTGCGGATGCTAAGCCCGAAGAACGAAGAGCTTTGTTCGAAGAGGCCGCCGGTGTTGCTAAGTATAAGAAACGGAAAATGGTTTCTTTAGGGAAGCTGGAAAAAACACAAGCAAATCTTGATCGTGTACAAGATCTGATTGATGAAATCGAAAGACAACTTGTACCATTGGAAAAGCAGGCAGCCAAAGCCAATGAATATATTCAATACAGAAACGAACTGTCGACGATCGAGGTCAATGTTTTAGTTGAAGAGATTAGTGCTTTCAACGAACAGATACAAGGCATTCAAAACGATCTGCTGGATAAAAAAACACAACAGGTGGCCAATGATGCTCAAATAGAGCAGTTGGATCAGCAAATCGATGATCTTCGTATCCGGTGCCACCGTCTGGATCATACGATCCACGGCTTGCAGGGGGATTATACGCGAGCTATGGAAGAGAGCGTGCAGCTGGAAAAGCGTAAGATCGAGATGGATGAAAAGCGGAAATATACGCTATCTACTGCCGATCGCGAACAGCGAATCGTTGAAGTGGGCCGTATTTTAAAAGAAGCGGAATATGAATACGAAGACCGTAAGGAACGATTGGAAACCTTGCAGACACAATGGAAAGACCATCAACAGAAAACAACGGATTGTAATCAGCAGAAACAGGCATTGGAGCGGGATCTGGCGCGCATCCAGATGCGTCATCAGAGCCTGGTCAACCGCCAGCAGATCCTTGATAATATGCTGAAACAACCCTATCAGAATCAAGGAGCGATCCGGGCAATTCTACAAGCCAGATCTTCTTTGCGAGGCATTGAAGGGGTCATGTCTGAATTGTTGCAGGCAAAGCCTAATCTGGAACAAGCTGTGCAGGCGGCTCTTGGGGGAAGCATGTATCATATTGTTACAAAAGATGAGGCCAGTGCTCGTTATGCGATCGGATTTCTGAAGAAAAACCGTTCCGGACGGGCAACCTTTCTGCCTATGACTGTATGCCGGCCAAAAACGATCGGCAACCAGCAGTTGTTTATCGCTCAACAATCGGAGGGTTTTATCGCCATTGCCAGAGATTGTGTGCAATGTGATCCAAAATACGATGATGTCTGTGGACGACTGTTGGGAAACGTACTGGTCATTGATACGCTGGAGCATGCCAATGAATGTGCCAAGCGGCTCAATTATCGATTGAAAATTGTGACCCTGGATGGCGATATTGTTCATGCTGGCGGAAGTATGACCGGCGGACGAGGCAAGAACCAGAATTCACCGATGACCGTAAAGGCGGAGAAGAAACAAATAGACAAGGACGAACAGGAAGCCAGAGAAAAGATGGAAAAGATCCAGAATGACCTGCAAAAGAAAGTAAATGAATACCAGCGTCTTACGGATACGGGCGTTCACTTGCAGATTGATCTGGCTAAACTGGAAAATATCTACGAAGTAAAGAAACAGAAATATCTGGAAGCAAAAGATGAATACGAGCAAATAGCTGATGAAGATCCACAGGATCTGCAAACGGATCAGCTGGTTATCGATATCAGCACAATGCATGCGCGCATCGATACGATTACCAGCGATATCCAAAGTCAAAGACAGAAGCGCTATACGATGGGGCAGCAGCTGGAGGAAAAAGAAGATCAGCTGCGGAAGCTTCGCCGGTCTATGAACGCATTGCGAACACAGATCCATCAGCAGGAACTGGAGCAAACAAAGATCAAAGCGGAGCTGGATCATCGTCTGATGCGTTTAAATACCGAATATCAGATGACCTTCGAATACGCATTGACAAAAAAGACCGATATGGATCTGGAAGCAGCCAAAGACCGTGTTGGAATATTACGTCAGAATATAAACCGTTTGGGAAATGTCAATCTGGATGCACCGCAGGATTATGAAACGATGAACGAACGGTACACATTTATGAAATCGCAGAAGGAAGACCTGGAAGCAGCGGCTAAACAGATCCTGCAGGCGATCGATGAGATGGATGCAACCATGATCAGCCAGTTTACGGAAATGTTTGATAAGATCAATCATGAGCTGGATGGAGTATTCAGGTCCATGTTTGGGGGTGGTCGAGCCCGTTTATCCATGGTAGATCCAGAGGATGTGCTGCATACCGGCATTGACATTGATGTCCAGCCGCCCGGAAAGCTGATCAAGAATATCCAGACTTTCTCCGGCGGGGAAAAAGCATTGATTGCGATCAGTGTATTGTTTTCCATATTACGGGCAAGAACCATGCCTTTATGCATCTTTGATGAGGTAGAGGCGGCATTGGATCAGGCCAACGTAGAACGATTTGCCCGCTATCTGGGAAAATTCAGGGGACAGTCCCAATTTATTGTGGTTACTCATCGCCCGGGTACTATGGAACAATGCGACACCTTGTATGGTGTTACTATGCTCAAAGATGGTGTGTCTCAATTATTGCGTGTAGAATTGAAAGACGCACAGGAATTTGTAGAAGGAAAGGAGATCGACCATGGCAATGTTTGATAAATTTAAAAACAATTTCGGAAAAAAGGATGATGCCGATAAGTACCTATCCGGTTTGAACAAGAGTCGGAAAACCTTTGGGGATCGTATACGTTCTTTGTCCAATAATTTTCATGGCATTGATGATGAATTGCTGGAAGAATTGATGATCATCCTGCTGGAAAGCGATGTGGGGATCCACACAGCACAAAAAATCGTTGATATGTTTGAATCCAACGGAAATATGCTGAAAAACTTTGAGTCTATGGAGGATTATTTTATCTATATCCTGTATGAGTTCTATGAAAATATAGAAGAAGAATATATACATTACAACGAAAACGGACCAACCGTTATTTTGATGGTCGGCGTCAACGGTAGTGGAAAAACAACGACAAGTGCCAAGCTGATCCAATACTATCAAAGACAAGGGAAAAAAGTGGCTGTTGCAGCTGCCGACACTTTTCGAGCCGGTGCCATCGATCAGATCGATACATGGGCCAGCCGTTTGCAGGTGCCATGTATCAAAGGAAAACCGGAGCAGGATCCAAGCAGTGTCCTGGTGGATGCATGCCGATATGCCAAAGAAAACAACATCGATATATTGATTGGAGATACGGCCGGGCGTTTACAAAATAAGAAAAATCTGATGAGGGAGCTGAATAAGATGACCCGCGTCGTTGGTCGTGAAATTGAAGGAGCCCCACATGAAGTCTGGCTTGTTCTGGATGCGACGACTGGGCAAAACGGGATTACCCAGGCAGAAGTATTCCTGGAGGCAACCAATGTTACAGGAATCATTCTGACCAAGATGGACGGTACGGCACGTGGTGGTGTGGTATTGTCAATACGTGATCTTCTCCATCTGCCAATCCGGTTTATGGGATTGGGTGAAAAACCGGAAGATCTGCGTCCGTTTGATATTGTTTCCTATATCATGGGAATCACAAAGGGAATGGATGATGGATCGGATTGAAATCAATGAATGCATGGATATTTACGGACCTTTGTTAACAAAGAGGCAGCAGGAAATTATGACTCTTTATTACGCAGAGGACTTGTCTTATGCAGAAATCAGTGAAGAGCTCTCCATCAGTCGGGCGGCGGTCATGGATACCATTCATCGGGCAATTTCATTATTGGAAAAGTATGAATCTGTTGTACAATATAATCATAAAAAACACGAAATCCAGGATTGCTGCCAAAAGCAGGATTGGGAACGACTAAAAGAAATCATGTAGGAGGAAAAGAAATGTCAAGTATCGTTATGAGTGTAAACGCAGGAAGTTCATCGTTGAAATTCCAGGTATTCCGTATGCCGGAAGAAGAAGTTCTGGCACAGGGAAATATCGAGCGGATCGGAATGAAGGATTCCATTTTCAACATTAAGACAAAGGATGACAAAATCAAGGAAGTCATGGATATAGCCGATCATGCTAAAGCAGTTGAAATCTTGATGGAAGCTTTGATCAAATACAGCGTTGTTGAAAAATTGGAAGATATCAAAGCGATGGGCCATCGTGTCGTTCATGGTGGTGAATACTTCTCTGAGTCTTATCCCGTAACAGAATGGAGCGAAAGTAAGGTGGAAGAACTGTGTGAACTGGCTCCTTTGCACAACCCGGGTGCTCTGGTGGGTCTGCGCTCTTTCCGTAAAGCATTGCCGAACTGTAAACACTCGTTTGTTTTTGATACAGCGTTCTTCCAGTCTATGCCGGAAGAAAACTATATTTATCCATTACCATATGAATTGTATACAAAAGATAAGGTACGTCGTTACGGAGCTCATGGAACCAGCCACGATTATCTGACCCACAGACTGGCAGAAATCCAAAACCGTCCGCTGGAAGAGATGAATATCATCACCTGTCATTTAGGCAACGGAGCCAGTATCGTAGCGGTTCGCGGCGGGAAAGCATTCAAGGTTTCGATGGGATTTACACCGTTAGGCGGAATCATGATGGGAACACGCTGTGGTGATATTGACCCGGCGATTGTTGTCTATCTGATGCGTAAATACAACTATTCAGCCGACGAACTGGATGATCTGCTGAATAAGAAATCCGGTATGTTAGGTGTATCCGGCGTTTCCAGTGATACCCGTGATGTGGAGCAGGCGGCTGCCGAAGGCAACGAGCGGGCTATTCTGACTTATCAGATCTATGTATCCCGCGTTGTTGAAATGATCTCCGGTTACTACGGATTGATGGGTGGTGCCGATGCGATCGTATTCAGTGCCGGTATCGGTGAAAACAGTGATGTTCTGCGCCAGGAGGTATGTGATCGTTTGAAATGTCTGGGTGTTGATGTGCCAGCTGAAAATAACTTCTATGTTCGTGGAAAAGAATCGTTATTGAGCTCCCCAGATTCCAAGATCCAGGTATGGATGATCCCAACTAACGAAGAACTGATGATTGCCAGGGATGCATATCGCATCATGTTGAGCGATGCTCAATAGAATTATTAAGACGATTGAACAATATGATTCAATCGTTTTGTTTCGTCATGAATATCCGGATATGGATGCCATTGGCTCACAACTGGGATTAAAGGAAATTATTCAGGATGCTTATCCGGAAAAAAACGTTTATGCGTTAGGGGGGATGTCGGATGTAGCTCGCCATTTTACGGAAAAAATGGATGAAGCCACCGATGAACAAATTGCTGCATCGTTAGCGATCATTACCGATACATCCAATGCATCCAGGGTAGATGACCAGCGTTATAAGCTGGCTAAAGCTTCGATCCGGATCGACCATCATATCAAGACAGAAACCTTCTGTGATATGGAAGTAGTCGATGAAAAAGCTACGGCTGCTTGCGAGATCATTGCGTTGGCACTGAGACACGCAAACATTCGAATCTCTAAAAAAGCGGCCCAGTTATTGTATTCCGGGCTGGTGGCGGACAATATACGCTTTACAATTACCACCGTTCGTCCTCAGACGTTTCTGGCAGCATCCTATCTAATGGAGATGGGCGTGGATGTATTGAAATGTGAGCAGGATAACTTTGCCAGCACCTACGCGGATTATCAATATGAAACCAAGGTTCGTAATAAAGTGAGAAGGATCGGCAACTGTCTGTATGCAATAATGGAACCGGAGGACTATCTTCCACTGACATTTTCTCAAGCCAAAGAGAAAGTATATGTTTTGTCCGGTGTTCAGGGAATTCAAGTCTGGGCATTATTTACCCGAATGGGGGATGGAATCCATTACAGTGCCTCCCTGCGTTCGAAAACATATATGGTAAGAGACATAGCCGCACAATTTGGAGGCGGAGGACATGTCTGTGCTTCCGGCATCAAGAATCTGACTAAAGAACAAGTGCTGGAAATCATTCAGTTACTGGAAAAACGAAGTCTACAAGATATATAGAAACAATGACCCGATACAATTGTTGTCGGGTCATTTTATATTGTATCTGGATCATTGTTGAAGGAGATAGGATAAGAATGGTCTATTTTATTATTTGAAACTATGCTTTTGTGAAAAAATAGTGTATCATATTTAATATAGTTTTAAAGATGATTAGGGATGGGAGGTAAACTATGATGGAAATCAAAAGAAGATTTCGTTTACCATTGTTAGCAGGAACAGCGCTATTACCGCTTATGTTCTTGGGAGCTTCTGTTTCGCATATATATGCTTCAGAGCCGGATGAGGTTGATCCGGTAGTTGAAGAAACCAATACAGAGCAGACAGAAGATCTCAATCAAGAGTTGGAAAACATAGCGAATGCAGTGGATACTGGAGCAGAAGAAACACCGACTGAAGATGCCATTGATCAGGTAGATAATGGCAACGGAGCTCAAACAGAAGCCAATGTCTCCGTGGAATATCAGACACATGTACAGAATGCCGGGTGGCAAGAAAAAAAAGCTGATGGAGAAATGGCCGGAACGTCTGGTGAATCATTGCGTTTACAAGGAATTAAGATTCAATTAAAGGATCAAAATGTGGCTGGCTCTGTTGAATACCGTACACATATTCAGAATACAGGCTGGGAAAAACAATGGACCAGCAATGGTTCTGTGTCCGGAACAACATCCGGGTTACGCTTAGAAGCAATTCAAATTCGTCTGACAGGAGAAATGGCAGATAAATACGATATTTATTATAGTGTACATGCACAAAACTTCGGCTGGCTAGGATGGGTAAAAAACGGAGAAGCTGCCGGAACCGCCGGATATTCTTATCGATTGGAAGGAATCCGTATACAGCTGTTAGAAAAAAATGCAGCAGCTCCGACCAATTTAGGAAAGCAATCTGCCGGGTATATTTATAAAAAAGTGCAATACTCTACACATATTCAAAATATCGGATGGCAGGCATATCAAGCGGATGGTGTTTTATCGGGTACAACCGGACAGGCCAAGCGACTGGAAGCTATCAAAATTAAAGTGATGGATGCTGATCCGGACAGCGATTTAGGCGTTTCTTATGCTGTTCATATCCAGGATATTGGCTGGCAGGCAGCTGTCAAGAATGGTAAAATGGCCGGAACAAGCGGACAGTCCAAACGTCTAGAGGCCATTAAAATCAACCTGACAGGAGCGGATGCTGAAAAGTATGATATTTACTATACGGTTCATGTACAAAACATAGGTTGGTTAGGCTGGGCCAAGAACGGTGAATTATCCGGAACTTCCGGAGGTGCTTTACGTCTGGAAGGCATTCGGATCCGATTGTTGGAAAAAGATGCAGCAGCGCCGAAAAAACTAGGCAAGACCGATGTGACATACGCTGCGAATAATTACGACGGTGTACAGTATCAGGTCAGCTATTTCAATTCGAATAATTATGATGCACAGGGAGCTAACGGATCCAAAGCAGGCGCATCCGGTAAGAAAATTGACAGCATCAAGATCAAGCTTAACGGAAAGATCGTCGGTACGATCTCTTATCGTTCCCATATCCAAAATGTCGGCTGGGAAAGTTCCTGGAAGAAAAATGATGCAGAAGATGGAATCGATAATAGACGGACAGAAGCTATACAGATCAAGCTAAGCGGTGATATTGCTAACCTCTATAATGTTTATTATCGTACCCAGGTAGATGACTTTGGTTGGTTAGGCTGGGCCAAAGATGGCGCTTCAGCCGGAACCAAGAGCTTAAGTGAACCGATTTCGGCCATTGAGGTCAAGCTTGTGTTAAAAGGTTCAAAAGCTCCAGGAAACACTAAATTTGCATATGTGGACAAACCGACCATGGATATGCTGGCTAAGAACTATTCCAGTTCAACGAACTGGCTGGTTATGGTCGACAAAACAAATTTCAATGTTGGCATCTTTAAAAAATCCAATGGAACATGGAAGAAAGTCAAGAGCAGTATTTGTGGTATCGGAAAGAAGAGTACACCGACTGTCGAAGGTCAGTTTACTTTAGGACCATACAGAAATATTGTACATAGACGACCAAACTACTCGTATTGGTATGTCGTACAGTGGAATGGCGATTATCTGTTCCATACTTGTCTGTTTAGGCCGGGAGACCCATCACCGACCCACTTGGTAGATGGCCGGATGCAGGTTGGTATTTCTCATGGATGTGTGCGGTTACCGGTAGATATGGCAAAATACATCTACTATAATGTACCGGATGGATCCAAGGTTGTAGTATATCATTAATTGGACGTAAGGATATGTGTCAAACTGACCATATCCTTTTTTGAGCTATACTAAGAGAGTCTGATTATTTATGAAGAGTATGATATAATTTGTATCGAATATTGAGGAAGTGAAAATTATGAAACTATTTACGGTAGGTCCTGTGGAAATGTATTCGAATACTTTGGATGTTGGTTCCCGACAAATTCCGTATTTTCGTACGGAGGAGTTTTCCAAAACAATGTTGGAATGTCAAGAAATGTTTATTCGTCTTGCCAAAGCTCCGGCAGAGAGTTCTTTAGCTGTTCTGACGGCCAGTGGAACCGGCGCCATGGAAACAGCAGTCATGAATGCTCTTAATGAGCGGGATAATGTACTGGTTATTAATGGGGGCAGTTTCGGACAACGTTTTAGTGAACTCTGTGATGTACATCATATCCGGCATACGGACATCCATCTGTCCTTTGGACAGGTTTTGACCAAAGAGATGATAGAAGATAAAAAAGGATATACTGCATTATTGATTAACGGGCATGAAACCTCTACAGGTCAGCTATATGATCTGCAAATGCTAGGTGACTACTGTTATAAAAACCATATGAAATTCATTGTAGATGCTGTCAGCATGTTTCTGATCGATCCGATAGATATGGAAGCCATGCATATTAACCTGCTGTTGACAAGCAGTCAAAAAGCATTGGCTCTATCACCGGGCCTGTCATTTATCCTTGTGGATCCATCGATGAAAAAAGTTATCGATAACAATACGTGTGTTTGCAAATACTTTGATCTGAAAGACTATTTTCTGAATATGGAGAGAGGACAGACACCCTATACACCGGCTGTCGGCATTGTCTATGAGCTAGAAGACCGTCTTCGTCAATTAATCGAAGAGTCGATTGATACTGTTATAAAGACAGCGCATGACAAAGCGATGTATTTCCGAAAACGTTGCAAAGAAATTGGTCTGAAAATTGGTGACTATCCGTTGTCCAACGGATTAACACCATTGATTTTTGAGAACGGGAAAGCGTATGATTATTTTCTAGACGCCAAAGAAAATTATGGGCTGATGTTAACCCCGACCGGTGGAAGTCTGTCCAAAACCGTGCTGCGCATCGGACATATGGGAAACCTGACATTGCAGGATTATGATCAGGTCATAGAATATTTTAAGAAGGTGCAGTTATGAAGGCTATATTATTAGCGGCCGGCAAAGGATCACGTATTTCCAAGAACATTCCTCCGATTCCCAAAAGCACGTTAGATGTCGGAGGGATTCCTTTGATCTTAAAAACGATCCGAATGTTGGAAAATCATGGGATCGAATGTGCAGTTGTGACCGGCTACAAACATAAAATCATTGAAAATGTATTAAAAGGGACAGATACAAAGATCTATTACAACCCATTCTATGATGTGACCAACAGCATCGGCTCTCTGTACTTTGCCAGGGATTTTATAGAGCAGGATAAAGACTTGTTGATTGGAAATGCAGACGTGTTCTGGACCGAGGATATACTGGATCTTCTGAATAGATCCGAACAAAAGGCTGTTATGTTGTCGGATGTGAATCGTGTGGATGATGGTGACTATTTTTTCGGCACAGAGAATCATATAATCAAACGCTATGGAAAAGAACTGACACGGGACGAAAGGGATTGTGAATATGTAGGTATTGCCAAACTGGATCATTCCTTTGTACCTATCTTTAAAAAGCGGCTTATTGATATGATCGATCGTCAGCAGCATGGAGTTTGGTGGGAAAACGTTTTATATTCCTTAACAAAAGAATATGATATTTACAGCCTGGATGTAGATGGGCGTTTCTGGGCGGAAGTGGATTTTATTGAAGATTATCAGAGGATTTTAGAACATGTCAGGGCAGATTCATTATAAACAATATACAGATGAGCAGATCCAGCAGATCCATGACACACTGTTGATGATGCTTAAGGACTTTGATATATTCTGTAAAAAACATGATATACAGTATTTTGGTGTAGCCGGAACTTTGCTTGGGGCAGTGCGCCACCAGGGGTATATCCCGTGGGATGATGATCTCGATATTGCCATCCTTCGTAAAGATTACTATAAGCTGCTGGCATATAAAGATGAATTAAGAGAAAAGTATACGATCTATTCGCCGGAATGTGATGACAAATACTATAACTTTGTTCCTATTTTATCGTTAAACCATACAAAATGGGTGGTTCCCTTAGCTAAGGATGTATTTGAGCCGGGCATCTTTATTGATATTTTTATTTATGAAAATATTCCGGATGATCCAAAGGAAGCCCAGGACTTTATTAACAAAACGTATTTTTATCGGAATTTGTATGTAATGAGCCGGGCTAATTTCTCTTTACTGGTCCCGGGCAGCACGGCTGTTCAGAAGGTAAAATACGGCATATCCCGGGTTAGCCGCTTTGTAATGGATCGGATCGATAAAGAAGGAAACATATTCCGAAAGAAATATCTGGATCTGGTGAACCGGTATGAAGGAAAAACGTCCAGCTATTCATTACTGGCTGATCCGTATTCTAAGGAACTTTCCTTTACATACGATGATATATTTCCTTTAAAGACGTTACGTTTTGAAGACTTTGACTTACCTGTACAGAATAACTATGAAAAATGGCTGATCAACCGCTATGGAGATTATATGAAATTACCACCGGAGGAACAACGGGTGAATCATTGTCCGTATAAGATGGAGCTGTTGGAAGATAAACATGAAAGAGTATGATACACAAACATTGAAAAAGCTGCAGAAGGTGGAATTGGAGATCCTGAAGGACTTCATGGATGTATGTGACCGACATAACCTCCGTTATTTCGGAATTGCGGGGACATGTATTGGTGTGTTAAGGCATAAAGGATTCATCCCTTGGGATGATGACATCGATGTGGCCATCCCAAGAGAGGACTTTGAGAAGTTCTTGCAATATGCGCAAGAGGAACTGTCGGAAAAATACATAGTGATGAATGCTAGAAACAACGAGAACTATCCGTTGATGACAACCCGTCTGATGATGAAGGGAACGAAGTTTCGCGAATATGCGCTTGCGCATATTGATTGCCCGCTAGGGATCTTTCTGGATCTTTATCCTTTTGATCATTTAAGCGATGACCCGAAAAAACGAAAGAAACAAATGCGGAAGGCGTGGTTTTTCAGCAAACTGCTGATCCTTCGCAGTATTCCGAAACCGGTTCTAGCATTTAAAGGGTGGAAAGCAAAAGTAGTCCACGGTATCTGTGCAGTGGTTCACTATGGGATGGTGGTTCTGCATATTTCCAAGAAATGGTTGATCGATCAGTGTGAAGAAGCTAGCACTAGACACAACGATGAAATAAACAGTGAATATGTGGACTTCTTATGCGATACAACACCGGATATGAATATATATGCAGTAAAGGATCTATATCCTTTGCAGCAGCTTGATTTTGAAGATATAAAGATGTGGTTTCCGAAGAATATGCATAATAATCTGACAAATATGTATGGAGATTATATGAAGCTTCCTCCGGAGGAGAAGAGAAAAAACCACTATCCGTATGAGCTTGTATTTAAAGAAGAATAAAAAATCAGACACATTTGAATAAATGTCTATTATTTGATATAGTTATTAATAAATTGGAGGAATGCATATGCAGTGTAAACATTGTGGTCATGAACTTGGTGAAAACGATAAGTTTTGCAGGAACTGTGGACAAAAAGTTGAAGAAGTTGTTCTTGAAAAAGTAGTAGATGAAAATGAGACGGTCATCGTTAATGAAGATGTACAGTGGTATTATGTAAAGAACCAGGAATCGGTCGGACCTTTTTCCACCGGAGAAATGGCGGCCTATATTCGTTCCGGTGAAGTCAATGAAGATACATATGTATGGAAAGACGGAATGGCAGAATGGTTACAGGTGAAATATACAGAATTAAAACAAACAGCCCCGGATCCGCAGCCGGAAGTAAAAAAACAGCCGGAAATGGAAGAACCGGTTTGGTACTATGTAGCTGGAAATAACGGACAAAGTGGTCCGTATACTGAATCGCAGATGGAAGAATCCATGCGTACGAATATCATCGACGGACAGACCTATGTATGGCGCGATGGAATGGCTGACTGGGTCCAGCTAAAGAATTCTGCTTTGGCTCCAAAACTGAACAATTATGCACCGGCTGTACAGACAAACAGTTCCAATGCATACCAAGGCACAACAGGTACTGGTTATGTGGCTGAACGAAATATCGCAGTAGCAATCATTCTGTCCATTGTGACCTGTGGCATTTATCTGTATTATTGGTTGTATTGTATTGCCAAAGATTCCAACGAGCTGTCTAGACAGCAAGGTAATTTTGATGGATTGACAGATCCGGGCATGGTTATTCTACTGTCGATCGTCACTTGTGGTGTTTATTTGTTTTATTACATGTATAAAGTTTCGAAACAGCTGGCTAACTTACGTTTTGCCAATGGATATAGAGTCGAAGATAATTCTGTGATCTGTCTGGTATTGTCCATTTTTGGATTATCACTGGTATCGATTGCAATTATACAAAATACAATCAACGATACAATTAAACATGGAAATTAAGGAATCAGAAATGATTCCTTTTTTTACTGTTATAATAGATTTTATAGAAACATTATGGGATTTTTGTCAAAGAAATTAGTTGAATAGTCAAGTATTGGACCGTTTTTTGCATAATCAATGAAAATCTAGTATAATACCAAAGGATAAATTGTAAGGAGTTTAGCTATGAGAGTCATGAATGTAAAAAAGAGAGAAAGATTGGGAATATTATGGTTTATGATGTTCGTTGCGATGTTCTTCCTGTGCTCTACAGGGGTGCATGCAGCTGAAAATGAAGCGAGCTCAACAGTTGATACCGAAATAATCACAAGTGTTGGAGTATCTGGTAATGAAAAGGATACGCAGACATCAACAAGTGAACAATCTGTTTCAGAGCAGGGACAGAATGAGAATGTCGAGCAGCCTGCCATTGCAGGGTCGCAAGAGGAACAAAATGAAGTTGCTGAACCATCGATTGAATACCAGGCCCATGTTCAAAACATTGGATGGCAGGAGAAGAAATCGGATGGGCAGACAGCGGGGACCACTGGACAATCCAAGCGTGTGGAGGCTTTAAAGATTACAATCGATAAGGCTGGCTATACGGGCGATATTGAATATCGGGTCCATGTTCAGAATATCGGATGGACCAAATGGATCAAAAACGGTGCGATGGCCGGAACATCCGGACGATCTTTGCGTGTGGAAGCCATTCAGATCCGATTGACTGGAGATATTGCTAGTGAGTATTCGATTTATTATCGCGTTCACTCACAAGATTATGGATGGCTCGGATGGGCCAAGGATGGAGAATATGCCGGAACGCAAGGCTATTCCAAACGAGTAGAAGCTCTACAAATCAGGCTGGTTAGTCAAAACAGTAACAATGCCCCTGTACAATCTAAGGAAGCTTTCCATGCTCCTTTGGTAAAATATCAGGTTCATGTACAAAGCATTGGATGGCAGACAAAAAAGCAGGATGGACAGCTTGCCGGAACAACGGGTAAATCTAAACGTGTCGAAGCTTTGAAGATCGTTATTAATAATCCCGCACTGGCTGGAAAGATCCTTTATCGGACACACGTACAAGGAATCGGATGGACGGATTGGACCAGTGACGGAACAATGTCCGGAACATCCGGACAATCCAAACGAGTGGAAGCTATCCAGGTAAAATTATCCGGAGATATTTCTGAAGATTATAACATTAGATATCGTACACACTGTCAGAATTTCGGATGGCTCGGATGGGCTGAAAACGGAGATCCTTCCGGATCCCAGGGTTATTCTAGACGAGTAGAAGCACTGCAGATTGAAATCGTGGAAAAAGGGAAACCACTTCCAAATAATAATGGTAATGCCTTTTATAAATATGATCCGACAGTATTCGGGAACCGTATTGTAGCTGCTGCTCGTGAACAAATAGGAGTATTACAATCTTGTACACAATTAGTAGCAAACACGATTTATAAAGTAACCGGAAAATACTTTCTTGGTAATCCAATGGATTATTTTAAAATGGGTACGACGGTGAGTACGCCGATCCCGGGAGATCTGATTATTTACAACAATCATATCGCTGTTTTCTCAGGTACCGATGAAAATGGACGCCGAATGGCTGTCCATGGTGGATGGTTTGGCGCTAATATGTCTGGAGTAACCATTGAAACATTTGCGGATATCACAAGTGGTTATATTGTAGGATATGTACGTATAAAAGAATAATAAATCAACATATTAGAGGGGATGAAGAGAAATGTTGAAAAAAACAATCGTATCTTGGCTGATGATACTGGGAATGCTGTTTTCTATACCAGTATACGCTAAGACCGATATTCGGACGATTGGTGATTCGAAAAAAGGGGAACGGATCATGATCGTCAATAAAACGGGATCGGGAATCCAAGCGTTTTATACAGCCAGTGAAAAAGAAGATACGTTTGAAGCTGATCTTTTAGAAAATGAAAGAAGCATTAAACGGAATGAGTCTTGTTATATGTATTTTGAAGCGGACGCTTCATTGACATATGATGCAAAAATACAGATTCGGAATATAGAGTATGTTCTGCATGATTTTCCAATTGGAGATGCGCAGACAATTGAGGTATATCTGGATGACTCAGAAGGGATTGCCTATATTGAATACCAGTCGATCGAAACCCAGGAAATCATCAATACATATAATATCGAAGCCCAGCTTTTAAAAGAAGAACTTGGGGAAACCGAGTATGATGAAACCCAAATCTATGATCCTTACGGGAACTCTTCTACTGAAGAAGTGAGTGAACCGTTGGCAGAAGAAAAGACAGAGATCGATGAACAACAGGAACAAACACAATCACAGGAAAACACTTCCGGGTTGTATGAACCTCCTGTCTATGATGACTCTTACTACAATGATATATATGGATACTATGCGGAGTGAAAGACTTCGCTTTTTTCATGGAATGTATGTTTCCTGATGTAGATTTCATGGTATAATTGCTCAGTATAAGTATTTCCATAATACTTTTATTTAAGCGACTCATTAGAAAGAGGATAGTGCATGAAGGTGGTCAAACAATATTTAAATATATGGATTCGTGTCATCATACGATGTTGCATGCGAATTCTCTATATACTCCCGATCCGTTCAAATCGTATCATTTTTGAAAGTTTTGAGGGACTGGGATACAATTGCAGCTTAAAGTATATCAGCGAATACTTTCATGAAAAGGATCCTTCGATTGAACTGGTATGGGCTTTTGTTCATCCGGAACAGTTTGATAGTATTCCCGGCATTGTCCGAGTAAAATATAAATCCTTAAAATGGCTTTACTATCGAATTACATCAAAAGTGGTCATTTTTAATACCAATCTGATCATATATATTCCGCGAAGAAAGAATCAGCTGTTTATCAATACATGGCATGCCGGCGGTGCGTATAAACGAACTAGTGTACCTGTTGGAAGTGATATTTTCCTAAATTGGTGTTTTCGAACGATGGCCAGTTCAGAAATATCAATTTATCTCAGCAGCTCTGAGTTATTTACCAAGTATAATATTATGGAGGCACACAGCTATACTGGGGAAATTTTGAATGCCGGACTGCCACGAAATGATATGTTTTTTGATGAGAAAAAAATAGCAGATAATAATCAAAAAATACGTCAAGCGTACGGAATCGACCGGAATACATTGGTGGTGCTCTATGCTCCGACATTTCGTGGAATCGTTCATCATGGGAAAAAGATTGAACAAGAACTGGATATTCCGATAACGATCCATGCGCTTGAGCAGCGATACCATCGTTCTGTTAAGATGCTGGTCCGCTATCATCACTGGGATAAAAACAATTATGGATTGTATGAAGATGCCATCAGCGTTTCGGAATATCCGGACATGCAGGAATTATTGTGTTGCGCTGATGTATTGATTACCGACTATTCATCATCTATATGGGACTATGCTTTGACCGGTAGACCATGTTTTCTGTATGTACCGGATCTACATAAGTATGCGGATATTGAACGAGGCCTTTATATGCCGATTGAGACTTGGGCAGGCATTATCTGCAAAAACATGGAAGAACTACAGAAGAAAATAATCACCTTGGATGAAGATCAATGCCGGCGGATTGCGAAAAACCATCTGGAAACATATGGTTCTTATGAAACAGGGCATGCGACAGAAATAATATACAATCGTATCAATAACTTCTTAAAGAGAACTTAATTGATTTAGATAATATATTTAAGGCACAAATCGAAAGATTTGTGTTTTTTTATCAAATTAAATATAGGATAACTTAACAAATTATGATATAAAAACTATATGTATGTTATTAAATATTCTGCAACAAGAGGTCAATTATGAAAAAAACAGGTAAAAAATTATTGTTTATATTGGATGTTGTTTGTGTTCTTTTGATCCAGTATGTCATGATGCAATATAGCTGTATTCCGGGCTTTGTGCATTTTATTGACCAAAAGGTGTATATGATCGGAATCAATTATTTGATTCTCATAGCGTTTCATTTGTTCTTATTGCTTATTTTGCAAAGGTGGAGCATTTCTTTGTGTGTGAGCTCTATATTAATTTCTATATGGAGCATTTGTAACTACTATACGATCATGTATCATGGAAGTCCCTTGTTTTTGACAGAAGTTGCCAATATGACGACCGCTTTTAACGTTATAGGAAATTATCAGTATCCGATTGATCAGCCGATGATGAGTCTTATCTTGCTGATCCTATTACTGGCAATCGGGGTAGCTTTCAGCTTTTTTTTACAGGAGAAAAGAACAGCGTTCCGATGGAAAAAATGGATGAGCCATTTTATTCTTTTGTTCGCTTCCGTCAATGTTCTTTTTTATTGCCTTTTCGGAAACGAAACGATCAAAGGGCGAAGTACCATGTCGTCATATTGGAAGGTGGGTGTTTCCCCTTATGGTATTTTAAGCTGCATCATTGAAGATGTTGACAAAAAAATCAATTATTTAAATAAACCTGAGGGTTACAATGTAGAAGAATTAGAGGATATTACGAATAAAAACAAGAAAACCGGTCAAACACCGGATGTCATCGTTATATTGAATGAGTCTTTTTATGATTTAAACTCTTATACGGATACGAAAGCAGAGGAAGACCCGTTAAATGATTTCTACGGTATTGACAATGCCATCTACGGGAAGGCAATTTCACCAGGAAGCGGTGGTGGCACCAATGATTCGGAATTTGAATTGTTGACGGCAAATTCGATGTATTTGCTAAGAAACAGTGCTCCTTTTAATTATCTGGATTTCACACGCAATCACAACAACATTGTTCAGTATTTCAAGGATCTTGGCTACACGACCACTGCGATGCATCCTTGCCGAGGCTCTAATTATTCCCGCCATATAGCTTATCCTGCCCTTGGATTTGACTCAACCCTTTTTGAGGAAAACATGAATACGAATTATTATGGAAACCGATGGAACCTGGATAAAGATAATTACGCAGATCTGATTGATCATTACAACGCAATGGATTCATCGCCACGTTTTCTTTACTTGTTAACTTTTCAAAATCACGGAGGATGGGAACAAAACGAACCATCCTATGATACCATTCATACTTCGCGAGATTATGGCGATTTGAATGATGATATCAATGAATACATGACATCCGTTCAAATGTCAGCACAGGCATTTCAAAATTTAACGGATTATTATATGGATGTTGACAGACCTGTCATGATTATTATGGTGGGAGATCATGCACCGGCTTTCATCAATTCGTTGAACGGAGATGGTATGACGGAAACTGAAATGCAGATCCAGCGTCAGTCTGTCCCTTATGTAATTTGGGCAAACTTTAAACTGGAGGTTGGTGACAATCAAACGGATTATTTGGCAATGAATAGTTTGATGCCACTGGCTTTGGATATGGCAGATATGCCGATGACAACCTACCAGCAGATAAATCTATCCTTGCATAATGAGAAGGGGGTTTTTACCAAAGATGGTCTAACATATGATTTAAAAGGAAACATTGGAACAGTGGAGGAACTGTATGCCGAGCCACTTTGGCGTAAGTATGTTTTTATGGAATACAGCGCATTGAAAATGGATCATTATCAACAAGAACTATACGAATAAAACAGTTTTCTTCATATTTTATACTAATTAAAAATATAGAATATTATATATTAATGTGGTACTCTATATAATATGTATAATATTAAAGAGTTTTTTAATAAGAACGAGTTTAAATTATTATGGGTACTAGGCATTTGTTCAGTACAATATGTCCTAATGGAATACAGTTGCATTCCTAGTTTAGACCGCTTTTTTAATCAGACCTACCGAATGATGTTTTTAAATATGTTCATTTTACTGACTCTTCAGTTATGGTTGAAAGTGCTATTTCAAAAATGGGGAATTACAATGGCTGTAAGCAGTCTGATAATTTCTGTGTGGAGTGCTGTAAATTACTATACCGTTTTATATCATGGGAGCCCGTTGTTTTTTAGCGAATTCCGTAATTTTACCACTGCCCTTGATGTAGCGGGCCAGTATAATTATTCGATTGACTCGGCAATGTGTAAGTTGATCTTATTGATGGTCATTGCATTAACTATGAGTGTTATATTGCTTATCTTTGAAAGAGAAAAACTGTTTTTTGATCTTTCCCGGTTTGTAAAGAACGGTATTTGTACATTTGCATGCAGCGCTTTTGTATTTGTGTCATTGTTTGGTACAAGCTTTTTTAAAAAAAGGAACTCTTTGACCTGGCAATGGGCAGCTAGTGTAGAACCCAATGGAATTATCAGTTGTCTTATTGAGGATCTAGATAAAACGATTAATTACTTGAAAGAACCGGAAGGGTATAATGCGGATCAACTTGATAAGATAAACGTGTATACATCTAAAGATTCCGGGCAAAGGCCGGATATCATCCTGATATTAAATGAAACATTCTACGATTTTGAAAACTATATAGATACTGAATCGGATGTTGATTATATGGAGAGCTTCTACAACATAGAGAATGCATATTATGGAACAACGATTTCTCCAACACAGGGTGGTGGTACAAATAATTCAGAGTTTGAGCTGCTGACAAGTAATTCCATGTATCTTATGCAAAATTCAGCACCATTTAACTATCTTGATTTCACAAAGAATCGAAATAGTGTTGCCGGTCATTTACATAATCTGGGATATACCAGCATTGCGATGCATTGCTCCTCCAAAACAAATTACCATCGGCATGTTGCGTATCCGGCGCTCGGTTTTGATAAGCCCATTTTGGGTAGGGGACATTATACACATAATGCATATGGAAATCGACAATGGCTGGACAGTGACAATTATCAAGATATGATCAAAGAGTATGAGCAAATGGATGAGGGACCTCGTTTTATATATCTGCTGACCTATCAGAACCATGGGGGATATGAACAGAATGATGCTTCTTTTGACAAGGTACATGTAGGAAAAGATTTCGGAATGCAGACGGATGATATGAATGAATATCTTACCAGTGTTCAGATGTCATGTGAATCTTTTAAAGCATTGACAGAGTATTATAAAACCGTTGACCGTCCGGTAATCATTTGTATGGTGGGAGATCATGCGCCATCCTTCATCGGCCAAATACATAAAGAAGGGATTTCTGAGACAGAAGAAAACTTGTTGAAACAAACGATTCCTTATGTAATCTGGTCCAATTATGAGTTAGACGTAAAGGACGTATATACGGAGAAGGCGAAATTTATTGATCTTGTTCCTCTGATTTTAGAGATGGCAGATATGCCGATGACAACGTATCATAAAACGTGTCTGGATGTGCATAATGATGTACCGATCATTACTAGTGATGGTATGTATGTCGATCAAAACGGAAAGTACGGATCGATTTCCAAGGAATATGAGTATTATGAGGAAATTCGTAATTATTATTATATGGAATACAATGCACTGAAAGGTGGACATGATTATAGAAAAGAGCTGTTTGAATTAAAATAACAGACATAATTATAGATCATAAAAAGAACCGGATATGGCCGGTTCTTTTTATGGGGTTAGACGATCCTGTAGAAAAGTCAAAGGTATATTGTAAAGGAAGATACTTTTTATGTTATGATTACATATATTTATGAAAAGGATATTTATGAAAGGATCCTTCCTTATGTATCGTAATACAGATGAATATTACAATACATAGGCGGCCAGCTATGGAAAAGTGATGTTTATATGTTGATCACAACCTGGATCATGATTATCTGAACCATGGACATGATGACCTATTCGAGCTATTAAAAGTGTTCACCGGCAGGGTCTTTCATCTGTAGCAGACTTTAATTATGGAAATACATTCTGATGGCAATGGGTTTTGACGCAATAGGAGTCTTGATATCAAAAGTCCTCAGACATCGTAAATTTGACAATGACAGGTTTAATCCTTTGATGTTGTTGTTGAAATCTATAGCATCCTTTACGTAGGCGAGCCGCGTGTTTTATAAAAGATGCTAAATGGTCAATCAAAGGATTAGAAAGGAATATGATATTCGTGTACTGACAAAGTACATGTATATCATACATGTTTATTATGGAAGCAACCCCAATCGTATCAATTATTACTCCTTTTTATAAAGGAAATCGGTTTTTGCCGTCTCTATATCAAAATATCATTAGAAATCAATATGTATTGGAAGAAGGCCGAATTGAATGGATCCTAGTCAACGACAGCCCGGATCATAAGATGGAACTGCCCATCAATGACCGTATTGTGATAAAAACAGCAGTACATGCCAAGAACAGTGGTATTCATCAGGCGCGTATAACCGGGCTGCAGATGGCTGAAGGAAAGTATGTATTATTTCTGGATCAGGATGATGAGATAGCCGATGATTATGTGAGGAAAGAACTGGCACTGATCAAGGATAATGAAATGATCATCTGTAATGCATATGAGGAAAACGAGGATGGATCCAGACGAAAACTATATCGTTCTTCTTTTAAATGGGGAATGATAACAAATCTGGAACCATATATCAAGAAATGTAATCAGATCATATCGCCTGGACAATGTCTGATTTTGCGGTCATCGATTCCGAAGGAGTGGAAAGAAAACATTATTCATAAAAACGGATCGGATGACTTGTATCTTTGGATCCTGTTATTATCGAAGGGCGCAAAGATCACGACAAATGATGAATGTTTATATGTGCATAAATATACAGGGGACAATGTATCCGAAGATTTAAGAAAGATGGAGCATTCAACATTGGAGATTGTTGATGTCCTATCAAAAAGTCCTTACGTATCAGAACGGACCATTCATTACATACGGAAAAGCCGGTCCTTTAAAATGAAATTTGAGAGAATGCGTGCTATGCAGAAACTTGGCTTTATGCTTGCATCTAGTGATATTTTGCTACCTAAAGTGTATTGGAAGATCAGAGAGATGTTGAATATATAAGAAGCGAACATTCCCATAAGCGTTTGAGACCAAAGGATAGGGTAGCTGCGTATTAGCGTAAAGAGCCTTTGTCGAGAGCAGATTACTTAAAAAGCATGGGTTTAAGAGGTGAATAAGAAATGACAGAAAATCCTTTAATCAGTGTAATATTACCGGTATACAATATTGAGAATTATCTTCCGGTCTGCATGGATTCTTTATTTAGACAAACATATAAAAACTTGGAATTCATCCTTGTGGACGATGGTTCCGAAAATGTTTGTGCCGAACTTTGTGATTCTTACAAGGTAGTAGATCCCCGTGTGAAAGTCTTCCATAAGCTAAACGGAGGATTATCCGATGCACGCAATTATGGATTTCATAAGGCAGCAGGTCAGTATATAACTTTTATCGATCCAGATGACTACGTCGACCAGGATTTTATTGAATATTTGTACTCTTTAACGAAAACCTATGGAACTAAAATGGCCATCTGTCAGCATAAAGTAATCAAAAAAGACCGAATCTTGTTTGATTACGGAGAACAAGGTAACGAAGTACTGGATGACAAAATGTGTTTGAAACGCATGCTATATCATGATGTCATTGATACATCTGCCTGGGCCAAGCTCTATCATCGGTCTTTATGTGAGGTGATTGAATATCCGAAAGGAAAAATTTTTGAGGATATCGGCACAACGTATAAATATTTTTTGAAAAGCCGGCAGATAGCGGTTGGCTATGCTTCCAAATACTATTATATCCAGCATGACAGCTCCATTGTGAACCAGTCGTTCCGCAAGAATAAACTGGATCTGCTGGAAATGACAGATAAGATGGCCGAGGATGTGCTTGCGGTCTACCCGGATCTGGAACAAGCTGTATTAAGAAGAAGGGTATATGCGCGATTAAGCACCATCAATCAGATGATCTATACAAAAGAATTTCCGGAAATAAGACGGGACATGATCCGATTTGTGCGGGACCATAAGCAGGATATTTGTGATGATCCGCTGGCACCACGAAGAGACAAATTGGCTATACGATTGCTGGATTTGAACTATAATATATATAAGCTTTCCTGGAAAGCATATTTAAAAGTATTCAAGTGAGGTATATATGAAACGGTTATCACGAGAAGAAATACAGGAAGAATTATTTCAGATCCTGTGCGATTTCGTCGACTATTGTCAAGACCATCAATTGACATATATGTTATGTGGCGGTACCTTGCTGGGGGCCATTCGGCACAAGGACTTTATTCCATGGGATGATGACATTGATCTGTTTATGCCACGTCCCGATTTTGACCGCTTTATATCTATGACCAGCAAGCACCCAATCAGGGATTATTATGAAACACAGTATTTGGAATTAGGGAATACGGAATATCCTTTCGGGAAACTGATTCATAAGAAGATTGCACTGGACAGTAAATTTCTGGAAAATGAGAAATACTTGTGGATCGATATCTTTCCTTTGGACGGGGTGCCACAAGATATAGAAACTTCCAACTATTTTCTGGATCATGCCAGGTCTTTACAGCTTGGTTTTGGAAAAGCGACGGCAAAACTGGGAACAGGGAAAAATGCCTTTCGGGCTGTGGCCAAGATACCGGCTGTTTTATACGCAAAGAAAAAAGGAGTGTCCTTTTATGCCAATCAGATCAATACACAGGCAAGAACCTACTGCTATGAAACATCGGCGTATGTGGCGGATGTTGCGTGGCCGACCCGTGGCCAAAGAGAACGTATTTGTAAGAAGGATATGTTCCCGCTGATCAAAGTTCCTTTTCATGGAAGAGAGTTTTGTTCCATGGCTTGCTGGGATGCGTATCTGACTTCTTTGATGGGAGATTATATGACCCTTCCTCCCCTGCATCAAAGACAGACCCATGATGTCATCGTTTATGACTTAAGAGGAACATAAAAGAATGGGATCAAATACGTCTGCAAAGATAAATCCAAAATGAAAAAGACACTTTGTCTGAAATAGAGCAATGCGAACTGCTATACGTTCTGGTTAAGAAATTCTATTATATGGAGTATAATGCATTTAAGGGAGGAAAGGATCGGTATTCATATTTTTTGAACAGTAGATCAATTGACATGAAAAGATTACTTGTAACCGGAGCAGCGGGATTTATCGGATCCAATGTTTGCCGTCTGCTTGCGAGTGAAGAGAATTATGTAATAGGAATTGACAATATGAATTCGTATTATGACTTGGATCTGAAACAGTATCGTTTACGTCATTTACAAGCATTACCAAACTTCACATTTCGAAAACTGGATATCAGCAATAAAGAGGCCATGATGGCTGTTATGGAGGAATTTCGACCTACCGTTGTAATTCATCTGGCAGCGCAGGCGGGGGTTCGTTATTCCATCGATTGTCCGGATGCATATATGCATTCCAATATGACTGGCTTTTTTAATATACTGGAGGCCTGTCGTTATGGCAAAGATTATGTGGAAAAACTAGTTTTTGCCAGTTCATCCAGTGTATATGGAGCTAATACGAAGGTACCTTATGCAGAGTCTGATCCGGTGGATCAACCGGTTTCTTTCTATGCGGCAACAAAAAAATCAAATGAGCTGATGGCTTTCGCTTATGCGAAACTTTACAAGATCCCTACCATTGGTCTTCGGTTCTTTACTGTCTATGGACCGGCGGGACGACCGGATATGGCATACTATAAATTTACGAACCGTTTGATAAACAAAGAAAAGATCCGATTGTATAATTATGGCCATTGTAAAAGAGATTTTACTTATATCGATGATATTTCCAAGGGAATTGCTTTGGCTGTAAAGGGTTCTGTGCCGGTTCAGGATGTACCTTATGAAATATATAATCTTGGGAACCATCAACCGGTGGATCTTTTGGAATTCGTACAAACTTTGATATCTTTGTTGGTTGAGCACCATCTGGTTGAAAAGGAGGAGGTTGACTCATTGATCGAACTGGCACCGATGCAGCCTGGGGATGTTGTCGAAACGTATGCAGATATGACAAAGTTTGCCAATCAATATCATTATCATCCACACACGGAATTGAAAGATGGTCTACGTTGTTTTATGGAATGGTATATAGACTACTATGGACTGCACAAATAAAAAAGTGCAGTCCTATTTTTTTCGGGCCACACAATGCATCTTATGCTTTGGACGTTCTTCAAATAGCTCCATGGATAATCCGGCTTTCTCACAGAGCGCTTTTACTTCCTTACGGTTGTAACAATGCACATCCCCCAGACGATGACGACGGTTTCCTTTTGGGAAAACATACCAGTTCATATAAAGGTTCCAATACCATGGTCCGGTATTATCACGTAAAATCAACCGTCCTTCCGGTCTGAGGATCCTGTATACATTGTTAAAAAAACTTTGTGGATCGGGATAGTGATGAAAGCTATGAGAGCATATGACAACATCAAAGGAAAGATCCTCAAAAGGGAGATTTTCGCAGTCTCCGATAACGAAGGAAATGGTTTCCGGATTTTTTTTCTTTGCGACTTTAATCATTTGATCGGATAAATCAATGCCCGTATATGATTTGTTCGGGTATTTTGCTGAGAGAAGAGCCAACATGGCTCCAGTTCCGCATCCACAATCCAAAACATCATGAAACATCTCTTTTTCTAATTCTTCTAAAATCTCGGGGTAATCCTCTTTACACATTTTATACGAATCGGCATCATCGAAATTAAGAGCTTCTTTATTGAATTGATCCAAGGATATTTTTTTATATATTTCATTTTTCATAGACTGCTCCTCGAAATACATATAAATATATTTAATTATATGTATTATAATAAAAAGTAGTTTAGTTTAAAAGAAATTGAGAGATAGAATTATGAAAATATTGTTTATTGTTTCATCTTTGTATAAGGGAGGAGCAGAACGAGTGGTGGCCCGTGTTGCTTCCATGTTGAGTAATAAGCATGAAGTGCACATATTTTTGACGCATCCATCTCGGGAACGTTATCCGGTTGATTCTCGTGTTATTATCTACGAACTGCCTTCCATCAAAATCGGGAAACCATTCAGGGGAAGAAAAAGATCCTATTTACGAAAAAAAGCAATTAGTGATTATAAGAAGAAACACGATATAGATTGCACGATCAGTTTTATGAACATGGCTAATTTTGATAATATTTGTACACATACGAACGATCGCAAGATCATATCGATCCGTTGCATGGTGTACCCCACCATGCAATCCTATTCAAAAAAGGATCGATGGATATCCAACTTTCAACATTACATGAGCGCTTTAAAGGCAGATCAGGTAGTCGGGGTATCCCGACAGGTCTGTTATGAACAGGTTCATACCTATCATGCAAACGAGAATAAAGTTGTAACGATCTATAATCCATGTAATATTCAAAAAGTACAGGAGCTATCAAATAATCCTTTGGAAGACGAGAAATTTATATCTTTGCTGTCGACCTATCCAAGATGCCTAATTACCATGGGACGAATTGTCGAGCAGAAAGGACATTGGCACTTGGTTCGTGCGTTTAAAAACATTGCCGAGCAATATCCAGATACATGTCTGGTGATTTTGGGAGAAGGGGATCTCGAAGACACCATACGAGAAGTTATCCGTGCAAACGGTCTGGAGAATCGTGTTTATCTGGCTGGATTTCATCCGGTTCCTTATCCTTATTTGAAAAGAGCATATGCTTATGTGTGTCCTTCTTTATTTGAAGGTTTTTCCAATGCGGTTATTGAGGCAATGGCCTGCGGATTACCGATTCTGTCTGCGGATTGTGATTCGGGCCCTAGGGAATTGCTGGCCCCAGCCAGTAATTATCTGAAAAGGACGAATCAAATGGAAATTACAGATTATGGCATTTTGTTCCCTGTATGCAGCGGTGTTTTGAAAAACGAAGAACCGTTGGAACCACAGGAAATAGAAATGGAAAAAGCCATGAGTTATATTCTGCAACATCCGGATAAAAGGGCATATTATGTTCAGAAAAATAATGATTGTCTGCAAACCTTTACACCGGAGCATATTCTGGAACAATGGAAAAAAGTGATAGAAAACAGGTAAAGTCATGAATGTATTATTTATTCTACCAAAGCTATCCGGAGGCGGTGCGGAAAAAATAGGAGCTATGGTTGCTTCGATGTTCACATCATATCACCAGGTGTATATGATTTTGCTGCAGGAAGGAAATCCTCCTTATTATCCGTTAGATGAGAAGGTTCATTTGTTACAGGCACCTGCCGGGCAGACAGTAAAATCTCTGGAACAAATGATTAGAAAACAAAAAAGAAAATGGAACATCGACTGCTCCATCAGTTTTTTGGAACGGTCCAATGAACTGAATGTACGGACAAAGGGAAGAGAATACGTTATTATATCGATCCGTAATGCATATTCTTTGAAGTACCCGGAAAAAGAACAGAGACAATTATTTGCAGAGGTATCACAAAATACGGACCACATCGTTGCAATTTCAAAATATGTGAAATATGATCAGATGCAATATTTTCATGCTGACGAAAACAAGATGTCTGTAATTTATAATCCTTGTCCGATTGAAGAAATTGTAAGCAAAGCCGATCTTCCTATGGAAGCAAATGAGCAGGCTTTGTTTAAAAAGGGACCGGTCGTTGTCAGTGCAGGTCGTTATGTGACACAGAAGGGGCAGTGGCATTTGATTCGGGCATTCACCAAGATCGTTCAGGATTATCCATCTGCAAAACTAGTCTTGTTAGGAAGGGGAGAAGACAAGGATTATTTGAGGCAGGTGATAGAGAAAAATCATCTAACAGATTCTGTATCTTTATGTTCATATACAACCAATCCGTATACATATATGAAGCATGCGGATATATTTGTCTTACCATCTTTATATGAAGGATTAGGAAATGTATTGCTGGAAGCAATGGCATGTGGGTGTCCGGTTATCTCATCCGACTGCTATGGAGGACCACGAGAACTGCTAGCCCCGGGTACTGATATTTTGAAACAGACAGATCGGATGGAGCCGGTTGAATATGGAATCCTGGTACCTGCAGGGGACGGACAGAAAACAATGGACGAACCTTTGTCCCAGGCTGAAAAAGAATTAACAAACGCAATTCTGTATCTTCTAGATGATCCCCGAACTAAAGATCATTATCGATACCAAAGCAGGAAACGGATCCAGGCATTCCGGAAAGATATTATTCTGCATCAGTGGCTGGATTTATTGGAAAGGAAGGTAGTGGCAAATGAATCTAATGTTCATCATATATGGCCTTTCCGGAAATGGAGGCGCTGAACATGTAAGCCGGTCGTTATTAAATCGGTTATCTCGGATCCATACGGTTACATTGGTTACATTGGAAGAAGATGTTGGCGGAAAATACGATCTGGATCCGGCAATTGATAGTTTTCGTATCCCGGACAAACCGGTTTATTTTCGACATATTCCAAAGCTACGGCACTGGGATACATACGACTGGTGGTCTTTTTATCTGAAATATATGAAGCAAAGAAAAAAGATTGATTGTGCTATCAGCTTTTTGGAACAAGGTAATTACATGAATCTTCGTTCGAAGACAAGAGAGAAGGTTATTGTTTCGATTCGAAATATGATGTCCTTAAAAAACCGTCAACTACAGTTGGAGGATGATCCTTCCATCATAGGTTATCGAAAATACAAGGAAAATGCCAATCAGGTAGTATGTGTATCTCGGGTATCAGGTTATGATCAGATTCATACATACGGGATACCATCAAATAAAATATATACAATCTACAATTATTGTGATACAGAAAGAATAGATGCTTTATCAAAAGAACCAATCAACGATCCCGTTGTATGTTCCTTTCTGGAAAAACATTCGTTTATTTATCTTCATGTAGGTCGATTAAATAAGCAAAAGGGACAATGGCATTTGATCCGTGCGTTTTCAGAAATCCATAGAAACAATTCGCATGTAGGATTGCTGATCCTGGGGCAAGGAGATTTACAGTCGGAACTAAAAGCAATGATCCAGTCATACAAGTTGGAGAAATCTGTATGTCTGGCAGGGTATAAGGATAATCCATTCCCTTATTACAGAAAGGCTCATGTATTTGTTCTAAGCAGTGAGTATGAAGGATTTTCCAATGCATTGTTAGAAGCCATGGCGTGCTCTCTGCCTGTCATATCTACGGATTGTTTATCTGGTCCGGCAGAGCTTCTGGACCCGGATCGTGATCCGAGAGGACCAATCCAGAGCCCAAAGCATGCTCAATATGGTATCTTGACGCCGGTAGGTTCAATGGAACCAGCATTTGAAAAAAAAGAAATGGATAAACAGGAGCGGTTTCTTTTTCTATGTATGAAGGAATTGCTGGAAGACGAAGAGTTACGAAAACATTACTGCCAACAAAGCAGGATACGTATCAAGGACTTTGCCCCTGAGGTGATCATAAAGCAGTGGGAAGAAAGGATTCTGGATTGATCTATGAATGACAATACTTACTATAAACATATATCTGCTAAACATAATTTGCTGGACCTAAAATTGAAAGAGGTCTGGAAATATAGGGATTTGATCCTTTTGTTTGCCAGAAAAACGCTTGTTGTATCCTATAAGCAAACGATTTTGGGGCCTTTGTGGTTATTCATAACGCCCTTTGTAACGAGTCTGATGTATATGCTTGTTTTTGGTCGCATTGCCAAACTTAGTACAGAGGGGATTCCCCAGATCCTTTTTTATCTTTTCAGTAACGCGGCCTGGACATTTTTTTCCACATGTGTGACCAATACATCAGATACTTTCGCATCGAATGTCGCTATATTCGGAAAAGTCTATTTTCCAAGGCTGGTTATCCCGCTTTCTAATGTGTTGACATCTCTGGTTCAGTTTACGGTGCAGTTTGTACTGGGGACAGCCATCATGTTTTATTATGTTATGCAGTCAGAGATAGATTTACAACCGCTTCGATGGGTGCTGATCCCGATTGTGCTCCTGCATTTGAGTATAGTTAGCCTGGGATTTGGTATCATTGCTTCCAGCCTGACAACAAAGTATAGAGATTTACGTATGCTGATCCAATTCATCATTCGTTTATGGATGTATGCGTCTCCGGTTGTTTATCCTTTATCTCAGTTCACACAAGGGGTTTTACGCCGGATCCTTTTGTTGAATCCGGTGACTGTACCGATGGAGATGCTGCGCTATGCTTTATGGGGTACTCCGACTATACCGGCAGGATGGATCCTGTATTCCTGGATTATATCCTTTCTATTATTCTTCTTCGGAATCATGTTGTTTAATTATGTGGAGCGGACTTTTGCGGATACAGTGTAGGTGATAGTATGAACAATAACCAGAAAGAAGTGGCAATCCGGATCTCACATGTCAGCAAGGAGTACCGGTTAGGACAGCTTGGAGGGCGTACGCTGCAACATGATCTACAAAGCTGGTGGGCCAAAAAGCATAATCGTCCGGATCCAAATGCTAAAATCGGTCAGGAACGGCTGAACGGCGAACAGTTTATGGCACTGGATGATATCAATCTTACCATTTATAAAGGAGAAGCCATTGGTATTATCGGCCGTAACGGAGCCGGTAAAAGTACATTGCTGAAGATTTTATCTCAAATTACTGCGCCAACCAAAGGAGATGTGGAAATCTATGGACGCATTGCCTCCATGCTGGAGGTTGGAACAGGCTTTCATCCGGAAATGACAGGAAGAGAAAATGTTTACTTAAACGGATCGATTTTGGGAATGACACGAGAAGAAATCGATGCCAAAATGCAAAGTATTATTGAATTCAGTGAAATCGGGCCGTTTATTGATACACCGGTAAAACGGTATTCCAGCGGTATGTATGTTAAACTGGCATTTGCTGTTTCGGCTCATTTGGACAGTGAGATCCTGATCATGGATGAAGTACTAGCTGTCGGGGATGTACTTTTTCGAAAAAAAAGTCTTAGTAAAATGCAGGACCAGTCAGATTCCGGGAAAACAATTTTGTATGTGAGCCACAATATGGCTACGATCCGTCAATTGTGTGACCGTTGTGCCGTTTTACATGAAGGGAAGCTGATTTATGTCGGCGATACGGAAAAAGCAATCCAACTGTACCTGGATACTATTCTTGTTTCAGACGTAAGACGAGATTTATCGGTTATGAAACGATCCGCTCGTCTGACCAATCAGAAAATGAAACTGCTCATGGCGGAATATCCCCATAAAAAGAATATTCAATTTGCTAATCATGAGCCAGTCCGTATGCATATGCAGTGGGAGAATCTTCAGGATTACAACGATCTGTGTTTGCGCATTGAAATCTATACACTGGATGATGCTTTGCTTGCCAGCTATCCGCTTTACAATATTCGTTCAGGACGTAAAGGAAATCAGGAAGATTTCTATGTCCAGCTGGATATTTCCAACTTTGTCCAGGGAACATATAAGATGAAATTTACGTTCTTTTTTCAAGATGCTAATGAAACAATTCATGATACAGATCGCGTGATTGGTCTGTTCTTTGAAAAGTTAAGTGGACCAAATGATCCAGAATGGGATTCCAGTCGCTGGGGATATATAAAACTATCAAAAGCAGTAATCGTATCTGCAAAAGAGGCAAAAACATGGAAGTCATAGATATTTATATATTATACGGGTGCCATCATTACCCACAGATCGTCACGGGATTTCTGGAATCTGGAACGCAACTATTCGGTTCGTATACATGACATGCGAAAACAATATGCCTCCAGCCCTATCTGTAACGTTCCGGTGGTGAAAGTTCACTTTAAGGATATAAGATTGTTCTATGACAGCGAAGACAGTTACTGGACATATCCGGAAACGTGTAAATTGCTAGATCAGTGTGATTATTATTTTAAAAAAAGTTTTTCTACCAAAGAGAATGAAACGCATTTTCAGCCTGTATAGGCTGCTAAAATGTATCCTCATCGATCAGATATAAAGGGTTAGGCTGCTATATCAAAGGTCGCATTGAATCTTCATAATTGCGGGTCCAGCGGTGGTCCATTCCAAACCAGAGGTGCATTTCAGTGCACACTTTGCTCACTTATGGTATGAGACAAATGTACAAAAAGATGAGGATCCATATAATCCGAAGCTTAAAAGATGCGTTTGGGACGCTTTTGTCGGCGGGCCGGAAGATAATTCTGCATCCCGGCAGCTGGCGCCAGATTTGATTCTTCCTAAGAAGATGACAGAACGAAAAGCCTATTTGCGGAATATGCATACGTGTGATATCTATATTTCCACTACCGAGTATAGGTGCAAAACTGGATGAATACGTAACCACTTACAAGGCAATCGTGACGGAACCTCTTTTTTACGAGGCTCCTTATTTTACAGAGAGGATCTACTATCTTCCTTTTAGGAATATAGAGCAATGTATAGAAATCGGGGATGATATGATGAGCGATGAAAGCAGACGAAGAAACATTCGAAAAAACAATCATCAATACTATATGAAGTATTTACGTCTGGATCGGTTGGGCAAAGGGACATTACAGATATTGGAACAATAAAGGGAATCTATTAAGATTCCCTGATTTTTTTATAGACTTGTAATGAATGATACTTATGCCGAACCTTTAATTTTGTACGTCGATACTCTGTTTTATAGACGTATGTAGTGGAAACATCTTCCATGTGCACCACTTTCAGACTAGGGTCATAACATATTTTCAAACCCTGTCGATTACATTCCAGTGCCAGAATTTCTTCTTCCATGTACAAGAAGGTATCTGGATGGAACAAATATTCTCTGTTTTCTAAAAAGTGTCTTGAAAAAATATAACAGGCGCCGTGAAGGACAACGTGTTCTCTTTTGGTCTTCCAAAGTGTATGCGGTTTTTTTTCTTTGCCAAGTGTCTGTATTTTACTACGGATGTAATACGAAAGAAAATGCTTATTGGCTTTACGATATTGTTCAATCTGACCATCGATCGTCTTCAGATCCGGCAGGTCCGTTTTGGTGGGACTTTGGTGCTCGTTGATCCTTGGGGAAAAGATATCCGGTCCGAGTACATCAAAAGCCGTTTGATGATGGATCTCTTCAATCCTCTCTAGAAAATCCGCCTGTTGTATATAAACATCATTATTCATCACGATCAGATATTCTGTGTCTCTGCGAAGAAAATAATCCCTGCCTAAATTGTTCCCTTTCGCAAATCCCAAATTTGAACCGGTATGTAAAAGATGGACTCCCGGGACATTTTGAAATTGCTGTTTGAGCTTATGTCCGCTTTGATTTGTCGAACCATTATCTATTATTAATATGTCCGTTGTGTTACCGAATGTTTTTAACAGGCATTGCACACATTCTGCAGTCATATCATAATCCATATAATGAAGGATCAAAAAACCATACTGGCTCATTAGAGGCCCTCCACTTCTAATATATAGATGCGGTCGGTCTTTCTGCGCTTCAATGTATGATCTTCTACATAGGTGCATTTCTGTACAAACAGATGAAGAACATGGCAATCAGACCACAGTTGACTATCATATAAAGGTTCATATTGCCCCATATTTATGGAATACAGATTGGTTATCTGTGTCTGGATCCCCTCTATGCGGGCCAGGGAAATCCAGTTATTACGTTCTTGATCACGAAGGAGAAGATATATGTATTGATCGTCCGCAAGAATCTGCGGGCGTGCACATGGTAGTTTCTTGGTGCCTCGACCAGACAGAGAAAAGTCGCTGTGACGTAAGTGCAGATTCCGATGATGCCAGAAACCGTTTTCCAAGAAATGAAGGTGGTATTGCACGGTTTTATTTTGCCGGTAGATGGAAATGATATAAGGATGGTCCTTGGTATTCACTGTCATGGAGGTCTGATTGATCAGCATAGAGTTTTCCGGGATAGGACATATTGTGATTCCCTCGGATGATTTAGTTATCGGCAAAGGAAGGATCTTCTGCTTATCATTCATAAACTGCCGGCAGGAAGCATCGCATGAGACGATATAACACAGATCAAAATTGGTCTGCACATCCGAGGTTCTCCGCCAGCACCACGAGATATGCAAACGATCCTTATGATCAACACAAGCCTGCCAGTACGGAGAGCATTGATTCTCTCCGTCTATCACGTTATCGTGTAGCCGTATCCATCGTTGATTTTCAGTATCGTATTGATTTAATACTACATTACCGCTGCCGGCGCTGCCATTACGATAAAGGAATAGTAAGTTTCCGGATTTCTGGCGATAGAATTCCGGATATGTTGCTTGATCCTCCAATGAACCAATCATCGATTTTTTGCTCAGGTTCAGATTTTCATCCATCTGATAATAACGCAGTTGTTTATTATGGACCGGGACACAAATATGAAGGGTCTTGTTCCCATCGACTATAATGGATAAACCGTTATGAGCATCATTCATATTGTTGAAAATATGCGTATGGATGATATCCCATCGTACAGATGGTAGATGCCGTCTAGCTATGATGACCTCCCCTATTTTATTGTAAAAAGCACAAAACTGGATCACCGTGTTTTTTTCTATGTAAGAGGTGATGGCTTGTTTGCGAAAAGACGAAACGTTAATGGCGTTCGATGATAAACCTTTTCGCACGGGAACTCTGGTATTCTTTGACTTCATACTTGCAGTATATTATCCATTCAAAAGTCATTCAAGAAAAATAAATGAAAATATGTATATATAATATAAGATAAGTAACAAAATGTTATAATATGTATAAACTATATAAATACTTTAGTAATAGGAGGCGTATACTTTGCGGTTTTCAATCATTGGACTAGGTTATGTTGGTTTATCTTTAGCTGTTTTATTATCCGAGAGGTATCCAGTCACAATATATGATACAAACAGCGAAAAAATGAACAAGGTCTTGAAGAAACAATCCCCAATACAGGACGTTTACATAGAAAAGTATCTGAAAGAAAAAAAACTGCTTTTAAAAAAGGCAGATAGCCTGGAAGAAGCTGTGCATGATAAAGATTTTGTAATTTTGGCGTTGCCGACAGATTATGATGTTCAGACGCAAAGCTTTGATACGTCTGCTCTTGATGAAATATTCAAAACCAACTTAGACGGTACTTCTACAGTTGTTATCAAATCCACGATTCCTCCGGGGTACACACAGTCTTTGCGGGAAAAGGGATTTCGGGTATTGTTTTCTCCGGAGTTTCTCAGGGAAACGCATGCTTTGTATGATAATTTATTCCCAAGTCGTATTATTGTCGGTTGCGATGACGAGCTAAAAGAACAGGCACAGATTTTTGCTGAAAGTGTGAGAGAATGTACTTGTAAAGAGAATGTACCTGTGGAAATTATGGGAACCGGGGAAGCCGAGTGTGTGAAACTGTTTTCTAATACTTATTTAGCCCTACGAGTAGCTTTTTTTAATGAGCTGGATACATATGCTGATTTGAAAGGATTGGACACCGGCAGTATTATCCGAGGGGTCTGCCTCGATCCACGGATTGGAAACTTTTACAACAATCCGAGTTTTGGTTATGGGGGCTATTGTTTGCCCAAGGATACGAAACAGATGCTGGCTAATTATAGAGATGTGCCCAATGACATCATTCAGGCGGTGGTATCCAGCAACCAGACACGAAAGGACTTTATTGCTAAACGGGTTTATTCAAAGATCCAAGCCAATCAAACTGTAGGCATTTATCGATTAACGATGAAGAAAGGCTCTGATAATTTCCGAAGCAGCAGTATTCTGGGAATAATCCAACGGTTGCAGAAAGAGAAGGTGTCTATATTGATCTATGAACCTCTTATAACAGAAGGAAGAACAGAATATGGGATGATCACCCACAATTGGAACACGTTTACAAGGGAAGCGGACATTGTGCTGGCAAACCGCTATGACGAACAACTGGAGAGAATAAAAGAAAAAGTATATACAAGAGATATTTTTCAAAGAGATGAATAAGAAGGAATGGAATTCCAGATAAATTGGAGTTTCATTCCTTTTTTTGTGGTTTTCAAAAAAAAATAAAAAAATATAGCAAAAAACGCATCCATGATGTATGATAGTGGTACAAAGTAGCAGATTGTGTCACAAAGTGGGGGGTGAGGCACATGTTCATGGGTGAATACGGACATAACATCGATCGTAAGGGGCGATTGATCATGCCTGCAAAATTTCGAGAAGAACTTGGTGAACATGTGGTCGTTACTCGTGGACTGGATGGATGTTTGTATGTCTATACATCGGAACAATGGATGGAAGTTTACAAGCGTTTATCCGCTTTGCCAACTACCAATAAGAATGCGCGTTGGTACCAGCGTATGGTCTTATCCAAGGCATCAGAATGTGAAATGGACAGCCAGGGACGTATTTTGATTCCGTCGTCGCTTACGTCTTTAGCGGGTTTACAAAAAGAATGTTTGATCATCGGTATGGCAAATCATCTGGAAATCTGGGCCAAGGATCGTTGGGAGTCTTTGGAAGAGCAGCAGAGCGATTTGTTTGAAGATATGGCCGAAGAATTGTCAGACATTATGGGGTAATGTATGGAACATGTGAGTGTTTTGCTCAATGAGTCTATTGATATGCTCAACATTAAAGACGATGGAATATATGTGGACTGCACACTGGGCAGAGGGGGCCATAGCAGTGAAATCTTAAAGCGTTGTACAAAAGGACACTTGTATGCGCTGGATTGTGACAAAGAGGCCATTGAGAAGAGTATTCCGCGATTGCAGAAAATAGGGGAAAATTTTACCTGCATACACACGCCGTTTTGCAGATTGGGCGATGTGTTGGATGAGCAGGGAGTTGCAGGTGTGGATGGAATTCTAATGGATCTTGGCGTATCAAGTCCACAATTTGATGAAAGTCAGCGTGGATTTAGTTATCGGATGGATGCGCGTCTGGATATGCGTATGGATCTGTCTCAACCCTTTGATGCGTGGCAGCTGGTCAATACGTACTCGCAGCAGGAACTGATGCGGGTGTTGAAACAATACGGACAGGAGCCTTATGCGTACAAGATTGCTGTAGGTATTGTTACCAGACGAAACGAGAAACCAATCGATACGACATTTGAGCTGGTGGACATCATCAAAGATGTATTACCACAGAAAGTTTTAAATAAGAAAGGACATCCGGCAAAACGAACCTTTCAGGCGATTCGCATAGAAGTCAACCAGGAATTAAATCAACTTCAACAGGCTTTGGAAATCGGTTTGGGGAGACTGAATCCAAAAGGCCGCTTTTGCGTCATTACTTTCCACTCGCTTGAAGACAAGATCGTCAAGGATGCATTTCGTAAGGTATCGGTACCAAAAAAGGTAAATAAACGTTTACCTGTCATAGGGGAAGAAAGAGTAGATTATCAATTAATCAATAAGAAACCGGTACTGGCTTCCACGGAAGAACTAGGTTTGAACCGTCGGTCGCACAGTGCCAAATTGAGAGGGATAGAAAGGCGAGGAGAGGATTATGAAGAAGAATCCAAAGGTCAGAACAAAAAAACATAATAATAAAAGAAAATTGACGCCAGAAAAAATGGTGATTCGACTCTTTGTTTTCGCTCTGGTTTTTTACTGTGCAACCAAGATCGGCTTGAACTCATATAATATTACGTTGTCGGTGCAGGAGCAGGCTTTGACCCGTACAATGAACCAGACACAGCAGGAAGTCGATCAATTGAATACAGATATCAATAATCTTCAGGAAAAGTCCCGTGTTTTGGGAATGTTGGACGATGATGTTGCAGATAATCAAAAAAATGTATATATTATTGATTAGAAGATTGGATTGATTAAGATGGGTGTTAAGCGTAGTAATAAACAACTATTTCGAATGATACAAGTTATGGTAATAATTGGAACATTAGTAACCGCTAATGTTCTTTTTACCATGGTTACAAAAACACATATATGGTCCGGGCATAC
>AUXO010987724.1_pt1 | contig 45871 bp, 72 predicted proteins | sample 768731 | NCBI WGS metagenome assembly AUXO01 (sample SAMN02715735, study PRJNA202380) | gut metagenome | biome: sheep rumen | host: Ovis aries | place: New Zealand: Palmerston North | reverse complement strand
TATCAATGGTAGAAATGATTTCAATATTTTAAATATTTACTATAAAGATGAATTAATTTTACAATATGTATATTTAATTTATGAAAATGCTTACATTAATTTGTTTAGAGCAACATTATCAAGAACAATACACGAAACAGGTGATGATACTTGGATTCAAAATACATTCTCAAGATTAGATAGTTTTGCAGTATACTACACATTGAACAATGTTAAAGATATTAAGTATATTTATTATGCTGGTTGTGCTCCAAGTAATAAATCATTATTTGAGTATAAGAAAGCACATAGTAATGGTTGTGTAACATATTACACTAAAAATAGCAAGAGGTAATTTATGAAAGAATATGAAAGTGATGAATTAGTTTATACAATTTCATATAAAGGCAAAACCAAAGGTATTGAGAGTGGTATTAAAATTATTAGTGATGAATACTATAATAAACTTAGAGAAGATTGGTATAGAAAACCAGATAGAGACCTAGTATTGCGTGAACTTAAAAAGTTTATTAATGGTGGAAATAAGACAACAAATATAGTTAAATACTATTATCGTGATTTAATGGATAATACACAAACCTTACATTCAAAATGGTGTATTAATGATATATTTGATAGTAAAGAACTATTGTCTTGGGTTGTCTATAAAATAACTACAAATAGTAAAGTATTTGATGGTTATAGTATGAATAGAAATATAGATACAGTATTTAGATTAGGAGGTAGTGGCGTTGCAAATAGAGTAAGTAATTTTCCACTACCTATTTGTGATGATATACTACATAAATATAATGTAAATAATAATTATTATGATTTCTCTTGTGGGTGGGGAGCAAGATTAATGTGTTCTCTAAGAGCAGGAATTAATTATTATGGAACAGACCCAAATTACTTACTTGTAGATAGATTAAATCAATTCTATGATGATTACAAATCACTTTCACCTTACACACCAAATAAAAAGATATATTGTCAAGGTAGTGAAGTGTTCATACCTGAATTAGAGAATAAAATAGGTTTAGCATTTAGTTCACCACCATATTTTAACTTAGAGGATTATAAGGTAGGTAATCAAAGTTATAAAGAGGGGACTACTTTCGATGATTGGGTTAATGATTATCTAAGACCAACATTCAAAAATATTTATAGATATTTAGTTAATGATGGTTATTTCATTATTAACATAAAAGACTTTGACAATATACCACTTGAACAAACTTGTAAAGATGTTGCAATAGAATGTGGGTTTATATTTCATAAGTATGAAGAACTTAAACAATCATTTAGAGTTGTGAAAGATACAAGTGAAGAAAGTGAGCGTAAAGAAGTAAGTCAAAATGAAAATATCTATGTGTTCACTAAGGTAAAGAAAGATGAAAATAATCTATTTGATTTTGTAATAGATAATAAGCAAATAGAGATTAGAGAAAAGAGAGAACATAAAGTCAAGGAACAAAAAGAAAAAGAAGATGAAAATGAACTTATTGACTTATGGTAATTTCTATGATATAATAGATAAGTAGGTGATGTTATGACATATAATTACAAACAATTACAATTAAATTTAGAAGACATCAAGGTTTACTATTTATGGGATTTAATTGCTTTTGCATTAGATTATGACATTCAAAATAAAGAAATGGTTTTGACTGATGAAAAACGTAAGTTTGCACATAAATTGTTAAACATTTGTGATGAAAGTAAGAATTAAGGTGATGAAATGGATAATAAAGAAGAATTAGGTGAAAAGAAAACAATAGAATATAAAGGTAAAAGTGTAGTTACTCAAGTATGGAGAGATATGAGTGAAGAAGAACGTCAAAAGGTATGTGCTCTTTATTATGAAAAGCCAGACTTTGAGGAAGTAAAACTAAACTTTGTACAAATTCAAAGAGGTGGTACAAATAGTTCTAAGATTTCAAGGTACTATGTAAGAGACCTAATGGATAAAACTATCTTATATTGTGATAGGTGGTGTGTTGAAGATATATTCTCAAGCACAGACCTATTAGGTTGCTTTATGGCTAAGGTAGAACGTAATACAGACCTATTTGACCCTAATCAAAGTATAGTAGTTAACCTTGAAAAAGCATTACAATTAGGTGGTGCTGGTTTCGCACATATACCTACTAATTTCCCTATTAAAACAGTAGACCAAGTATTAGAGAGATTTAATGTTAATAATAATTGGTATGATATGAGTTGTGGATGGGGAAATAGATTATTGGGTGCATTAAAGAATAAAGTTAATTACTTTGGCACTGACCCTAATTATATGCTAACAGAAAGATTACAACAAATGGCTAAAGATTATAAAGATACTTGTGGTAATTATTCTAGTGTAGAAATTAGAACACAAGGTAGTGAGATTAGAGTTCCTGAGTGGGAAAATAAAATGGGCTTATGCTTTACTTCACCACCATACTTTTATCTTGAAGATTACCAAATAGGAGACCAATCATATAAGGAAGGAACAAGTTATGATAGTTGGCTTGAGAACTTTATAAGACCAACAGTTCAAAATTGTAAATTCTATTTAATTGATAAAGGCTATATGGGAATTAATGTTAAAGACTTTGACAAGTTCAATCTATGTGAAGATATTCAAAAGATTGCAGAACAAGAAGGCTTTACATTAGTAGAGAGATTTAAGTTAGTAAATAATTCACGTATCAACTCATTAGGAGAACTTAATGATAATGATGAAGATATTATGATATTTATGAAGAATGGATTTACTGAATACTATCAACCACCTTTAACAACAGTTGATTTATGGGGGTAATTTATGGAAGAATTACAAAACATTTTTGATTTTGATATTAGTGAAGAAGATAAAAAGTATACCACTAAGGTAGACATTCCACAATACCTACCAAGTATGGATTGCCCTAGATTAGAAGATTGTGTAAATTTAACTAAGTATTATGAATTAATTAAGAACATTGACAATAGTAATGTCAGTGAAGATGAAAAGAAATTCTTAAGGTTTTGTGCAACTAGACATATTGTATTTACTTATTCTAAAATTGCAGATTATTATGCACACGCTAGTAAGGAAATGCAAGAACTAATGGAGCAGAGTGCATTAGTAATTATTGATTTTAATGATGCTATTGCTAATGGTTATGTTAAATATTCAAAGGCTATTGAAGATATTATGAAAAAGACAGGTAGACCAGCGAAAGAAGAATATAAGAACCAAGCAAGAGATACGAGGAAATAATTATGGTTAGAGATAACTTTGCAGTTTTCATTTTAACGCACAATCGACCCAATAAGGTAATGACACTCGATACATTATTAAAAAGTGGTTATACGGGAAAATATTACCTTGTAATAGACAATGAAGATAATTCAGCAGATAAATATTATGAGAACTTTGGTAAAGACAAAGTATTAATGTTTGATAAGTTGAAAAAGTCACAAGAATTTGATACAATAGATATGCCTTATGCTAAAAGAAATGCAGTAGTATATGCTAGAAATGTATGTTTTGATTTAGCAAAAGAATTAGGCTTAACATATTTCTTAGAGTTAGATGATGATTATTATGAATTTAGTCAAAGATACAATAAGAATAATACGTTGAGTAATAGATATATTCAAGATTTCGATAGTTGTGTTGAATTAACTTTAGATTTCTTAGATACAAGTGGTGCTCTAAGTGTGGCTTGGGCACAAAATGGAGATTTCATTGGTGGCTTAGGTGGTTCATTATTCAATGCAAGGGTTAGTAGAAAATGTATGAACTCATTTTTCTGTCGAGTAGATAGACCATTTACATTTATTGGTAGAATTAATGAAGATGTTAATACCTATGTACTTAATGCAAGTAGGGGCAATCTAATGCTCACAGTAGCAGACTTGTCATTAAACCAAGTTGATACTCAACAAAATAAAGGTGGTATGACTGATTTCTATTTAGATGGTGGTACTTATATAAAATCATTTTATAGTGTAATAAGTAACCCAAGTAGTGTTAAGATAAGTACAATAGGTAATGACCACATTAGATTTCACCATAGTGTAGATTGGGAACATTGTGCAGTTAAAATTATTAGTGATAGGTTCAAGAAGTAAAGTGTATAATACTATGTTAAGGAGGTTGAGAAATGAACAACACTGATGAAAGACTTGATGACATTTTAGAAAGTATTGAACACCAGTATCAAGTGTTACTTGAAGAATATTCTACAATTAAAAAGCAAATTAGAGAAATTCAAGGAACAGGTAAAGATACAAGTGCTTTAGTACAAGAGTTAAGAGATAACTTAACTTCAAGAAAAGCCTTATATGATAAGGTTAGACAAACTTATAAAGATGCTTTAAATATTAGATAAGAAAGGGAATATGAAATGGAAAAGCAAAAAAGTTTAGGTGCAGGATTAGTAGGACTATTATTGAGTATTGGAGTAGTATTCTTTAGTTCATTTGTACTAATGAAAGTTTATAATTGGTTCATTCCAAATATTACAGGTTGGGGTGAAATCACCTATTGGATGGCAATGGGTATTGATGTGGTACTTAGTGTAGTAAACGTAGGTTTAGGTCTTAGTTTAAGTAGAATTAAGGATAATACAGTTGATACTGATGACTACGATGATATTGCAGAGTCTATTATTAAGGTTATTATTTATGCTATATTACTAGGCATTGGTGCATTAGTACAATTAGGTATTTAAGAGGTGATATATTGAAAATATGTATTTATAGTGACCCACATTGGTCTACATATTCAAGTATTTTAAGACAAAGAGGCAAAGTATTTTCTAAGAGATTAGAAACGTTAATTGATAGTGTTAATTGGGTTGAAAGATTAGCAGAACAACAAGGGTGTAAAGGAATTTTTTGCTTAGGTGATTTCTTTGATAGAAACAATTTAACTGCAGAAGAAATTACAGCACTAAATGAGATTGATTGGTCAAGTGAAATACCTCATTATTTTATTGTAGGTAATCACGAAATTACAAAAGATGACTTATCTATGAACTCAATGAACGCTCTATTTAAATATGGTATGGTTATCAGTGAACCATCTATGCTTAAAATTTATAATGGTATCAATTTATATCTTATTCCATATGTAGATGAAGATAATAGAAAATCATTAAGAGACACAATGTTGGATGCAAACCCTAACTATGATTACCAAAGTGTAAGTGAAAAGAATGTTATATTCTCACACAACGACATTAAAGGTATTAGATATGATGCATATGTATCAGATATGGGTTGGAGTATTAATGAGATTGAAAATAATTGTAATCTATACTTAAATGGTCATTTACATAATGGTCAATGGGTGAGTCATAAGATTTTAAATGTGGGTAATTTAAGTGGTAAAAAATTTACAGAAGATGGTTTTGTACATAGTCATTGTGCATTTATCTTAGACACAGATACATTAGAATTACAAGCATTTGAAAACCCTTATGCAATTTATTTTTATAAGGTAGATATATTGAAAGAAAATGATTTATCTAAGTTAGACACATTAAAAAATGCTTGTGTATCAATCACAATTAAAGAAAGTCTACTTGGTAAAGTTAAAGAAAAGGTAAAATCATTAAGCAATATTATTACACATAGAACCGTAGTTATACCTGATGATGAATTAGTAGTTGAAACTAATAGCGAAGAATTATTAGGTAAAGTTAATCATTTAGATAAACTTAATGATTTTATTCTAACTCAATTAGGTAATTTTGATATTGTTAAATATGAGTTAGAAAAAGTATGTAATTGGAAAGGAAAAGAATAAGTATGTACGAGAAGGTTTCGAAATGTCATATTGACAAGGTAGCAGATAGAATTGCAGGGGCAATGGTTGACCTAGCCTATACAATACAAGATGAACCAAAAGTAGCAGTAGAAGTATTAATTGGTCATAGGTATTGTCACATTATTGCAGAAAGTTCATATAATTTCAGTGAGAAAGAAGTTGAAGATATTGTTCATAGAATTGCAGGTGAACAATTTAAGGTTGATTTACAAGTAGTACCACAAGACATTTTCTTAGCAAATAATCAAAGAGGTAAAATGAGAACAGGTGATAATGGTATCTTTAGAGGTGTTAAGTTATCTTGGGAAGAAAAAGAGTTATCACGTATGGCAAGATATATCAATGATAAAATTATTGTGTCAGATGGTAAGTACCTAATTGATGGTGATAAGATTACAATTTGTCAAAGTGGTATTGATACTGATGTATTAACAAAAGCAATTTGTGAGTATTTTAAAAATGATGATTACAACTTTGTAATTAACCCATTAGGCAATTGGGTAAATGATTTAGATAATGATACAGGTGTTACAGGTAGAAAGATTGGTAGTGACTTAGGCAGAGGTGCTACAGGTGGAGCAATTTGTGGTAAAGATTTAACTAAGTCTGATGTAAGTATTAATATTTTCTTACATTTACTTTTAAATAAAAAGAACACCTTATTAGCATTATGCCCAGATGACTTACAAAGGGAATTAGAGTCTTTATGTAGTTATTTATACGTAGATAAGAGAGACTATATTGAAGCAACTTGTAGTATAGGTGATGATGTTATTTATATTGAGGGTTTTGATATTGAGTTTGAAACTATTGTAAAGATTGTAAAAAGATACATTGACATTGCTGTTGGTGGATTTGAAAAACTAGCAGAATGGGGTTTAGTTTAGAAATTAGGTGATTAAATGCGATATAAATTTAAGACATTAGAATTACATAACTTCCTTTCATTTGGTGATGCTACTATCAATTTACAAGATAAGGGCTATTGTTTAATTAGTGGTAAAAATAATAACCCTAGTGATAGAGCACTATCTAATGGTTCAGGAAAGAGTACAATTATTTCTGGAATAGCCTATTGTCTTACAGGACAAACTATTCAAGGAGTAAAATCAAACATTGAAAATATTTTCACAACAGGTGGTTGTTATGTTAAATTAAATTTTGATGTAGATTTAAACAACTATATTGTTATTAGATATAAGAACCACGAAAAATTTAAGACAGATTTAAAGATATTTAAGAATGGTGAGGATATTAGTGGTAAAGGTATTAGAGAAAGTGAGAATGTACTTGCTCAAGAATTACCTGAATTAACATTACAACTATTATCTTCAGTTGTTCTATTAGGTCAAGGCTTACCAAGTTCATTTACTAAGAATACGCCAAGTGGTAGAAAAGAATTACTAGAACAATTAACAGGCTCAGATTTTATGATTGAGGATGTTAAGACTAGAATTAATGCTAGACTAGATGAACTTAATGGTAATAAGAGAGAATTAGAAGATTTAATCTTAAGTGATAAAACTAAAAAAGATTTATTCACTAAGAAAATGAATGATTTAAATAACGATTTAACAACATATTCTGCAAAAGACTATGACACAGTTATTTCAGCACTAAAAAGTGAAATTTCGGGAATTTTCCATAGAATAGAAGGCTATGATGATAGACTACATAAAATTGATGATGACTATTCAATGTTTACTGAGCAATTAACAAGTGTAAATAGTCAATCAACAACTGACTTAAACAATGTCTATGCTAAGTATAGACCATTAATGGAAGATTTTAGAAATAAGATAAGTGAAACTGAAACAAGTATAAGAGTAAAGCAACAAGAACTTAATAATATTAAAAACATTAAGGAATTTTGCCCTACTTGTAAACAAAGAATTGTAGGTGTAGTAAAACCAGATACAAGTGGTCTTGAAACAGATATTAATAATTTAACAAGCATTAAGAATGAACTTAATGACAATTTTAAATATCTTAATGACCAACAAAAAGTAGAGATTGATGGTACTACAAGTAGATATTCAGAAATTATTGCTAAGTTAAATAGTAATTTGAATGATTTAAGAAGAGAAAAATCAGATATAAGTAATAACTATAATAATGATAGCAAATTATTAAAAGATAAAGAAAATGAATTAAATGAGTTACAAAAGCAAAAAGAGAACCAAGATACATACATTACAAATTTAATTACACAGATAGCACAATATAAGACAGATATTGCTAATGTTGAGAACCAGATATTGTATAATACTGAGGAACTTGATAATCTACAACAACATTTAGATATAGTCACTAAAATGTCAACATTAGTTAAGAGAGATTTTAGAGGTTATCTATTGTTAAATATTATTGAGTATGTTGAAAGGAAGTCAAAAGAATATTGTGACTACATATTTAATTCAAATGACTTAGAAATTAAATTAAATGGAAATAATATTGATATTCTATTCTCAGATAAAGACTTTGAAAGTCTAAGTGGTGGTGAGAAACAAAAGATTGATGTAATCATTCAATTTGCCATTAGAGATATGATGAGTAAGTACTTAGATTTTAAATCAAATATTTTATTCCTAGATGAAATCACAGATAACTTAGATAGTGTAGGTTGTGATGGTTTAATTAATTTAATTTCAAATACATTAAATGACCTAGAAAGCATATTCATTATTTCACACCATAAGGATGAAATTCAATTACCTTGTGACACTGAAATTGTAGTTGTCAAGAATAGTAATGGAATAAGTGAGATAGAGTAATATGTTATTTAAACGACCTAAAGATTTACAAATAGTTGATATGTGTAAAATTGTTGACAAGTTAATACACCAAGATACATTAAATGAAAATGAGAAAGATGATGTAATTAGATACCTTTATTTTATCATTTATAGTATAAGTAAAAATAGAGAGTATTTTTACAATTCAAAAGATTGTGATGACTTTTCTATATATTTAGCAGAACAACTTTATTGGAGATTTACAGATAAAGATAAAGAGCAAATAGTAAGTTGTCGTAATTATATTGATGGTATCTTATATGGTAGAATATTGAATTGGCAACAAAGCGACAAATTCAGAGAGTTATTAGAAGATAGTAATTCAGATGAAAAGTATAACTTAGGTCGTTATATCGATGTAAACGCATATAAAGAACAAATAAGAGATGAGGTTTGTGCTAGTGATAGAGACAAAATAGCAACGTTAATTTTTAGTGAGATTGAAAACTTACCTAAAATAGTTGAGAATGTCTCTAATCACACACAATACAAACTAGATAAAACAACAACTAATAACTTATATATTTCTTGTTTATTGAGTTTAATTAATGGTATTACTCTAAATATCAAATTAGAAGAACAAATACAAGAAAAGGTAGAAAATGGAACTATTAGAGATAGATACGTTATCACAAATAGACTTAAAAATTTAGAAAACTCAGTTATTCTTTGGCATTTGGAAGATGAGTATACTGATGTAATAAAAGTACTAATTAATAGAGTTAAAGTTATGTTTATTGAGTCAATAAACAATGTTGTTAGAAAATATGAAGTTTCCCCTGATATTTTAGATGCAATGCTATCTACAAATGGGGGTGATTATAGAGGTAAGTCAAGTGAATAAAGATGATTTAAAAACATTAGGGCAAAAAGACATTTATTCTCTTGTCTTATTTGCATTATATAATTTAAAAGATGTACAAGAATATTCCACATTAAGTGAACTAGCCTATGTATTAGATAAAGAGAACTTAATGAGATTATTAGATTATTTTGGTGGTACTACAATAAAGATACCAACAAAAAGAGAATTACAAGTAGTTATTAACGCATTACTAATATACCAAAGTGTTAAAGTAGAAAAGAACTCACTAGCCTTAGCATTATCAAAATTAACTGATATAGATAGGGTTCAACTTAGAGAGATTAAACTACTATATAACCAACTTTGTGAGATAATGGATAAATATTATGTCAATGAATAATTTTGAACATTATTTATTAGAATTTAAAGAAAGCGTTAATAATTTTAAAGGTAAAAAGAAAATGAGTAAATATATAGAGGAAAGATTAGATAAATCTTTTAACCTATATTGTAAGACTTTAGAAGAGGTGTGTAACTTTACATTAAATAAAAAAGAATACCAAAGTCTTAAAACTCTAAATAAAGCGTTAGGTGGTAAGTAATATGAACAATGTAATAAAAGACATTTCAACATTAACCACAATCAATGAAGATTATTTAAAAAGTCTAGTAACTAAAAGTGAATGGTGTATATGTTCCTATATAGAGGAGTCAATTCTTAAAAAGGAAACAATCACCAAAATTGATATAGGTATAGGCTTTTTATCAGTATTAGTGGAAGACAATACAATTAAATATAAATTTATACCAAATAAAGAACTAGAGGAAGCAATAAGAGATACTGTTATCAATGATAAGAACCCACTTAAATTGAAGTTAGAGAAATCATTAGTTGATAAAATAACTAAAATGTACAAGGAGTATCTATAATGAGTGAAGATAAAGTATTAGAAAAAGATGAGTTTATTTCTACTGAAGACCTTGACAAAGTTATAGATAATAAATCATTAGAGGCAATAACTAATTCGTTAGATGAAAATGCAAATGATGAGGAATATATTGCCTTATTTAATCAAAATATGCGTAAAAAACATATGGCGAGATTACTTAAATTAAGTGGCTTATCAGATAAAGTTATTGACTTGGCATTAGATAGGTTAGAGTCAGGTGAGGTACAAGATAAAAATGTTATTGGTTATATGAGGGCTATTCAACAAATGATGGATAGTTCTAATAATATTGTTAATAAAGTACCTGAAAATCTACCTATTCAAGTTAATAATGGTCAACAAAATAACATTACAATTAATGCTGGTGAATTATTAACTAGAGAGCAAAGAGAGAATGTATTAAATATTGCAACTAAAATTATTGAGAGTGCTAGTAAAGATAAAGGAGAAACTAAATAGTGAATGAAAAGGAATTTATTGCTTATGTTGAAAGTTTCAACAAGAAAGCAGGTGAATACACTAGAGATGAAGCGTTTCAAATAGGGTTAAAATTTAAAGAATTACCTATTAAGCCTATGACTTGGAAAGAGTTAGCCATTAAATTGGGTTATATGAATGGTGAGGCTTTAAGAGGTCTAGTTAAGAATAGATTAACTAAAGATGGTTTAATTGAAAAAGAACCAGACTTTGTAGATAAGGTTCAAGAACAAATCGTTAATAATGAAATTTCAGATAGTGATGATGTAATTAGTGAGATTGAAAGTAAGTTAGCCACTCTATATAAGGAACAACAAAAATATAGAGATATTATGACTGCTTATCGTAGAGCAATGAGAGAAGAGGCTAGACTTGAAGTATTAAAAGATTGTATTAATGGTTCAATCATTAAGTTAGATGATTTACCTAAGTTCAAGTATGAAAATACTTTCAAGACTAACAATAATAATGAGGCAGTTCTATTATTAAGTGACTTACACATTGGTGTTGAGTGTGATAATTTCTATAATCAATATAATGTAGATGTTGCTAGAGAGAGACTAGAGATATTAACTCAAAGTACTATTGAATATTGTAAGAGAAATAATGTTAAAAGATTAACAATATTAAATTTAGGTGATTTAGTACACGGCATTATTCATACAAGTGCAAGACTAGAAACTGAAATGGATGTTATAGACCAAGTAATGAAAGCAAGTGAATTATTAGCAAACACATTGAACTCATTACAACTATGTGCACCTGAGGTTATTTATCGTTCTTGTTCAGATAATCACTCAAGAGTAATTGCAAATAAGAATGAGGCTATTGAACAAGAGAATTTTTATAGATTGATTGATTGGTACTTACAAGAGAGATTAAAGGGTACTAAGATTAAGTTTATTAATGACAATATTGATATTAGTATTGGTAAATTTACATTAATGAATGGTAAGACAATGATGTTCGCACACGGACATAATGTTAATATCAACACAGCATATCAAATTATGACAGGTGCTACAAAGCAATTTATTGACTATATTTGTTTGGCTCATTATCATTGCGAAAAGGTAAAAAGTTTTCAAGGTGCTAGAGTAGTTATAAACGGCTCAATAGTAGGCACAGAACAATATGCACTAAGTAGAGGGTTATTCAGTGCACCTAGTCAATTATTAATGATTTTTGAAGGAAATAACTTAAATACAATTAGTATAGATTTATCAACAGAAAGGAAGTAATTAAATATGTCAATGCTAGATGTAAAGGCATACTTTGTTGAGGTGGAAAACCAATATAAAGAAATGTATCAATTTTTAAAGAGTCTTGAAGGCTCAGAGCAACAAATATCAAAGGAAAACTTAGAGATTATTAAGGAAAATGCACTTGTAATGAAGGCAAATTATGAGAGACTTGCTTACATTATGTATCTATTTAATATTCCTAAGTCAAAAAAGGGTAAGAAGAATTATAAAGATAAGATTGTAATTCAAGGTGCAGATAAGCAAACTGTAATTGATGAAAATACTTATGTATTAAAGAGTATTAAGGAACTATTAAAGACTCCTAGGGAGGAATAATTATGCAAGAATTTTTAGAGAGTTTAGGTATTAATGAAGAAGTCGAAGAACAAGATGGTAAGGTTGTACTTAAACTAAATGACTCAAACGAATTTCAAGATATGTTTGAATACCTACAAGGTGTAGATAGTATTAACATTGATGAAGATAGTGTTGAGTTTGACAATGAACATAACAAGGTAACATTTGAGGGTGATAAATATAATGTCACTCTTAATGCTGACTTTGAGAATGAGAAATATGAACTAAAAGTTGAGAAGTAATTGAAAGGGAAATTTATGATTGATAATTTTGATAATTTAAGGGTATGTGAAGATGTTGAAAAGATTAATGATGAAATCTTAGACATTTGTACCCAAATGGAAGAAGAACTTAATAAAACTGAATTTGCAGGAATTACTGCATCATTAATTGGGTATGACAAGAGAATTATTGCACTTAAATTTGAAGATAAGGTAGAGTGCTTAATTAACCCTATGATTACTCAAAAGAAACAAGAAGACTATGTAGTAGTTAAGCAAAAGGATATTTTCTCTGACCAATATTATATTATACCTAGATTTAAAGAGATTGAGTTGTTCTATACAGATAAAGATAAGAAAGTTCAAAAATTAGGTTTAAAGGGTGATGCCTCATATTTCTACCAACAACTAGCAGACATTCTAGGTGGTTTATTAATTAGTGATTATGGTATGCCTATTGATGATGATTGGGAAGACCTAACAGATGAACAAAAGAATAGTATTGTAGAACTATATATGAAGTCATTCCAAGAGGCTAGTGAATATATGGAAAGTTTAATTGATGAAGACCCACAAGCCCACGACATTAGAAAGACACTTGCATTTATGGAAAGTGTTAGAAAGGGTGAGACTAAGTTAGCACCTAGACAACCTAATAGAGAAACACGTAGAAGAATGAGAAAACAAGCCAAGACATTTGAAAAGGCTATAAAGAAAAATAAGGCAATGGTATCTTAAATGATTGTTAAAGAAACGATTAAGGATTTCTATGGTAAGATATTAGGTTATATTGAAACTGATGATGTTACAGGTAATAAAGTAGCATATGACTTTTATAGAAAGATATTAGGTAGATACAATAAAAGAGAAAATAATACTAGAGATTTCTATGGTAAAATCTTATCTAGAGGTGACACTACACAAGCCCTAGTATACAATCAACAAAGGAACTAATTAAATTTAGTTCTTTTTTTTTAAATTAACTATTGACAAATAAAATTTTTAAGTTTATAATGTGTGTAGAATATACAAAAGGAGGAAACGTATATGAAGGCTAAGGCAACACTAAATAATTATCAAATAGGTAGTTATGCTTATAGAGTATTATCTTCTAAGATAGAAGAAACTAATAGAATAGATAAAAACCATACATTAGTTGTTTGGTTCAATTTAACTAAATCAGATATTAATTTATTAAAGAAAGTTATTAAGAATTTAGTAGTAATGGAGGAATAATATATGGAAAGATTAAATATGTCAAAGCAAGATATTATCAATGCTTTCAATGAAGGCAAGGTAATTAGAAAAACAAGTGGTATTTGGAATAACCCAAGTAAAAGTGGTGTTATTGTTACAAGTGTTGAACAATTAGAAAAATTCTATGATTGGGCTTATTGTGTAGATGTATATAATGGTACTAATGGTATTGACTATGATTTAGTTGGTGCTAGTGGCGGAGATATGTTTTAGGAGGAAAACGATATGAAAGTAAAAGAAATTTTAAACTTATTACCTAGTGGACACCCATTTAGGATTGAGATTTATAACCAATGGAGTGAATTGGTTTTTAAAGATGATTGTGCATATAATCGTGTATTGCAAGAATATGGTGATTATAATGTTATAGGCATTGAGGCTTGGGATAGTGGTATTTATGATTATGCTACATTATGGTTAAAGGTAGAAAAGGACAAGAGTGAATAATTATGAGTACAATAAGTTTAATTGTAAAAAAGGAAAAAGAAGGATATAGAGCAATCTATTGTCATTTTGATGGTTATATTAATGGTGTAGGTGATACACTTAATAAGTATTATACAGATGAGAATAGAGTTGATGATTTAATTAACTTAGGTGATTTATCTAATTTAGGTCAATACATTACACCATTACCAAATGGTGTACACCATAATTTTTGTATGGTTGGTGGCGAATTTAAAATGGTTGATAGTTATAGTGATGAACATTCTTTTGATAGCCCACAAGAAAATGTATGTGTTGCTTATCATAGAGATAGAGGGGAAAAGTTAAGAGTTTCAACTCACTCATCACTTAAAGATTTAAAAGATTACTATAAAGATACTTGGTGTGAATACTTATATATCTACGATAATGGCATTTGGTACTACTATGAAAGAGACACTGATTGTGACCCTAAAATTCTTAAAGATGAATTAGCAAAGGAGGAAAAGAAAAATGATTAATTTTAATGGTAAAGTTGAATTAAGTACAAAGTATGTATATCAATTATTAATATCTAATTTAAGATATGGTTATACTAGAAATAATCATTTAATGCCTAGCACAGCATATGAACAAACTAAAGAGATTATGGCTGATTTCTTTGATGTTGATGAAGAATATGCTTTACACACATTACAACAACTTTGTGAAGAATGTATTAGTGATGAAATTTGTATCAGATTTTATAATGGCGTTGATGATGAATGTGGTAATAGAGCAGAGGCAATTAAATTTGTTAATTGGTGTCTTGAAACTATTAACAAGTATGACCCAAATTGGAAGCCTTACAACTTTGATTTATTTGAAAATAATGTTGCTAAGGATGATTTAAATTTATATTACGTAACAGTTATTAAGGGTGATACTAAGTTTAGTAGTGGTATGACAAGCAAGAATAAATTGTATGATTTTATTGCAGAGAATATTCTTGATAATGCAAAGACTTGCACTTACACAAAAGAAAGACTTAATCTAACAGGTGATGAGTTCACAGAAGGCTTTAAATTCCATTTTAAAGAGCCTAAAGAAATAGATGTACAAGTATTAAGGTTTAAGGAGTAAAAACATAAAATATGAGAAAAATTAAGGTATACGCAGTTGTAAAGACTTGTGAGAACAGAGAAGAAATGATGAATAATATTTACACCATTGTTAAGACTAAGAAACAAGCAAATGAATACATTTTGTTTAGTTTCTATAATGAATATTTTTCACCATTTTCATATTGGTGTGAATTACATAATCAAAATGTTAAAGATTTGGACGTGTTTAGGTCATTTATGTTCACTAGATATGATGAAGAAGAAATTAATAAATATACTGTTATTTCAATTACATATACCTTAGACCAATTATGTGCATTGATTAGAACTTTAGCAGAATTTTACCCTATGGGAACAAGTTATGAAACTGAGGTTGAGGTACAACAATTTTTAAATAAACATAAGAAAGATGAGAAAAAAGAAAATTGCTAAATTATATTGTAAATTGTTGTTGACATTCACATAATTAACGTGTATAATAATTTGTGAAGGTGGTGTTAGAATGACATTTAAAAAGAATAAATGTATTAGTATTTCTAAGAGTGAATATGAAGATATACAATTCATAGACACAATTTCTAGTTGTCAAGCAGATGCATTAGACAATGTTAAAGACTATCTTATTAAAGATAGAAAGATTGACTTAAAACTAGATGACTTCACAATATGTGAAATGGCATATAATTTATATATGGCAGTTATTAACAATTACAAATATATGGAAGTTGAGGAAAATTAATTTATGGCAACATTTGAAGAAAAGAAACAAGCATTAGCAAATTATTTAGGTTGTGATGTAGAAGAAATCACAGAAGGATATGATAGTGACCATTTTGAACACGATGGTGAAGAATATGCAGTATACACAGACGAGGAGGCAAATGATGCCACTTATAATGATATTGAAAGTTTCATAGATGATTTAGGCATTGAGGGTTTCACACCAGAATTTCAAGATTGGATTGTAAACAACGCATTAGATAAAAGTTGGTTTGAGGATGCACAAAAAGAAAGTGCAGAAAACTATGTCAATGACATTGAAGATGAAAATGATAGCACATATGAAAATAGATTAATTGCAGAAATGGTTGATAATGGTATTTTAGATGAAGATAATGATTTCCATTTTGATGAAGATGATGAAGACCAAGAATACCCATTATTAAATGATGATATTGACTTTGAAAGTAAGAAAGATGAATTTATTGACAATATGTGTAATGAAGACCCTGTTGAATGGTATAAGTGGAACTTTGGCTTAGATAAAGACTTTATACAATCAATTAAGAAAGGCTATGGACCTTCATTAGATACTCAAGCAATCGTTGATAAGTGTATTGAAGAAGATGATAGAGGTCATTTCTTAAATTACTATGATGGTAATGAAATTGAACTTGAAAATGATTTATACGCTTATAGACAAAATTAAGAGGTGCTTATATGGAAAAATTAGAATTAGAAGAAAATAATTACACAGATAGAGAAAAAGAACTATTGGCAATTATAGGTGAAGCATATCTTAATTTAGATACAGAAGATGAAAGATATTTTAGAAACAAAATCAAGAAAGCCTTAAAGGAATTGGATGAACTTGACAGAGTAGATGAAAATATGGAAGAAAGTTTCTTAAAGTTTTACAAATAATCTTGTATAATTGAATGAGAAGGAAAACTCACCAAACCCCTTGTGGTTGTGCTCATTGTTTCCTCCAGTCTATGACTCAATCAAATATTTGTGTCACCTCCAACACAAATAACCACAAGGTATTTATATATCGTAGAGTATACAAGTGGTCGAAGTATCTGGGTTCATACCCCAGAAGGTGAAAGCCTCAACACAGGTTCGAATCCTGTCTCTGCAACCAAATTAATAAAACAATGGGTCAATGTGCCCTAGATTAAAGATTTCATTGTTTTAGTAAGGTAGGAATTACTAAAGATAAATAAAAGGAGATTTATAAGATGAAATATTATTCAGAATTATTGAAACGCCCTTTCACAACAGTTGAAGAACTAGAAAAGGCAGAACAAGAGAAACAAGCACAAATTGATGCTCTTAAGGTTAAGACACGAGAAAGAACTACTAGAGCAAAAGAAGTAGAAAATGCCTATAAGAATTGGGTAGAATTAAAGAATAAGTATTTTGAAGAGATTGACAAGGCATATGAAAAGTATCAGGAACTTTTAAATCAGTTTGTTAAAGACTATGGTTCATTTCATATGACATATACTAATGAAAATGGTGTTGAAACATACAATCTAAAAGAGATTGCTGATAATACATTAAATTCATTCTTAGCATTAATGAACTTATATCGTTAATTACTATATTCTAGGGCACAAAATTTAATATGGGGTCGTTTATGGATTCGCTTTGAGATACAAAAGTGTAAAAGCAAGTGGTTGATTTCCTAAAATCAAAATTAAATTTAAACGCAAACAATTATAATTTCGCTAGAGCCTAGTCTAGCCACCCGTATTTTTCATTTTTAAGGCTTGAATGATAAATCAATGGGTGCTTAAGTAAAAAGCCTTAAAGTCACCGTTTACCTTTGCTGTTAATAGTTGCTCAACTTAAATGAGATAAACTTGTAGATACTTTATGTGAGTAGTATTTTAAAAACAAGGGTTCGACTCCCTTCGGCTCCACCATACAGGACTGTAGCATAATGGTTAGTGCACTTGGCTTTGACCCAAGATATGTGTGTTCGACTCACGCTGGTCCTGCCAAAATTAAAATTTATGAAAGGAAAACAACTCAATGAAAGATGCTATTTTTGAAAGTTATATTGGTAATTTAATGATATATTATAGTAAGTTTGCTAGAGAAGTTAAAAATGGTGGCAACAAAGAAGAATTATCTAAAAAGTATAGAGAAATCATTTATGCTGTTTTCCATTTATATAGAGATATACTAACAACATTAAATTTAGACCAAATGGGTAAAGATGATTGTTTTAGAGAACCTACAAAAGAAGAGGAAAAGGAATATACTTGCTCAATGAACACTGAGAAAAATATATTCCCTTTAGTAAGAATACTAGAATATAGACACGAGAAATTCCCTGAATATATTGATGACTATGGGATGGAAACATTTATAGAGTTTGAAGATTTTGAAGGAAACATTAAACACGTAAGAACAAATGATGTAGATTGGGATTATGAACTAGATAGAACATTTGATGTTGATAGACTTAGTTATTTAGACCCACAAGAAGCATCAGACTTGTTATATAATGATATTTGGTTTAAAAGTTAGGTGATTGAATTGGAACTATTTGTTACTTTATTGATTATAATTAGTGTTGTTTCTGTAATAACAACTATTTTATTAATATTAACATTAAAGCCTTTAGCACCTTTTAATAAAATCAAGAAGAAAGACCTTGATAAATATTATGATGTAAACATTAGAAAATACAAAAAGAAATAGTTGACAAGTAATTTAAAATGTGTTATACTATAAAGGGTGGTGATTAATTTGTTAGAAAAGATTATGAGAACTACAAATAATTTCTCAAAAGAACACGGACAAATTCAATGTAATCGTGGTGAACAAGAATTACAAATTAAAGGTATTTTAGAAAGTAAAGGTTATATAGTTAAAGATATTAGTGCAAAGAAAAGTAAGGCACAATTAGTCTACGATAAAAAGTAGACTATAAAATATGGGTTTAGTTCAATGGTAGAATGATGGTCTCCAAAACCATAGACAGAGGTTCGACTCCTTTAACCTATGCCATAAGTTAATAATCGTAAGTTTTTAATGGGTTCTTATGCTTTATTAATAGTGAATGTTATTATCGCAAGTAATAATTCGTTTTGTCATCCTAAAATCCTCCTATTAAATGTATAAATAAAAACCCATTGCCTTCTATGTCGACTTACTCAAGTGGTTTAAGAGAACTGCCTACTAAGCAGTCAGCACGAGTATTCGTGGCACAGGTTCAAATCCTGTAGTCGACGCCAAAAAAAAAATATTTCTTGTATTATATTATGCAAAGGGAAAAATGAAAACTTAATAAAGAATATTGATTACCCAAGTGAATGACCAGTTGTTCTGGTGCTTGGAGTCTAACCATAAAAACAGAGCCATAGTTATATTGGGATACTTTTATAAGTGTGGTTGACCTATTTTAGTAATAATTTAGGCACAAGGTTAAAGAACCATTCCGTAGGTTAGATGTGCTAATCTTATATTTACCTTAAGCAACAATTCTTGTCGATGGCATAATAGACGCTCCAGTGGAGAGTAATCTTAGTTAGGGTGAGCACAAAGCGTGTGTGAGTGCGAGTGGTGTCGCAACCAGACCTAAGAAATACCAACAAGCCATTTTGTGTTGAACCTTAGTAATAAGGGTATAAGACAAGTTTATGTGCGAGTAGCCGTATCACAACAAATTTTCTTAACGCTTACTATTTTAATGTACGAGTAATACAAATAATAGTTAAAAGAAAAATTCTGAATACTCGGTGAAAGTTGTAGGTATCATTCCTACCATTGTTTATGTGTATCTTTGGCAATGTGTTGAGGGTACTCGAGGTAAGAAGTATTAGGGTAGCTCCCTAGTGCTCAGACTTACTTTCAATGTATGTAAATAAGGGTTCTTATATGTATTAGTAAGATGAAGGTCTAGTCTATATTTTTTATTAAGTTTTCATTAGTCGTGGTCTTGGTGTTCTCTTACCCAGAAAGAACACCCCTCCTTTCTAAAATAAATAATGAAAGGAATTTTATTTTATATAAGGTGGAAACCAATTAAAAAAGAATTAAGGATGTGATGAGTTTTGGCTAAAATTTCAAGAAGTGCTATTGAGAAAAGAATAATTTATAATTCTCAAGAAGGTTATCAACCAACACCTGAAGAAGTTAGTGAGGCTATGATTAAGAAATTCAAGAAGGATTCTAAAAAAGAGTTCACTATGGAATATTATCATATGCACGAGTTCTTTATGACTAAGAAGGAACGTAGAATAGCAAAACAAAGATTAAGCAAGATTAAGTTTTAAAAAATATTTTTGCTAAATTATAATGAGGTGTTATCACTACTTAATTCCTTTCAGGTGATTACACCCCTTAACCCATTTAAAGTAGGATTTATTCCTACTTTTTTATTTTTATACACATACGCACACACGTATATAGTAAAATTATGTCACAGAAATAACAGAAACTTATCTAATTTTAATTTTTATTTCAAACTTGATAGAATATTCGTTTACAAAATAAAAACAAAATATACGGCAAATTTCATAAATGCTAAAAATTTATAAAAAAGTTGTTGACATTGAAAATTTAAAGTTTTATAATGGAGGTAGAAAATAAAGATAAGTGGTCTTTCCAGCCAGACAGCGAGTGTCGTAAGTGATGGTTAGAACAGTCAACAGTATTTTCAACACTAAAAAAAAATTTATAAATGGAGGAATAATATGGAAAAGAAATTTTTATTAGGTGTTATTAAAAATCAAATTGTAATTGGAGAATTTGAGATTAAAGATTGGAATGGTTACCTTGAGTTCTCAGCACATTTCAGTGTAGGTGAGGCATTTGACATTAATCTTAGTGAGAGTGAAATCGCAGATTGGTGGGAAGAATATTGGTATTGCTTAGATGAAAAAGGTAAACTAGATGCTTTACAAGATGGTGAGAGAACTAAGCAAGATTGGATTGATGAACAAGTAGAGAATACTTACTATCAAGACATTAAAGATTGTTCTTGCACAGATTTAGAAATGGATTATAATGGTGTAACAATCAATTTTGAAACAGTATCTTGTGGTCAACACGATGTTAGAGAAGATGAGTTCTTTAATGAAATGAAATTCACTAACAAAGAGGCATTTGACAAATTAATGAACCTTTGGGACAATTATCATTTAAAGGAAATTGATGATAATGTTAAAAATGAAATTGATGAAATTGAAGAACTATTACAACCATATGATTTTGATTGCACTTGGGATTCAGATAACAAGGTTGAAGATTTCATTAAAGATAATTTAGAATTTTAAAGGGTGAGGTAATCGCCCTTTTTTTTTATTCTCAAACGGCTTAAAATTTAGTTATAGCATAATTTAAAAGAAAAGAGAAAGTAATAAAAGAAAAATAAGAAAGAAAAAGGATTGCTCCTAAAAAGAAAGAAAATACAGTATACAGTATATATAAATATATACAGTAATACTTAAAAGAAAATTATAAAGAGATAAATAAAAGCGTAACTCCAGTGACAGTTTTTACGAAGTAAAAACAATCACTTTTGTTACTTTTCCTGACTGGAAAAGTAAAATGAAAAGAGTGAACTTGTATGATAAAATGGGACTATTTTCAAAAAAAAAGAAAATAAATTTTTTTTATTTTAAGAGATGATGATACCTTTAATGATATTGAGAATGAACGAAGTGGTAAAAGAAAAACAGTATGTCCAGCGTGAAAACGCTTTCATAAAATTTGTATGAAATACAAGTTGACAAAGTAATATTTCACTTGTATAATAAGTGTAGAATATCTCAAGGAGGAAAAGATTATGGGATTAATGACAAGTAACGAATTAAAGGCAAAATTAGAACAAGCACAAGAAAAGGTTGAGAAGAGATTACAGACTATTCAAAAGTTATGTAAGAAATTAAATGTTAACTACGATGAGTTAATCAAGGCTTATTTAAATGTTGAAGACTTTAAGGCTAGAGATTATTTACCTAGTAAGGTTGCAAGAGAGATTGTAGGTCAATTTGTTAAGCCAATTGAGAATACTTATGATGAAAATGGAATTAGTAGATTAACAAGTGATGATTATGATTTCAATTCTAAAGTTAGTCAACTTGAAGATAACCTACCAAAGTTATTTGATTTAAGAAGAGTTGTTAATAATTGGCAAGTTAAGTATGATACAGAACTTAATAAAGAGAACGCACCTAAAATTCAAGTATTAGTTGATTTCTTAAATGAGTGGGGTGAGTTAGCAACTGAGTGGTATCATAGAAATGCAGAGACTTTAGTCAATGCTAAGAATGAATTTCACAAGATTGCTCAAGATTTCTTAAAAGAACACGATTATGCTAATTTAAGTTATGATGAAAAAAGAGCATTAGTTAAGGTATTCAATGATTATATGTTTGACAATTATCACGTTCATAATAGATATAGATTTTCAAGTGTAGACAGTGATGATTGGGTTAAGGCTAAGACTAATGTTGATAGTTTAACTATTGACTTATCAAATGTTAAGTTTGAAGAAACTAAGAAAAGTGATTACTATTCATATGACCAAAACTTTGGACATAGTGCAGATGAAGGTACATATGTTTTAAAGAGTTTTGATGATGAAAGATTATCTAAGATTATTGAAGCAGAGAAAAAGGCTAAATATGAAGACCTATGCAATAGAATTAGTGCAGTAGTTGGTGAGATTACAGATGTATCTAATTTAAGAATTAGTGCTAAGGGAAATTTAGATGGATTTGTAACAGGAACTAAGGGCAAGGCTAGAGTTGAGACTATTGGAGCCGGAGGATATAATATACAGATTTTCCATTATCGTACACTTGTACACAAAATTAAAGATTAATGTGGAGGAAATTATGATAAAAGAAGAACTATTTGAAAATATTAAAAGTGAGATTAAATCAATGAGTACAACCTTTATGACAAATAAAGATGAATTAAGTTTTGCTATTGGCTACATTCAAGGAATTAGGGAACTACAAAAAGAAGGTAATTTCTCTAATATTTCAGATGGTGACTTATTAGATGTATTAATCACAATGATTGGTGAGACAGTTTTTAATGTATAAGGAGTTGAATTAATATGTTATTAAAAGATTTAAAGAATATGAATTTTACTAATTTAAAAGTTAGTGTAAGTTGGACATTCAATAAGGGTTATGACTGGGAAGATATTTTAAAAGCACCTGACTATGAAGTTGGTTGGATGTGGGATAGTGAGGTTAAGTGGTTTACTAAAACTGAGTTATATGATTTAGTAATCTACATAGGTATGTAATTATGTTAATTGATATAGTAGAAAAAGAACAAGTACAACAAATGACAATCAATGGTGTGTCAGGGGAAATTAAAACTAAGTTTTGTGAGATTAATTGCCCTAGTTGTAAAATGATTATTAATCAGGCTCAAGGTTCTCGTTTAGATATTTTGAAGGCATTAAGTGTTGACAAGAACCAAACCCTTAAGTATTGCCCTAATTGTTCAACTAAATTTGATTACCCTTGTATAATAGAGGGTAAGGTAGATTAAGTTATAGACTTACTATAACTTTTTCTCGTTTATAAAGAAAGGAAGTTTGATAATGAAATATTTTGTATGTTCAGACCCACATTCTCATTGTAAACCATTAAAAGAGAGTTTAGAGAAAGCAAAATTTGAAATCAATAACAAAGACCATTTATTAATTATTTGTGGTGATGTATTTGATAGAGGTGATGAAACATTAGAACTATACGAATTTTTAAAGTCAATCAATAATAAAATTCTAATTAAAGGTAATCACGAATTATTATATTTAGACCTATTAAATAAATCAGTACCAGATAGTTATGATTATAGCAATGGAACAGTAAAAACATTTTGTCACATAGCAGGTATTGACCCTGAGAAAATGGAAGGTAGTTATTGGTATAGAGAGAAAGATAAAAATAACCCGAATTTGAATGTTAGGGATATGCTGTATAGTATTTGGTCAACAGTAGTTGAGAAAGTTAAAAATTCGGAAATTACGGAATGGATAAAATCAAATGAATGGGTTAATTTTTATGAACTAGACAGATTTATCTTTGTTCACTCATTTATACCTATGAATTATGATATGGTATTTGATTACTATAAAGATAATTTTAGATATAACCCTGATTGGAGAGTAGCATTTGACTATGAATGGGTAGATGCAGTATGGGGTTGCCCTTATAAAGATTTTATGCAAGGTTTATTTACACCTGAAATTCAAAAGGGTAAAACATTAGTGTGTGGTCATTGGCACTCATTTGGTTTTAGAGAATACTTTGGTGGTTTTAGATATGAAAATGAGAAGGATATTGATTTTAGTATTTATTACTCTAAATATTTAATAGCACTAGACACTTGCTCAATATTATCTAAGAAAGTCAATGTAATGGTCATTGAAAATAATGTATGCTATGATGAGAATGGCAATGAGTTAAAAGAAGAACCTATGTTAGAAGGTTGGAAAAAGAAAATAGAAAAATTTGAAAGGAAAGAAGAAATTGAATAGTCAAACATTTACACCTGAAGAGGTAAAACAAGGATTACATTTAGACCTAATAAAGCACTTATTAGAAATGAATGAAAAGTCAAATAGACACTACAATCAAATTTTAGTAAACACAGATGGTTATTGTACAATGGTAGAATGGGTACAAAGAAGTTATAATGATGATAGTTGTGATGATAGATTTGAATTACTAGAATACGATGAGGTAGTAATGAAAGAAGTACACTACCCAGATAATCATTATGATTATTTACCAAAAGATGAGGTAGAACAAGCATTTAAAGATTGGTGTGAAGAACACCCTAACTACAGACAAAATCAATATGGCATATGGTACAATGAAGATGAAGTAAAGGCTTTAGAAGACTTTATTAAAGAGTCAGATAACCAACCAAGACAAATGTCTTTAGAAGATTTTGGAATTAAAATTGAATAGAAAACTTGTATAATAAGGTGATAGAATAAGAACTATCACCTTTTTGTCTTTTATTATGGTCTAAAATTCTTGCTAAATTAAATGATTATATTAAAAGATATAATTGGGTAAAAAAATTTTGAAAAACAGGAGTAAAAAGAGATATGAAATTAGAAAAAAGAAAAGTAAATGAACTTACTAGACAACTTGAAAACTTTAAGAAAGGGAAACTAAGTGAAGACTTAGAACTAGATGACAAGGTAATAATTGAAGTACCTATCGTTATGGGTTCTCAATTAAAGGATATACAAAAGAATAAGGAGATTGCTAGTAAGGTAGAAGCAGAAACTCAAAAGGCAGTAGATGAGTTCAAGAAAGATGAGCAAAAGAATATTGATGAAGCGAAGAAACAAATCAAATCATTCTTAGGCACACTAGATGAGCACTACAAGGACTTATACCTAAAGGAAGGCAATGACTACACAGTACATTGTAAGGGTAGAAAAGAGTTAAGACAACTTATTGAGCAATGTAAACTAAACAACATTAGATACAAGTGGGAAAAGTTAGTTGAGGGTGATTACAGATATGATGTAAAGTTCTCACTACAAGAGGCATTTGGTGAAGAAGAAATCATTTCTAATGATGTAGAAGAAATTCCTACACAAGAAATTCCAGCACCACAACCTGAACCTGTACAACCTCAAGCAGTTGATTTAAATAACCTTAAGTTAGGTGATGCTATTGTAGTTACTCAAAATTTATTAGATGCTTTAATGCAAACAAAACAAAGTGTTGAAGCAATGCAAGATACTTTAAATTCTACACCTATTCAAGAGCCTATTCAAGAACCAGTCGAAGTAGAGCAAGATACTGAGATTGAAGTTAATGAAGGATTAAAGTTAAATGAAAAGTTAGATTTAGAAGCATTAAAGAAATTATTACAAGATTTCAAAGATGGTAAATTTGAACTGGATACTTTAACTATTGACAAAGATGGTTGGGTAGCAACAAGTGAAAGTTCTTATGCAGTAGAAGAAAACCTACAACCAAAAGACTTAGGTCAAACACAAATCAATGAAGGCTTAGAAGTAGTAGGTAGTTTAGATGACTATGCACCAAGCGACAAAGCAAAGCCTCTATATGATGAGATTGTAGCAGAGGGTATGTTAGATGACTTAGACAAGTTATTAGGTGAAATTTATCAAGATGGTGCAAGTATTAATGAATTAAATAACCTACTAGCAAATGAGAAAGATTTTGTTCGTTCTATGTTAGGTCTTGGTGAGCCATCATTACAAGATGAAGAAGACAAGGAATTTGAACAATCAATTACACAAGAGATTGAAGATGATGATGTTAAACCAGCAAGTGAAAAAGAACCATTACCACAATCAAAGGGAAGTGTAAACGATTACTTTAGTAGTGAAACAGGCTATGGGGATGACGATGATGAGGATGAAGACTTATCTAGTTTAGAGGCAATTATTGATAGTAAAGAAGCAGAGGAAATGTAATATGTTCAAATTAAGATGTAATAACAAAATTCTTAGTGAACACGATACATTATTTGAAGCCAAAAAGAACACATTATTATCTTTAAAGAAAGACCCTAGTTTGAAACTAATTGAAGTATTAAATGAGAATGATGAAATAGTTTATTCAAATGGTTCAGATGAGCCTACACCGCAAGAGGTAAAAGTAGGTGTAGACACAGTAATTAGAAACCTAATTACAAGATGTTGGGATACAGTAACTGAGGTTGAGAGTGTTAAAGTAACATTAGAGAATGAACAAGTTGACCCAGCTACTTTTGATATTTTAAATGACATTATTGATGACAATTATAGACATATAGGTGTATTAGAAGGTTGTTTAAGTGATAATGTAGAAAAGTAGGAGGTAGAGATTATGACAAATGATTTACAAGATACTCTACACAACGAAGAGATAGCACCTAATGTAAAATTACATTTAGGTAGTACTATTTCAGGAAATGGTATCATTACTCTAGTAAGAGGTGATACTTTTCAAATAAAAGCAGATTTAAATATAGGCACACCATTACACCCAGTAATTTTTGAATTAGATAGTGATGACTATGTAGTATTTAGATTATTCACTGCTAATTCAAGTTGGGGTTCATATTTACTTGAGAAAGAAGCCACACTAGAAGATTTAGATAGTGAAGGAAACATTGTATTTAATTTATCAAGTGAAGATAGTGAAAGTATAAATCAAGGTCAGTATTATTATCAAATACGCTTATTCTATACTAGAGATGGTGAGACACGAGTAATCACTCTTATGCCTAGAACTAAATTCTATATGGTAGATTAAGGAGAATAGGATTATGATAGGAAATAAGATGACATTACAATTTAAAGTAAATAAACAAACTTTAGAAAGATTAGATGACAATGTAGTTGTTGAGAAATCAATTAATTTTTTATACATTAAATTCCTATTCTCAGATGAGTGGAAAGGTTTAACTAAGTATGCTGTATTCAATGGTGTAGACATTGACAACCCTTATAGACTACCTATCAATAAAGATGGTGTAGTTAAAGTACCTTATGACTTAATTACATTCCCGGGGTTTGTAATCACAGTACAAGGTGTTGAGGGTGTCAGTTTTAGAATTACAGCAGAAACTAAAATGGTTGATGTTGAATTATTAGATAACCTTGAAGGTAAGGATGCAGAAGATGTTAGATATGTAACTTCTATTAACAATACAATCAATATTCACAAAGATGGTAACCTATTAGATTTAGGTATTGTCAATGACTTTGAGTACACACCTGAGACTTGCACATTAGACTTATATGCTCTTACATATAATACACACGATGAAGATGATGAGCCTATTGAGACTAAGACTTTATTATCTAGTGTAGTATTAAATAGTTCTATAGTAAATGTAGAGGCAGAGTTAGAGGGTGAAGAAACTGATAGAAACTTAATCTTTACATTCCAAGATGGTAAAGAGATTGTAGTATCAATAGGTGATTTCTTTAATGAGATTAATAATGCAGTAAAAGATTTACAAGATGATTTTGATGATTTTAAGACTACACCTGATGTTAAAAATGTTTTCTTAACTAAGTCAGAATTAAATAGTTATAGTACAACTAAAGTAAATACTAATGACATTGTTGAAGTCTTAGTAGATGAGAGTAGAAACAATCAAAATACTTACTATAAATGGGTAGGTAATCAATGGACTTATATGGGTGGTAAAGGACCATTCTATACTCAAGATGAAGTAGACCTTAAGTTGAGTGGTAAACAAGAGCAGATTACAGCTAATGCTAATGCTATTGCAGGAATTAAAAATGGACAAAGTATTAACTCATTTGCACAAGTTGAAAGTGCTTTAACTGGTAATCTAAAGAGACTTATTGTACAATCTTTACCTACAGAAGATATTGATTTAAATACAATCTATATGGTTTTAGACCCTGATAGTGTTGCACCTAATAATATCTATAATGAGTATATGTATATTGAAAACGACTGGGAACTTATTGGTACTACACAAGCCAATGGTGTAGAAGTTGTCGCTAACCCTACATTAGAAGGTAATGAAACTGAACTTAATAGTTTAGATGTCGATGGAGTAAACTATAAACTTACTAAGGGTATCTTAGGAGATTCAAGTGCACCTATTCATACTAGGGCTAGTTCTAAAGTATTAGATAAATTTAATACTTATGTATCATATAGCACATATTATAATTGGAATGATGGCTATCAAATAGATGGACAACACGTGTGGACTGACGGAGAAAATATTTATTATGATTTCAGTGACACACATTTACAATTTGATAAAGTAAATAAGACTTGGAGTGTTAAAACTTGGACAAATGCTCCTATAAGTATGGTAGGTAGAAATATTTGGACGGATGGAGAAAATATTTATTATAATTTTTCTAAAGTTTTAAATAAATCAACATCTACTTGGGAAAATAAAACTTGGACTTTTTCTCCTTCAGCATCTATATATTTTAATGGACAAGATGTATGGACTGATGGAACAACTTTGTATGTTTCTAATGGCACAGACCAATATTATTTAGATAAGTCAAACAATACTTGGAAAGTTAAGACTTGGAATGGTAGAAGTAATATAACTGGAAGTGAAGTATGGACAGATGGTACTAATATATACTATTATGGTACTTACAAATTAAATAAATTCACTAACACTTGGGAATCTTTTACATTCAATAATACACCTTCTAATTTTAACTGTGAAAAATTATGGTCTGATGGTACTGACGTATATTATTCATATGGTAATGATTCTTATATGCTAGATAAGAAAACTGCTACTTGGATACCTGTAAATCTTGGTGGTTTTACATTTTACTATGGAGGTGTAGGAGTTTGGACAGATGGTGAGTATTTATATAACTCAACAGGTACTAATGGAAGAACTAATACTTACTTTCGTTTACTTAAAAATACTTTACGTAGTACTAAACCTTTAATGGAAGAATACACTGCAGGTACAAATGTTTCTATTAAAAATAATGTAATTAGTGCAACTGATACAACTTATACAGCTGGCGAAGGTATTGAAATAACTTCAGGTAATGTGATTAATAACACACAAGATATGGTCATTGCAAACCCTACATTAGAAGGAACAGAACCCGACCTTACAAGTCTACAAGTAGGTACTACTAAATATAAATCTAAAGAGTATCTTGAAAGACCTGCAACAGCTCCAATAAGTGTTGTTAAAAATTATAAAAAGTTTAGAAATACTTGGGTATCTACTACAATACCTAAGCCTAGTACAAGTACTTTTTATGGATATAATATATTTAGATTTAAAAATCATACTTATTATAAAGATACAACTAATGTATATGAGTTTAATAAAACTACTGAAACTTGGGAATTAAAAAATTGGACAGAAATAACTGAAAATGATATTAGGTATGGAGGATTCTTTACTGATGGTAGGTCATTATTTTTAAAACAGTACTCATCAAGTACGACTTCTAGTAATTATTTAAGATACAACGAAGATACTGATACCTGGTCTGCGAAAACTATTAGTGGTCCTAACTACTCTGGATTTACCAATTTTGGTAGTGGTTATGTATGGACAGACGGATGTAGTACTTATTATTCTAAAGATACCGAACACTACCGATTACAATATTCTGCATCTTCTGATACATATAGTTGGTATGCAATTTCTTGGCGTGGTTTAACAAGTTTTAATTCAGGTGATATTTGGACAGATGGAGTTAACACTTATCTTACAACTACAAGTAAAGCTAATTATATACTAAGTAAAAAATCTTATAACACTTGGGAAAGTGTAACATTTAATAATATGCCTAATCAATGGTGGTCTTCTACGTGCGTATGGTCTGATGGTGAAGATATTTACTATGATATGGGTAGTTTCCACAAAGTATTAGATAAAACTTCTTTAACTTGGTTAGACGATAATACTTCAGGATTATCTGGAGATAATATAAGTGGTAGCTGTGTATGGACTGATGGAGATAACTATTATCGTACTTATAATAATACTACTATAAAACGTTTAAAAAATGGTGTTAATATGGGAAGAACTACATTATCTCCATATGCCACAGAGTCTTATGTTGATAACCATTATACAGCAGGTACAGGTATTAATATTACAAATGGTGTAATTAGTACTACTGGGGGTTCAATATCTTTATATCGACACGACATATTTATTAAAAATCCTTATGGTAATTGTGCAACACTTAACATATATAATAATTCTAGTACTGCTCTTACATTTTATGATGTTTGTAAATATGTTTATGATAAAGGTTTTACTGGTTCAAATAAATATATGCACTGTTCTGGTGTTGTACCAGCTTGGGATAATTATGGTTATGTAATTATAGGGTGCTACGTTAATTCAGACCCCGCAACTGTGCAAAATTATCAACTAGATGCTTATGCAATGTGTATAAATTTAGATTCTTCAATTACAGACCATTTTACAGAATCTACTATAGCCATATCTTCTTATTTTCAAACACCTACTGTAAGAGATGTAGTTACTCAAATACTATAACATTCTAAACATAAAAATATTAATATTTAGAGGGATTTAATTTCCCTCTTTTTTTTTTCATCTTTCTATTGACAAACCATTTTCAATCACTTATAATTAGTGTAGACATACAAGTGAGGAGGAATGATGCTATGCCAGTATTTGAACTAGATGATAGTTTACTAATGAGATTAGTTAATGGAGATGAGCCAACTAATGATTATGTGGAATATGTAACTCATATTGTTAAAACTAAAATTAAAAAGACACTAATTATTAATGAAGAATTACTTAGAGATGTGGTAAGATTTGCAAAAGGTAAATATAAGAATAGTGAGAAACATACAATAACTTTCAATGACATTAAAGATTGTGATAAATCAGTATTAAAATTTTATAGAGTTGATAAATTTGAAGAAGGTGGTCTTGAAAGAGAATATGTTTACTCTATGTTCGAAGGAGACTATAAAACAAATCCTTATCGTTGGCAACTTAAGACATATAGTTTAAATGAACTATTAAAAGAATATGTGGAACAAAATAGAGATAAGGTTAAGTGGGAAATTGAAGAAGATGTAATAAGTGATGAGACTTATTAATAAATAGGAAAAGGAATTGAGATTAAAGGAGGACTAATCATATGACTAAGGAACAAGAATTTATTAAATTATTAATTAAGCATTATTACCTTGAAAATTTAACTGGTGAATTAAGAGAAGTTAAACACAAAAGATGGGGTAATGAAGATGAAGTAGATAGATTAAATAAATTATTTAGAGAATTTAAAGAAGGTAAGAGTGAATAGAGTATGAGAACACCAGAACGCATTTTATCAGAAATAAAACAAACAGCACAAGAACTAAGTGAGTTGTTTGAAGAGTTTTGTGAATCAAATAACCTACAACCTATTCAAGATAAGTTAGATGAATTGGTAAATAAACAAATTTTAAAGAAGTGGGTTATTTACCCAAACAACTCAGTTCTTAATTCAGACAGGTTTTTAGTTATAAAAACACAAATAATTGAGGCACTATACTATATTGAAATAATTATTTGGCAAAGTGGTGTATTTAAAATGTATGAAGTTATTTCACTTAATGCTGAGAGGGAGGAAATAGTTTAATGGAAAGTGTTGATGTAAAAAGACTTAAAGAATTACTTACTCAATGTGGCTCACAGTATGAATTTGATTCAGAAACAATTGACACAAGGATACAATCTATATTAAATAAATATGTAGGTACATATGTTACATATAAAGGTGTTGATTGTTTGATTGTAGGTGTGGGTTTAAGTAAAGATGGTATATTAACTTATAAATTACAACCAACTATTTTTGAAGTTGGAATTAATTTGGAGGACTTATATGCAAAGTAAAGAAGCATTAAATGATTTATTAAGAAATAGTGTATTTATTGATGATAAAGGAAAAATAACAATCACAAGTTGGGAAACAGATAAAACTATTGATGAACAATGTGAGGTTATTAGAAAAGAATTAGATTATGCAGAAACTATGCACACCTTAGAAGAACAATTAGGTTGTCCGTTAGAGGTATTTGTTAAAGCACTAACTAATGGGGTATATGTAATAGATGAAGAAACAAAAGAACTTCAATGTATTTTAAGAGGTATTCATACTTTTACAGGTGAAGGACTTGGAACAAGTGCTGGTTTCAGTGATGAAAGAGTATGGAGAAAGAAGGTAAATAGAGCAGGAATAGAATTTTGTCCTATTTATTTTTGGAAAGACTACAAAAAAACTTGGTGGTTAGAAAAGGACAGGAGTGAGTGATTATGTCAAAAATAGTTATTGGTGGATTGGATGTTAAATTAAGTAAAAGAGCTGTAATTAAGTTATGTGAAAAGAATGATGTAAGTTGGTTAGAATATACTAATGTTAATGGCGGTAAATATATTGAGTGTATTGTCGACTATGATGATAAATTAAATCAAAGTAAGTACATAGATATTTATTACAATTGTATTCCTAATAGAAAACTCTATGGATTTAATTGTACTAAACCTAAAAAATTTTATATTGATTTAATAATGGAACATTTCAAGAAGGATAAGCGTGAATAAAGATGAGAAAATTCTTAATAAGTATGTGGTGGTATAGTTTAGCATTATTAACTTGTATTATAGTAATATTGATGTGTGCAAGTATCATATTTATTCCTTTATACTTCTATTTAAGAGAACAAAGTCACTATTGGGAATGGTGGTGGAATCCTTTTGATAGAGCATATGAAAATATAGGGTGGAGTTCATAGGTGAAGCAACGCTAAATATTTAGATAAAGAGGTGGAAGAATGAGAAAATATAAATGTTGTCAATGTGGTAAAGAAATAGATACTATAGTTACATCATTCTTTGATAAAGATGGTGATGATTATGATGCTGAAATTAGATTTAAACAAGTTCCTAGTAATGCAATAGTTTTTGAAGTAGGAACTGATTGGACAGGGTATGGTGGAATGGAAGATACTGACCAAATTAGATGCCCTAAATGTCATAAGTTCCCTTTTAAAAATGAGGAAATTCAAGTTTACGAATATTTAAAAGTTGTATGTTTTAAGAGGTAAAAGAAGATGAAAATTAGATATGGTGCTGAGGCAAGAATGAGTAATAGAAAGTGAGATTTCAGAATTACTGAAATAGTGCTAGACACATTAAATTCTCATATTAAGGAATTAAAAGATATTATCAATCATAAGCAAGATGTTATAAGTAAACTGGTAAAACCTTTTGGGAAATTAAATATTCCTAAAGAAACATTTGATAAAATTTTAGAAGGAAAATTTGAAACAAAGGCTTTTGTAGATGATTGTTTAGGGACACAAGACCCTCTTGCTAGTGCTAAAAGACTTGCTTATGTAATAGAATTAGATGATTGGGATTTGGGTAAGAGAAGATGAATAGTTATATAATTTGGAAAAGACAAAGTGAAAATAATTTATTAATAGAAATATTAAATAAATGTGATTTTCAAAAGGTTAAAAAAGAATTTTTAGAAAAAGGATATACTATCATTAGAGTTGATTACGCTTCTAATAGAGTATTTATGAAGGTGGTAAAACAAGATGAGTAAATTACTAAATATGAAGGAACTTGAAATTTATGATTTATGGAATAAGAAGAGATATAACAATAGAGAAGATAAAGATAATATTTTCCCTATTGGAATTGATGATAGAAAGTTTGTTGAAATCATTACAAATATCTTTCTAGGTAGTGATTGGTATTGTGCCAACCCTATAAGCCATAATCAAGTTAATGAGGAAATACTAGAAGAAATTATCTATAAGATTACAGGCAAAGATGCAAAAAAGAGGTGTAAATAGTGATAACAATATTCAAAATAATAAAAGAAGATGGACATTGCAATATTGATTTCAGAACAACAATTTATGGACTCACAAGAGAAGAATTTAATCAAGTAGTTAATATGACTTACTACGCTTTAAAGACATTAGAAAATAATGTAATAAATAATGAGGTAGACAACGAGGTGAAATCTAATGACTAAAGAATTGGAATATGGTAAATGGTATCCTATTGAAGAATATTTTAGAAATATAAGACAAATGGATTGGGCGTTAGTTCAATTTAAAGAAACTAAATCAGGTTTTATGGGGTTACCACATATTGCTGAATTAAGAAATAATAAATGGTATATAGAATGTGATGATGAAGAACTCTATACTAAATATATCAATGAAGATTGTGAGCCAATAGCATTTATGTTGTGGCAACCTTATAATGAAGATTCAAGCCTAGAAGCAATCGACAATGCAAAGCCTAGTGAGGCGTTTGAATGTTTGGAAAACTTTAAATTAGATTTAGACCTTACTTTAGATGGGTCAATAGATAGAAGATTTATAAATGGTAAATCTTACGAAGAAATATTAGACACTATCAAACAAGCCTTACTAAAAGCACAAGAAAAAGAAACATTATTTGATTATCTAATTAAATTTATTAAGAATGTCGAAGTTAGTGATAGTGGTGTTTACTATGTTTCTTTTAAGAATAATACTCCTTATTTAGATTGTATTGAAATAGATAAAGGAGTATATAGTAAGATTAAAGAGTATACGCAAAAATAATGTTCTTGTATAATATATCTTGTAAGGAGATGAGAATTATATGAAAACATTAGATTTTATTTTAAACATTCCAGAAGAGACTAAGTTAGTAAACTTATGTACTGGTCTAGTTCATCACGCTAGTGAATTTACAAGTGATATTACTATTAGTGTAGAAGGTTCTTCTAACCATTTAACTATTGACCTTAAATCTATTTTAGGGGTAATGTCTTTAGTTTATGCTAGTGGTAAATTAGTTCATATTGAAATTAATGGTGAAGATGAAGAGTTGGCATTTGCTTGTATAGATGCTTACACAAGTAAATTTAAGCAATAGTACTTATTGACACATCTATTTATGTATGGTATAATGAAGTTGCTTTAGTATAATATTATATTATTATATTAGTAAAGACATCACTTTAATAGTGGTGTTTTTATTTTGTAATTTTTATTAATTTTCTTGTATAATAATTTGTAAAATTATTGCTAAATTATATGTATATAGAATTTTTAATATTAGTAAGAAAGTAGAGGGATTAATTATGCCAACTTGGACACAATGGTTTGTAATGTTTGGTGGTAGCACATTAATGGCATTAATAGTTACATTTATTTTTAATGCAATTACAAACAATCAAAAAAAGAAAAGACAACAAGCACAAATGATTGCTGAGGAAGTAACTAAGAAAGATGAAGTATTGAAGAGGGGTGTTCAAGCACTATTGAGACACGAACTATATAGTATGTATGACTATTGGTACACTCAAATGAAATACGCACCAATCGAAGTTAAGAATGATTTTGAAAATATTTATGGTAGTTATCATAATCTAGGCAAGAACGGTGTTATGGATGGTATGCACGAAAGATTTATGGAATTACCTGAAGAGCCAAAGACAAAGAAACAATTAAGAGAGGGCTAAAATATGAAATATCAAAGATTAGATTTTTGGCAATATTTTATTGATACCTCTAATGATTATAATAAAACAGGTGAAGCAAGATTTCACATAAAATACAATGATGTTTCATATACATATAAAGATAGAATATGCCACGCAAATTATGAGGTTCATTATGAGAGTGACAGAAATGTAATACAAATTAATTTTGAAGAAACTAATGGTAAAAAAGATTGGTTTGTTAATTTTATGTTCACAGAGAAGTATTATTCTAAGTTCTATCACAATGGCAAGAAGATTGCATTAAAGGTGCATAATGGTTGGGCTAGAATGTATAAGGCTATGAAGCACCAAATAAGAAATGAGGTTACTTATCTTAAGAGACTTTACCCAACAGCATTTGTTGAGATTATTGGTTGGTCATTAGGTTCAGGACAAGCAATGTTATGTGCACAAGATTTATTCTATAATTTTGGTATTAAATCTTATTTATACACTTATGGTTCAGTAAACCCATTTAAGACTAATATATTTAATAGAGGTGTAACTAGGAAATATCTAAGAGATTGTTGTGAGGCAGTATATAATTTCAGTGAGCCAAACGACATTGTAACTTATTTACCACCTAGACTATTTGGTTTCATTAAACCTAAGAGAGTTAATGTAGGTAGACATTTTAATTTAATAGGCTTATTTAGACCTATGAAGTATCATACTCACTATGACACAAAATCATTCTATAAAGATTTATAAAAGAGAGAAAATAAAATTTCTCTTTTTTTTATTGACAAATAATTATTTACCCTTTATAATATATGTAGATAACAATTTAAAGGAGGAATAGTTTATGAAACAGTATACATTACTTTGGATTACAGATGAAAAGTACAAATTAGTGACTATGAAAGTATTTCTTAATATGAAATCTTTAAAAGAGTTTACAAATCTTGAGTTAAAAGAGATATATGGATATAGTAAAGTAGATTTAAAACCAGTAGATAAAGATGGTTATATTTGGTTTGTAGAAAGTGAGAGTGAGTAAAATGTCTAAAATAAAAGATATTGAAAAAAGAATTGAACAAGAAATAAATAACTTTGTTTACAATAATTATAAAAGCAACGCCTTAAAAGAATTAGAATCTATTTCTAATGATTGTCCGAGTATAAAATTTATAGTTAATCAATACCCTAATTTTAATCATTTAAGAATTACATTTTTGGTAGAAGATAAATTAGAAATAAATATTAATGTGAATCCTGAATTTTTAAAAGATAATAAAAAAGCAATCAGAGTATTGGCTAAAACTATACATTCTATTGTAGGTAAAAATAAAATAATTTAAAAGAGGTATAAGAAAATGGGTAAAGAATTAGAAGATATTTATGGGGAGGAACATAAGTAATGGAATATATTGAAGTTGAAGGAATTGAAAGACATAAAAAGCAATTATCATTTGTTGTAGAATTACTAGAAATCACAGGTGGCTATGTGGCAGGTGGTTGTTTCAAAAATTTATTTAATCACGAAGTACCTAGAGACATTGATATTTATTTTGAGTCAGAACTTGAATTTAATAACTCAGTTATTTTATTAAATCAAAATACAAGTTTTACTCAATATTATACTAATGATAATGTCAGTGCTTATTTCTACACATATAAAGACAAGAAGTATGTAGTAGAGTTAGTAAAGAAATTTTTTGTAAAGCCAAATGAACTTTTAGATATGTTTGATTTCTCTATTTGTAAGTTTGCAGTATACCCTAAGAGAGTTCAAAATGAAGCAGGGTTAACTGATACTGTGTATTACGAACTATATGATAAAGATTTCTTTGAGCATTTATATCTAAAGAAATTAGTTACTGATGATAAGATACCTTTACCTTATAATACATTTACAAGAATGATTAAATATATTAGATATGGTTACTTACCTTGTATGGAAACTAAGCAAAAGATTGTTAATGCTTTAAGAGAAACAACAGGTGAATTGACCGATACATCATTTTATGATGGTATGGATTAAGGAAAGTTGGTGTTGATATGACAAAGGAACAATTAGAAGAACAAATTGGTTGTCCATTAGAAGTATTGCTTAAGGCTTTAAAGAATGGTGTTATTTATTATGAAGGCGATAATGGTTATTTCTATGAAGTAAGGGGTATTAGTCTTAAATATCTTAATGAGATGTGTTTAACTAATGGTGAACGTTATCCAAAAGTAAAAGATTATAAGAAAACTTGGTGGTTAAATGAAGATAGAGGTGAATAATATGGATAAAGAAAAAGAATATAAAGTTTTTCCTATAATGTATACTAGGGATTATGATGATTATAAAACTTTAGAAAAATATTTGAATACTGGCTGGAAAATAATTAGAGTAGATGTTAGTGATGGTTTTGTTTATATACTTGAAAAGGATAAAGGTGAGTAAAAAATGAGTGAATTTTTAAAAACTAAGTTCAAGTCTAAAACATTAGGTAAACAAGTAAAGAAAATTGAAACATATAAGGTTTTAGTAAATAAAATTCCTGTTGAGGTTACTATTGATGAATCAACAAATACATTAACAGTTTATTGTTGGGATTATGATTTAACTTATACTTATAGATGGAGACCATTTAGTTCAGATAAAACTTTTAAAGAATTTGTTGGACAACCTTATGATATCCATTATTTTCTAAGCAAGTTAGGTATTGAAAAAGATAAATTCAATTTGTCTAAAAGTAAAAGAGAATTATATACTTATAGCCTTCGTAACTTTCATTATGGTTTATCTAAAAAGGAAAGAACTGAATGGTTATCAAGAATAAATGAATTAGATGAAGAAACATTATTTTATGAAGGAAATGGAGATATTAACTTTTGGGCTTATACCGAAGGTGGTCATTATATAGATACAGAAGAAATGAATTGTAAGATTTGTGATTATTCTTATCAAAATTTAATTATCATAAATGGACTTATAAAAGTAATGGAGCAAATTCAAAGGGATAGGGGTGAGTAATATGGTTCAATATTTATTTTTAATGTTTTGGTGTCATTTTGTAGATGATTACTTTTTACAAGATGTACTAGCAAGAATGAAACAAAAGAAGTTTTGGCAAGATAATGCACCAGACCCACTATACAAATATGACTATTTAATGGCTTTATTATGTCACGCTTTTATGTGGGCTATTTCTATAATGATACCTACAATGATTAGTGGTAATTTTATTTGGTGGTTAATTCCAATTAATTTTGTTATTCATTTTGTTGTAGATGATTTAAAAGCAAATAAACACAAGATAAATTTAATTACAGACCAAAGCATACATTTTATACAAATAATCTTAACATTCTTAGTATGCTATGTATGGTTGAAAGGATAGAGATAGTATGCTAAAGATTAAAGATGGAGTAGATTTAAAAGAACTAGAAAAATTTGGGTTTAAACGTATTGAACAGATATGCCCTATAGGAGACCTTAGTTATTATGAAAAACAAATTGGTGGCAAGGCTTTCTTGGGGGTAAGCGTATATGGTAGGAAAATACTTGTTGACCTTACTGCAGAAGAGAGTAGTATGGTATACATATTTTCAGATGGTCTTGATGTATTATTTGATTTAACTCAAGCAGGATTAGTAGAAAAGGTTGAGAAAAGGAAATAAGGGTGAATAGATATGGAAGTTAAACCAATTACATTAGAAGATATGCTAAAGATTTGTCATATTGATTATGATGGGGTAGCAGAAGCAGTTACGAGAATAGCCAGTGAAAGTAAATGCTTAGTAGAATTTTATAAAAAATTTCATTATTATTTTTCAGAACACGGATTAGGTGGGGATTCTTGTTGGGAATTGTGTGAAACATATTTAGGTCTTATTTTAAATGGACCTTATTCTTGTTAGGAAGGTGAATAAATATGATAAATGGAGAAGATTATTTTTTAAAAGAATTAAATGCTATTACGAATTATGCTAACAACAGTAACACAGTTTATACAGAGAGTAATGTCAGAGATATGTTAAATAGATTATTGACTATGAACCTTAGCCAACTAAGTAATCTTGAAATTTGTAATCTTGAAGGTTGTGTTAAAGAAGAGGATGATTTCACGTGCCAAAAATAATATTTGATGGTGAACCTATTAAATTAGGTTGGAAAGAAGAATTAGATAATAAATACCTTAGTAAATTAACTGAGGAACAATTAGATGATTATGTAACTGAATTAAATAGAGAATGTGCTTATTATAATGATTGTAACATTTGCCCTCACAAAATAGGGTATGAGTTCTTTAATTGTGAATTTTGGTTAGCAAATCAACTTAGGGATTGTTTCGATAAGGATGAAGATGGTGAGTGATAAATTAGATATGACACAAGAAGAACTCTTAGAAATATTAAATAAGGCAAAAGAAAAAATATACAAAATGTCAAGAAAAATAGAACCTTTGATTTACTTTATGAATGGGAGTGAATTTAATTATTTAAAGAAAAATAATTTAATTGAAAGATTTTGTAAAGAACAACTATATAATTTTGGAATTACTCAACTTTGTGTGGTACAATGTAAAGAACTTTATGAAATCAATAGTGATGGTTCTATAAAATTATTAAAAATATTAGAGTAGTGATTAATTTCACTACTTTTTTCTTTGCTAAATTAAATGATATACTTGTATAATATATTGTAAAAATATGCACCTTTTTGAAAGTGAGGAAAGTATTATGAAATTAATAGTTAATGGTCAAGAATTTAAGCCACAAGACAATAAAATTAATAAGGATGACATTATAGTTGATGTAAGTTATGATAGAAAACAAAAACTATATGCTATTTGTTTAAGAGATAAAAATACTAGATATGTTCTAAGTGATTATGAATATGCTAGAGACAAGAAAGAAGCACAATTTGTCAAGGCAATGATGCAAGATGACCTAAGAAATTATTTAGACAGAGACTATGAGTTAATTGAAGCCCTACAACAAGATGAGAAAGTAAAAGATAAGAATGGTAGAGATTTCAACATTTGGACAGAAAGCACAGGTGACTATGAAGGCAACTATATGAAAATTGCCTATGTAGGTGATAACTGGATTGATGATAATGATAAAATTATTAGAGATAATATTTTAGGCTATTTAGAATATTCAGTATTAGATGATAATGAAAATAAAGCATATGTTCAAATGATTGAAGTAAAGAAATCAGAACAAAGAAAAGGTGTAGCAACTGCATTAATCAACTCACTACAAAAAGACTATAAGGAAATAGATTATGGGTATACAACAGAAGATGGTACACAATTATTACACAATCTAGGCATTAGAGAAAGTGTTGATAGTGAACTTACTTTTAAATTCCCTAACTTACAAAAAGCAATAGATTACTATTGGTCAGATAGAGATGTTAAAGTAGAGAGAGTGCCTATTGAACAATTAGTCAAAGATAATAATTTATTAAATGATTGTGATTTAGAGTCTTACCATAAAGCACTATGGGGTAATAAACCTGCTAGTGAGTTCTCTATTGACACAAATAAAGTAAATTCTATGAGAACAACTGAAGTACCTTACGTAGTAAGAAAGAAAGATGGAAAATTAGAATTAGGTGATGGTAGACATAGAACTAGAGCATTATATAATGATGGTTATAAGTATGTTGAACTACCTGTAATTAATGAAACACTTAATTCTCCTAACACAGAATTGCCTAAAAATGATTTTTCAAAAGAAGATGATAAGTTAATCGACTTACATAAAATAAACGAAAATACGGCAAATATTCCTACAAAGACAGGTAAAGCATATAAAGTATTTAGAGTTAAGAATGGTAAACTATATCCTCCTATGGTAGCCAATAAAGACAATAAAGACACACCAATAGGTGTATGGTTAGATGCTGAGGAAGGTGAATTTGCAGGGTTATCTAAGACAGGTAGACCACAAGTAAAAAGAGCAAACAAATCTGGTGTGTTAGCATACAGACCCGGATGGCATTTAGGAGATATTCCTAGAGCAAAACAATTTGATAGATTAAACAAAGAGACAGGTGAGTATGAGTTCCCTAAAGATTTTGTATGGGCTGAATGTGATTATGCAATGGACATTGACTATCAAAGTGAAGCAGATGAACAAGGCTATATGAGAACTAAGGTTGATGACAAGGGTAATGTTATTACTACTAAGTCAGACAAATATCAACATTCTCTTGCTGGTCTAAAGAAACTTCCTGCAAATGGATATTATAGATATAGAACAAACCCTGACCCTGACACAGTTCCTTGGGTTATTACAGGTAAAATGAAAGTAGATAAATTATTAGATGATTTCGAAGTAAACGAAATCTTAAAACAAAATGGAATTGAGCCTATACATAGACAAGGTGGTGACAAGACTTTGAAAGAATTAGGTCTTAATGAAAGTTTAAATGAGGAAGTATTTAGAGATGGTAGAAATAAAAAAGTAACTATCACCCCTAACCCAAATGAAGTAGCCAACATTATTAGAAACAATGAAACAGGTTTAAGAATATTATATGATGATAACATTAAACAATATATGGTATGTAATGTAAATGATTTTATTCATATGGATATGATGAGTGTTGCTATTGAAAACTATTTCTACCCACCTAGACTAGATGTTAATGAATATAACAAATGGTCTTATAAAGATGAGGCTGAGTATGAGGATAAATTATTTTTCTTAATCTACATACCACTAGGAATGGAAGATGACATTTGGGGTTATAAAGTAGAAGATAGTCAAGATGATTATGACACAAGATATAATTATGACTTTGGCTATATAGTATCAAGAGGTTGTGATTTTACTCAATGTGATTTATATTACGCCTTTGATAAACCTAATAGTATAACTGAATTAAATGGTATGAATGAGCCTGTAACTAGAGTAGTAGAAGACTTAACTACACAAGAACAAAAACAATTAAAGGAAATAGATGATTTAATTAATGACTTATATAAATTAAGACAAGAGTCTATTCAACAATTTGGTGAATTTGGTGTAGGTAATTTAGTATTTAAAGAAATGAGAAATTTAGGTTATTTAGATAACTTAAAAACTCTTAAGAGAAAACTACAATCTAAGGAAATGAGTTTAGGTGAAGGTTTATTATTAGAAAAAGGAACTGATTATAGAAAACAAGCCATTAAGATTATTGTAGATAGTGGTTTATTTAATGAAGAAACTGCAACTAAGATTATTGATGGTTTATTCAAACAAGACATTCACGCATTTAATCACGCACCAGCTTGGCTAGAGAAATACTTAAAAGGTATTGCTAGAATGATGGTTGAGTATTGTGATGGTAACCCTAGTAAAGCAAAACAATTCTTATTAGACAATGTAGATGTGATTGACTACTATCTTACTTGGGTTAAGGCTAATAGAGAAAAAGAAGGCAACCAATTAGATGATGAGTTTGTTAATAAATTAACTATTGAAGAATTAAATACTAGAGTTAATAAAATGCAAGATGCACAAGATAAGAAATCACAAGATGAGTTATCTCAAATGGAATTTGAAAATAGTAATTACACATTAGTACCTATTGATAGTTACGAACAATTACATAAACTATATGGTGGTAACAAGACAGGTGATGGTACAGATACTGATGGTCACTATGCAGGTAATAAAGGTACAAGTTGGTGTCACACTAATAGTGAAGGAACTTATGATGATTGGGTAAATGATGGTAAAAACAAATTCTTTGTATTACAACGAAATGATTGGCAAGACATTAAATTTGATAGTGATACTAATTTTGAACAAGATGGTAAAGATGAGTATGGAACATCTTTAATTGCTATCCTAGTAAGTAATACAGGTAAATTAAAAAATGCTACTTTAAGAGGTAATCACTTAGGTATAAGTGGTAGTGCAGACCACCAATATGAAACTTATGCTGAATTATCTAAGATAGCAGGTTTTAATGTACAAGAAGAAGTCGCTAAACATATTAAGACAATGAACCCTATGGAACTTTTTGGAAATGAGGTTAAAGTAGACTTTGGTGCACTTAATTATGACAATGCTACAACAAACCCAAAATATATCATAGATTGCTACAATGATGGTTATTCAAATGATTTTACACCAAACTATGAGTTTTCAGATATTAAAGATATATTAGACATTTATGACATTTCAAATAGTGTTAAATCAAGATTACATAATTTATACATAGATGATGTAGATACTTATAATGATTTAATTAAGTTAATTGAAACTAACCAAGATGAAGAATTAGCAGAGATACTAAGTGAAATAAAAAATAAATTAGTATTTGCAGTAGAAGATGGTGTAGCACAAGGCACACTAAATCAAACACATAAAAATCTAATGGAATACATAGACCAAATTTTATTCGCTAAAAACATTATAAGAGATGATAGAGGTTATTATACAGTAACTTATGATGAAGATGGCTTAAATAGATTAATTGACTATATAGAAGAAAATGCTGATTTAGATGATTATGGTACAGAAATAACTGACTATGACTTATACGACTTAGTAGAATGGGTTATTGATAATGATAGATTTGATAGAGAATATGAATATTCAGAGTTTGATTTTGATAGTTTTGAGGATTACTTTGAAAATGACTTAATTGACTTAGACTATGAACTAGAGAAAAAGAAACAAGACTATTTAGATAAGACTTATGGTGGCAAGAACATATTTGACTATAACGACAACAAATAAAAATGTCGCAAAAGTTGTATAGTTTTTGCGACACATATGTATATCAGTGCTGGAACTGAATAAGTATATTGTATTATATAATGTATAAGTATAAGTAAATATACAGTTATATTACAGTAACTGTGTTAGTTCCTTTAGAAAAGAAAATTCAAAAAGAAAAGAATTTCACTCTACTATACAAGAAAAAATCTCAAAAATAGACCAAAATTTAGATGAAAGTGTTTTCATAAAAACGTTTTCATATCAGAAAGGAGGGAATATTGAATGGATTTTAACAAATTAAACCTAGAAGAATTAAATAAATTATCAAAGGAAGAAAGAGATGCAGTACTTAAAATTTTAAAAGAATATTCCCTTGATGGTATGTCTGAGTATTTTGAGAAATTAAAATATATAGACTTTGATGAAATTCCAGTAGATATAGATACTTTCTTACACGATAAGAAATATTTAGGAAATGCGTTATATGATGCAGATGGTAGATTCACAGTCTTTCCATATTGGGAAAAGAAGTTAAAAGAGATTTTCCCAGATAACATAACAACAGCATATAATACGATTATATTTACAGGTGCGATTGGTTTAGGTAAATCAACTATCGCAGTTATTTGCTTACTATACTTATTATATAGATTACTATGTTTAAAAGACCCATATTTGTATTATGGTTTACAACCTATTGATAAGATAACAATTTCATTAATGAATATCACTATTGAGAACGCTAAGGGTGTAGCCTTAGACAAAATGAACCAAATGATTTTACAAAGTGAGTGGTTTATGGCTCACGGTGAAATGAGAGGTACTACTAATCTTGAATATGTACCAAATAAACACATTGAGTTAATTACAGCATCAAGTAATAACCAAGTAATCGGACGTGCTGTTTTTGCAAATTTCAGTGATGAGGTCAATTGGGGTATTACAAACGATACTGAGAAACTTAAAAAGAAATATAAACAATTAGTATCTCAAATTGATGCCAGAATGAAATCAAGATTTATGAGA